>Ga0247841_10012316_pt1 | contig 11174 bp, 8 predicted proteins | sample LaCruzMarch2015__2_FD_192410 | JGI IMG/M metagenome (GOLD analysis project Ga0247841, IMG submission 192410) | Freshwater microbial communities from meromictic Lake La Cruz, Castile-La Mancha, Spain - LaCruzMarch2015_18m | ecosystem: Environmental > Aquatic > Freshwater > Lake | place: Spain...
CGACCTCTTTTACGGGACGGACTATCACTCACATATGGGAACCGAGTATGGCGGAATGGCCGTTCTGGGAAAACGTTTCTATCGTTCAATTCATGACATCAGCAAGTCTCAGTTCAAATCTAAATTTTACGAAGAATATAAGGAAATGGAGGGAAACCTGGGTATCGGGGTTATCAGTGACCGTGACGCCCAGCCACTGATCATAGGTTCAAAGTTCGGAACTTTTGCTATTGTTTCTGCGGGCCTTGTGGAAAATGCCCATGAACTTGCCATTGAGCTTATACAACAGGGCGAAACCTTCGGTGAAATGTCAAGCGGAGGGGTTAACTCTGTTGAGGTTATAGCTAAGCTGATCAATCAAGGAGAAACACTTATTGATGGGCTCATGAGACTCTATGACCGGATCAAGGGCTCTGCTTCCATCCTTCTCATGAAAGAAGATGGAGTTTATGCGGCCCGGGATCGATTTGGCAGAACACCTCTCGTTGTCGGAGAGATTAATGGGGACTACGTTATAGCAACAGAAACATGTTCATTTCTCAACCTGGGGTATCACATTGCAAAATATCTTGAGCCAGGAGAAATAATTCGTCTTGGAAAGGACGGGTTAAAAGAACAGCTTCCTGGCAAAACGATTAATCAGATATGTTCATTCCTCTGGATTTATACAGGATACCCCGCTTCGAGTTATGAAGAGATCAACGTTGAACTTGTCCGCGAACGTTGCGGAAGGTTTCTTGCGAAAAACGATGATGTGAATGCCGATCTTGTGGCAGGAGTTCCTGATTCCGGAATTGGACATGCCGTCGGATATGCTATGGAATCTGGAATTCCCTTCCGGAGACCATTAGTCAAATATACGCCGGGTTATGGAAGGAGCTATACGCCTCCCGCTCAGGAGATGCGGGACCTCGTGGCAACTATGAAGCTCATTGCAGTGAAGGATGTTATTGCCGGAAACCGGATTGTCCTCTGTGAGGATTCTATTGTCCGCGGAACTCAGCTTAAAAATTATACTGCAAAAAAACTTTGGGAATCAGAGGCAAAGGAGGTACATGTCCGTCCAGCCTGTCCTCCCCTCATGTTTCCCTGTAAATTTGCATTGTCAACCCGCTCCATAGACGAACTTGCTGCGCGCCGTGCTATAAAGGCACTTGAAGGACATGACACTGAAAATGTAAGGGATTATCTCGATGACCGGTCTAAGAAGTACCAGAAGATGGTGGATTGGATTGCTGATGAACTTGAGGTTACGACATTGAGATATCAGAGAATCGACGATATGATCGAGGCAATTGGTCTTCCACGGGAAAAGCTCTGCCTTCACTGCTGGATAGGAGAATGAGTAGCCTTTAGCTCTTAGCTGATAGCGCTTAGCAAAGGCATTAAAATTATCAACCAAGAGCTATGAACTATGAGCTGAATTATTATCTCCTTGATTTAGCATGGCTTTTAATGTATAATATCCCTTCGATAGTCAGAAACTTCATCGAACCATTCACACTATAATATAATGAGGGAGTATGGAACAGGGCAACATTAGAAACATCGCGATCATCGCCCATGTAGATCATGGGAAAACAACACTGGTAGACCAGCTTTTCAGGCAAAGCGGAATGTTTCGTGACAATGAAGTGGTGGAAGAACGCCTCATGGATTCTATGGACCTCGAAAAAGAGCGGGGCATAACAATTACTTCAAAAAACGGCTCCTTTCTTTACAAGGATTTTTTTATTAATATCATTGATACACCGGGACATGCAGATTTCGGCGGCCAGGTTGAAAGGGTTCTTAAAATGGCTGATGGCGCACTTCTCCTCGTTGATGCGGCGGAAGGGCCAATGCCGCAGACCCGTTTTGTCCTCAAAAAGGCACTTTCCCTGAAAATACCTGTCATTGTTGTGATCAATAAAATAGATAAACCGGCGGCAAGGTGTGAATGGGTGGTAGATCAGGTCTTTGATCTTTTTGTGAAACTGGATGCACCCGACGATATACTCGACTTCCCTTTCATCTATACCTCTGCAAAGGCCGGTTACGCAACATTTGACCATACCCAGACACAGGGTACGATGATCCCGCTTTTCGAACTGATCGTGGATGCTGTTCCGCCTCCAACAGGTAACCCCGAAGCTTCTCTGCAGATGCTTGTAAGTTCCCTTGCGTACTCTCCTTTTCTCGGAAGACTTGCTATAGGAAAGATAACCTCCGGACTGTTAAGCATAAACAACGACGTTATTGTTTCAAAAACTGACGGTTCAACATCACCTGCCCGTATCACAAAGATCTACAGGTTCAAAGGCAGCGCCAAGGAAGAAGTTGCGGCTGCCGGTGTCGGAGAAATTGTCGCGGTAGCCGGTATGGAGTCAATTACAGTTGGAGAGACCCTTACCGACCCTGAAAACCCACTTCCCCTTCCCGGTATAGATATAGACCCGCCAACAATATCAATGAACTTTATCCCTAATGACTCACCCTTTGCAGGAAAGGAAGGGAGATTTCTTACTTCACGACATATCCGTGAAAGGCTCATTCGCGAGACGCTCTCGGACGTTGCACTCGTCGTTGAAGAATTGACCGACAGCATCGGGTACAAAGTTTCCGGCAGAGGAGAGCTCCACCTCTCTATTCTTATTGAAAAGATGCGCAGAGAGGGATATGAATTTCAGGCTACACGGCCCAGGGTCATATTTAAAGAGAGCGATGAGGGAACACTTGAACCATACGAAGACCTCACCATCGATGTTGATGAACAATACTCAGGAACCGTAATCGAAAACCTCGGGAAAAGGAAAGGCCTGATGGTAGAAATGAATCAGAACAACGGGATGGTGAGGATGAGATACAGGGTTCCCACCAGAGGACTTATAGGCTTCCGCTCAGAATTTATGACCGAGACAAAAGGTATGGGCACTATGAGCTACATATTTTACGGTTATGACCGGTATGCCGGCGAAATGAAGAACCGGAATAGCGGAACCCTTGTAGTAATGGAAGAGTGCAGCAGCGTGGCTTATGCCCTCTTCAACCTCCAGGAAAGAGGACAATTGTTTATAGGGCCCGGCGAAAAGGTCTATGGCGGACAGATTATCGGTGAACACAGCCGCGAGAATGACCTTGTAATAAATCCTGCCAAAGGAAAAAAACTTACCAACATGAGGGCTTCAGGTTCTGATGACGCTGTTATTCTTACCCCCTTCAGAAAAATGAGCCTGGAGGATTGTATTTCCTATATCAACGAAGACGAACTTGTCGAAATAACACCCCTCTCAATCAGATTAAGAAAGATCATACTTGATGAAACTCAGCGCAAAAGGATAAAAATAGCCGCTTCAAAAGCGTAATAATATCAGCCCAAAAATACTTTTCAGCTCATAGCAAAATACCGATACCGGTTACCGGATACTCGATACTGGTTCAAGTCAGAACCAAGAATCCAGCATCCGGAATCAGATAATCAGAACCATAAACAATCAACTTAATACTGGATGAATCTATATGGCATCTGCTACAATATAGAATAGAAAAAATGGTGATTGGTGATTGGTGTTTGATTATTGTTATTTGGTCATTGGTCATTAAAACACAGGGGATATTATGACATTCAACCGGGCAATCCGTTTCACCATATTGGCGTTATTAATTGTTTTTTTCTTCTCTGCATCGAGAGTTATTGGTATGTATGTGGATTGGCTTTTTTTCAGGGAAGCAGGCTTTGAAGGGATGTTTACAAGGGTTTTATCCGCCGAGGTGCTTACGGGTTTTGCCTTTGGTGCTGTCTTCTTCGTCTTTGTTGCTGTCAATGCTCTCATTGCATCCACGATTAAAGTGCCTCCCATCGACGTAATGTTTATGGGCCAGATGAGGTTGTCTCTTGATCCAAATAAATTCAGTAAATTATTTAAACTTTTCGGCTTACTTGCTGCATGTTTCGGCGGGGCATTAAGCGCCTTATGGGGAAGCAGCCTCTGGTCACAGGCGCTCGCTTTTCTCAATAGCATCAATACAGGAAAAACAGACCCGATCTTCGGTCATGATTTGAGTTTTTACCTCTTCAAGCTTCCCCTGTACGAATCATTGAACATGTATGCAGGTTTTCTGCTTTTCTTTACCATTCTCCTTGTGGGTGCAGGATATATCGTGCGGGGCGGTTTCCTTTTTCTCGGCAACAGGATATCACTTGTAAAACGCGCAAAAGAACATATGTCCCTGCTCTTTTTTTTGTTTTTCACAAAACTTGCCTTCGGATTATATCTTGACAGGTTTGAAACACTCTATTCCTCACATACCGTTATTACCGGCGCCGGTTACGCTGATGTGCATGCAAAGCTCATCATGCTTGGAATTTTGGCTCCCCTGACGTTTATCGGGGGCATTGTAATTTCCCTTGCTGTCCTTAAAGAAAAGTTTAAAATCGCACTCTATCCGTTAATTGGACTTGCTGCAGTGTATCTCCTCGGAGTGGTGGCTTATCCGGGCCTCCTCCAGAATTTCAAGGTGGCACCCAATGAACAGGCTATGGAAGAACCCTTCATCGGGCATCACATTGCCCTCACAAAGTATGGCTATAATCTCCAGAATGTTCAGATGATACCATTTGATGTGTCTTTCAGCCTTACAGCAAAGGATATAAGAAAAAACGACACAACGATCAAGAATGTCAAACTCTGGGACGAAAAACCGCTCCTCAAAACATACAGCCAGCTTCAGCAGATCAGGACCTATTACCGCTTTAACGGTATTGACACCGACCGCTATACCATCGACGGGGAATACAGGCAGATGATGCTTTCCGCCAGAGAGCTTTCCTATAATGATCTTCCCAGCAAATCATGGATCAACGAAAAGTTCGTTTTCACTCATGGCAACGGCATTGTCATGGGGCCTGTGAGTAAAATTTCCAAGGACGGGCTGCCTGAATTTACCATCAAAGATATCCCTCCTTACTCAGCCTCCAATGTAAAGATCGCGACCCCTGAAATATACTTTGGCGAACTTACCAGCGATTATGTCATCGTAAACACAAAGGTTCCAGAATTCAGCTACCCGACATCAGAGGGCAATATATACACTTCCTACAAGGGATCAGGCGGTGTCAGGCTCGATTCCCTGTTGAAGCGGGCTCTTTTTGCCTCATATTTCCGAACCGCAAAAATTGTCCTTTCCTCTGAAATCACAAATGACAGTCGTATCCTTTATAACAGGAACATTGTCCAGAGGGTGCAGAAGATCGCCCCCTTCCTGATCCTCGATTCAGACCCCTACGTAGTAGTAGGAGATAATGGTAAAATCTACTGGATTATTGACGGATATTCTGTGTCATCCCGTTTGCCTTATTCAAAACCCCTCAAGAATAGGATTAATTACATGCGGAACTCTGTGAAGGTTGTAGTAGATGCCTATAACGGTAATATTGATTTCTATGTCAGTGATCCAGATGATGTAATTATAAAAGTCTACAGCGCGATCTTCCCGGGTGTATTTAAACCCGTCAAGGAAATGCCGGGCGATTTAAAAAAGCATGTAAGATACCCCAGGGATTTTTTCAGTGTCCAGACCGCCCTGTATGCCACCTTTCACATGAACGATCCGAAGGTATTCTACAATAAGGAAGACCTCTGGGAGATACCCGTTCACAGCGAGAAGCCCATGGATGCGAACTACCTCATTATGAAACTCCCCGAAGAGCAAAGAGAGGAATTCGTCATTCTCGTGCCCTATACACCGGCGAAGAGGGATAATCTTGCTGCCTGGTTCGCTGCCCGCTGCGATGAACCGAATTATGGAAAACTCCTCGTATTCACGTTTCCCAGGGACAGGCTTGTCTTCGGGCCACGGCAGATTGATGCAAGGATAGACCAGGATTCATATATTTCACAGCAATTGACACTATGGGGCCAGCGGGGATCACAGGTCATCAGGGGAAAGCTTCTTATAATCCCCATTGAGAAATCGCTGCTCTATATCCAACCGCTGTATCTTGCTGCAGAGGACAAGGGAGGATTGCCAGAACTCCGCAGGGTTATTGTTGCTTATGAGAACGATGTGGTCATGGAGGAAAACCTTGAGCAGGCTCTGGCAGTGCTGTTCGGGAATAGAAAAACTGCTCCGGCAGCCGGGACGGCAACCGTCACAGCAACAACAAAAAAGGCCTCCGTTCAGGACCTTGCAAAAGAAGCGGCGCAGGTTTTTGAAAGGGCTAAAGGACTCCAGAAACAGGGAGACTGGGCAGGCTATGGAGAGCAGCTCAAGAAACTGGAGCAGATTCTCAAGCAGATGGCAGGACAATAAAGATCTGTTCTATTTAATTAATAAGTATTGCTATTTTTTTTGTTTTATGTGATAATATATCCGAAGTTTCGGAAGCATCTGTTAGTAGCAACCGCAGAAATATACATTTTTTGTTGTCTCTTCGTAACACAGTTCCGTATCCTTCAACATTCTAAAAGGAGGTATGTCGATATGGCAAAAGGAACTGTTAAGTGGTTCAATGAGTCAAAGGGTTTTGGTTTCATTACCAAAGATGACGGCGGAGATGTGTTTGTTCACTATTCAGCCATTCAGGACAGTGGTTTCAAATCCCTGTCTGAAGGCGAGGCTGTAAACTTTGATGTTGTAAGCGGCCCGAAAGGTCCGAGCGCAGCAAATGTAGTAAAAGGCTAAGACCATAAAGCAGGTTCAGATCATCTGGACCTGCTTTTTTAAAATTCATTAAAACCCATTCAATCAACAGCATCTCATAAAACTTTTCTTCGTATCATTAATGAGCGCTATGTGATATAATAAATATGCGTTGCCATAAGCAAAACCTACCACAAAATCGGAAACAGGAATAGCTTATCAAGGGGTAAACAATGGAAAAACCGCATACAAATGATTGTAAATTGCCGAAAAACCAATCTTCGGTTCAAAAAATTGCCTCTGAAAAAGTTTCCGGGGAGATTAAGAAGGGAAAAATATTTTCCAGCATGGCAGACGCTGAGCATTTAGATGAAGCCCAAAAAGCCCTCGACAAAGGCTATAAGCTTAATTCAAACCCTTTAAAAACTGAATGGGGAAGAGTAAGCGATGCGAAAAAACATCTTAAGGCAATCGGGCCGAAATCATCTGAATATGCTGCAGCACAGGGGCTTATGCACAAAGCTCACACAAGAGAAAAGCATATTGAGCGTATATCGGTAGATGTTGTAAACCAGGTTATGATCAAACAGCGTGAAATGCTGACATGTGAACTGGAACAGTATTACGTCACCAGAGGCATATTTGTTGACATAGAGTTAAGCGGTCCGGATAAGACATATATAAAATTATCATCTTCACTGTTTCGCGAAGCATCAATTGACAGAATTGCAGATGGGACAAAGTTCTTCGCGCATCTCAAAAAAGCCGGTTTCAAAAGAATTGTCTTAGAAGATAATGAAGATAATGCGTGGACATACAGTCTTGCAAAGTCGTAATTGAACGTTCCTGCCGGTGCTTTAGAAAAGCTTCGTCCTGATCTCCCGGCGCCGTTCTCTGGGAAGTAGAATGAAAACCCCGGTTCCTATCCCGGGTACAGTGTCAACATCAATCTGACCTTTATGTTCTTGAATAATTCGTTTTGCCATGGTGAGCCCCAGACCTAGATAATTGAATTTAGTAGTAAAGAAAGGATCGAAGATATAGGGAAGGTCTTTTGACATAATCCCGCCCCCGCTGTCCTTTACCTGTATGACCGCCTTGTTGCCGGTAATATCACCGGTTAGGGTTACCATGCCGCTCCCCGGAATTGCCTCCAGGGCATTCTGGACGATGCACTGGACAGCACGAATGAGTAAAGCAAGATCACCAAATTGTGGCGTTACAGGGAGAACCTCCGGATCGGGAAATATAATTTTAACCGGATTCCCTTCCAGATTATTTTTGAAGGCTTTCTTAACCCCTTCAAAAATTTCAGAGAGAGTTAAGGGTGAATAACAGACCGGATAAACCTTGGCAAACTCTACCAACCGGTCGATTATGTACTCCAAACGCCTTGACTCATCATGAATAATCCTAGTGTAGCGGGAATACTCCTCATCGGACACCTTTTTACCTGGCCAATCGTAAGGCAAACCATCCAATGGAGACTATGGGATTTCGAATCTGGTGGGAAATCTGGTCGGTCATCATCCCAAGCCCGAAAAATCTTTCTGAACCGACGTATTCATTTTCTATCTTTTTAAGATATGTAATGTCCTGTATGGTAAAGATTATTAACCCATGACCATTTGAATCCCCCTTGTACAGGGCAGTGGAAAGGTTAACGAAAAGCGAACTCCCATCTTTCCTTCGTAAAAGAGCTTCTCATCCAAAACCCTTGTCTTCCAAAGTAATTTTCATGATATTTGAGAGGAAAATCTGTGTATCGTCTGGAAGAAAAAGCGTCTCGATGGATTTACCATTCAAGATACCGCTTGAATAACCGAACAGTTCAGCTGCTAATTTGTTGGTAAAACGGATTTGCCCCTGGTTATCGGTGAGGATAATGCCGGTCTTAACGACCTCGACCAACGTATTACTCAAACTTTGTGACCAGGATACTGGATCCATTCTTCCCCTTCCTCTTTTCTGTTTTTACATTCTATTATAGAAAATTATTTTTATCATCAAATACTCTCATTTGTTGACTTAAGTCTTAAAGCCATTTCTTTGAGAATAGCAATGACAATCTCCGGGCTTTCTCTCAGGATAGTTTCAAAGTTCTCCCGAGAAATAACAACAAGCCTTGTGTGGTGCTCCAGCACTCTCACCGTTGCAGTTCTCGGGGCATCGAGCAGCATGGACATTTCACCGAAATAATCACCGGTTTTCATGGTCCTGATAACCTTATTTTTCCTGCTTATGTTAACAATACCTGACATGACAAAAAACATGGCGTCGCCATTCTCCTCCTCAGAAAAAACAACATCCCCTTTATTATAAACTTTGATGTATCTGTTGATGAATTTTTCCGGAATACCTCCGGCATGTTCCGCCCCGAGAAAAAGTTTTTTCAGCAGAAGCACCTCTCTTTTCTCGATATTCACTATAATTTCAGCCCCGAAAAGGATTACCAAGAAACAATAATACACCCAGATAATCATGATAAAAAATATCTTCATGGAACCAAAGGCGACACCGTAATCAGGGTTAAAACTGAGAAAACGGGTAAAGAGGCTTTTCATCACAACGAGGAGGATGGCGGTAATTACGGATACCGTTATAATATGACGGGTCTTGAGCTTTGCAGGAGTGAAAACGACATAGACTGTCACCATGCATATACTTGTCACTATGAATGATGCGAGAATATCCCAGCTGTTTTTTGAAAAAATACCTTCGATGAAGGGCCGGACATAAAAGTTATATGTCATTTCACCCGCGACAAGGGCAACAAAGAGGGTTAGTATAAAGAATGTTGATGTAATATTAATTAGTTGCATCCCGAGAAAGGATATTTCCTGTGTAATATTAAACACCTTGAGAAAAGCCGTCCGCAGGGAGTCACTGACTGACATGAAAGACACGAAAATCATGGAAAGGCTTACGACGCCCCAGGTAATCCTGTAGCTGGCCGGAAAATAGAATTCCTTTATTGTGAAGCCGTTGAGGTTCAGGAATACATGCGACATCAGGTTTTCGATACCATCAGTAGCTTGATGCGAGAATACAGTATAACCGCCAAGAAGATAGGCAACAAAGAATAGGAGCGGGATAATTGAAAAAAACCCGTATGATGCAAGCGCAACAGACATCTCAAAATTATTGTGACGTATAAAAGATTTTGTTGATTCCTTAATGATGACAAGGGTAATCCAGGATTGTTCTTTTTTTATTCCGTTAATCATATAGCAATATGCATCCTTTTGGAATTAAACAGGGCGGATTGCAGAATCATCAGATTAAAACGGATATGCTTTACCATCGGGTAAAGGGATTTCAAAGGCAAATATGATAGCCGCTATCATCTGATAAAAACCACACAAGACAACCAGCTCGATAACGCCTTTCACCCCTGATACCATTATAAGTTCATCCTGGATGTGCTGCGGGATGGACTGCCTTTTAAGGACATACTTGACAGCGGTAAGTGCCGACTGCTGAATCTGATCTAATCCTTGCGGGACGCTCTCTGTTCTTATCGCCTCAATAACAGTTTCCGGAATGCCTTCCTGTATGGCTGCCGGCACATGCATAACCCACTCATATGCAGCACCTATCCTCCTGGCTATAAAAAGGATGACCAATTCCCGGACAGAACCGGGTAAGACTCCCGCGCCAAACCTTAAAAAGCTCCCAAGATCGCCTATGCGCCCGGCAATTTCGGGATGGTTAAGCAAACTTCTATAGAGATCGTAGATATAACCTCTTTTGGATATAAGTTCGTTATAAATTTCTTCTATTTCAGGGGAAATTGGTGATGTTATCGGATCGGGAAGTTTTGACATAAAATAAGTCTTTCAATATGTTACTATTTCAAAAGATGAGAGCCTGCTCACTTCTTTAAAAGCATTGCGCCGCTCGAGTACCCTCCCCCGAAAACAGTTATAACAATCAATTCGTCTTTCAGAAATCTGTCCCAGTTTTGTGAGAGAGCGACAAGTGTGCTTGCACAGCCGGTATTTCCTATGTCTTCGATGTTCATAATCCGCTGTCCGTTTCTTAATCCAAGGGTTTTTGCAACATTGTCGATTATTCTGAAATTGGCCTGGTGCGGTACCAGATAGTCAATGTCGTCAAGCGTGAAATTGTTCTTTTTTATGATGTTTTCAACTTCAGAGACCATATATTTGCAGGCAAAGACAAAAATATCCTTCCCGTAAGGCATTTGCAGACCACCATTCCTGGGCCTTAAATACACCCCCTCTATGCCCTTTCCGATATGCCCGAGTCCAGTTGTGTTCAAATCGATAATTTTTATATCTTTTTCTGAATCCTTCTCTTTTGAAATAAAAGCAACTGCGGCGCCATCTCCCCACAGATAGCCTGATTGTTCGTCTCTGTCGTTGTTGTACGCGCTGTTGTGTTCTGAGGTAACAACAATAGCTCTACGGGCTTTGTTCGCGGCGAAATACCCTTCAACAATCTCAACTGCATTAATAAATGATGAACATGCCGAAGTAATGGTGATGGCCTTTGCCCGGTGAATATTGAAATGACCCTGTACCGCATGG
>Ga0247841_10012317_pt1 | contig 11174 bp, 13 predicted proteins | sample LaCruzMarch2015__2_FD_192410 | JGI IMG/M metagenome (GOLD analysis project Ga0247841, IMG submission 192410) | Freshwater microbial communities from meromictic Lake La Cruz, Castile-La Mancha, Spain - LaCruzMarch2015_18m | ecosystem: Environmental > Aquatic > Freshwater > Lake | place: Spain...
TGGATGACCTGATCCTGATCACAATGGATGTCAAACTCTCTGAAGACAAGATTGAAGGCATCCTCAGGGATAATATCAAACTGATGACGGTTGAGGATGTCCTGAAGGATTACAACAACGTCACCCAGCGCCAGGACCAGATCAGAAAATTCGCTGAGATGTTAAAGATCTTGGCCAAAAGACCGGTTCATGAAAAGTACGGTGTCATTTATGACGGTTACGAGATCAAGCGAATCAGCGGCACACAGGTGGACATCGTTCTGAATGTTCGAGTGAATCAAAACCCCTTCTATCACAGGACCTACAATGAGATCCTGAAGAATCTTTCAGAACCAGATTTTTCTGGTAATGTCTGGCTAGTGGGAGGAAACTACAGAGTTGAGACCAGACATTTGGTCAATTCGAAATATTACATTTCGAAAGACACAAACAGAGTCTGGCAGGTAGATGATATCCACGCTCAGATTCAGGCTAATGGAACATATGTTGATAAATGCCGAGACTATAGAGACAACTTGCTGGTTACGTTTAGTCCAACAGATTTCATCAAAGCATTTGTCATGTTATTCCCAAAGGAGTTTGTGAAGGGAATGAAGGAAGACGATACCCCCATTGATAGCAAGTATAACAACATAGCTATCAGGGGGTCAAAGATCATCCCACCAGAAGGCATTCCGCTGAAGATCAAGTATGTGATCAAAAATTCAGAGGATATAAAAGGTTTGAAAGACCTGAAATTGACGATGGGTAATTGCGGCGAAAATAAGCCATCTGCAGAAGAAGAATCTGCGAAAAGGAAGAAAAAGAAAGCTCGGAAAGAAGCTCAAACTGATCGGTGAAAAATGGCTCCAGGGATTAATTTCCCTGGAGTCAAATTTTTCATCACCACATTTTATATAGAAATAATACATTTATAAATTCAACTCAAAGGAGCTCATGATGGAATTAAGAGCAAAAGTCAAAAAACTAATTGAAACATTGATAATTCAAACGAATAAACAAACTATTGAATCAGTTATTCAGTCACTTGGAAATCCTCTAAATAAAAGAAAAAAACCAATCATTGAGGCTATCATCAAAACAACACAATATCTTCCATTAGATGTTCGTTTAAAAGAAAGAATTTATCACATTATAAATGATTTATTTGAACAACCAAAATGTAACGCTTGCAAAATCAATATTCCAAAGTTCACAGATAGTAATTTGGGATATCGACAATTTTGCTCATATAAATGTTCAAATCCAATCATGGGTAAAAAATTAGGACAATATTCAAAGGACCATAGTCAAGAGTTACTGGAAAAAAGAACAACAACAAATCTAAAAAAATATGGTGTTAAAAATGTATCAAATGTTCCCGAAGTAAATCAATTTAAGAGAGACGCTTGGAAGAAAAAATCAAAAGAAGAAATAAAAGAAATTACTAAAAATCGGCAAGAAACGTTACTCGAAAACTTTGGAGTAATAATTCCATGCAGAAATGAAGAAATAAAAGAAAAGGTGAAACAAACCAATTTAGAACGTTATGGTGTAACAACATTCCTCAATATTGAATCTTGCCGGCAAAAAACAATTAACACTATCAAAAATAATATTGAAGGAATTCTTGAAAAAAGAAAAGAAACAAATTTGGAAAAATATGGTACAGAACATTCATTTCAATCAGAAATTGTTAAAGAAAAAAGTAAAAAAACACATATTAGAAATCTTGGAGTAGATAATCCAGCAAAATCAAAAATGATTCAACAGAAAATAATCAATACAAATATTCAAAAATTTGGAACAGAAAGACCTTTGCAGAATATTGATATTCAACAAAAAATGATAGATACCTTGAAAAACAAATATAATGTTTCAAATGTTTCACAAATAGAAAGTGTCAAAAAAGAGAAGCAACAAAAATTCTTCAATATTCTAATATCTAGTGATAGATTAAAAAATCATTATATTCCAAATTTTGACGTTAAAACTTACTCAGATTGTTTTGAATATTACGAATGGAAATGTCTTAAGTGCAATACAATTTTTGAATATTGTATAAGTAATGGTAGAATTCCAAGATGCCCAACATGTTATCCCGTCACACAATCATTATCTGAACATTCAATTATAGATTTGTGTAAAAAACATTTTGACACAGTTTATGAAAGATCGAGAAATCTAATCCCACCATATGAAGTCGATGTATTTATACCAGACATTAGATTAGGTATCGAATACAATGGACTTTATTGGCATTCAGAATTGGGTGGGAACAAAGATAGAGAATATCACCAAAATAAACTATTATTAGCACTTCAAAATAACATTCAATTAATTCAAATATTTGAAGATGAATTTAGAGATAAACAAGATATTGTTGAAAGTATCATTCTTAATAAATTCGGCAAAAATCAAACAAGAGTCTTTGCAAGAAAATGTCAAATATACTCGGTTTATCCAGATGATGCAAAACAATTCTACTTTAACAATCATATGCAAGGATTTATTAATGGACAACATTTGGGTCTTTATTATAATAGAGAAATTGTATCGTTAATAACATTTGGAACTCCAAGATTCGAAGCAAATCACGAAATAGAAATATACCGTTTTTGTAATAAGATCAATACTTCTGTAATCGGTTCTCTTTCCAAATTAATAAATGCTATGATCTCGACAACCAATACCAAATCAATTGTAACCTATGCTGATGCTAGATATGGGTTAGGAATTGGGTACCATACTTGTGGATTTAAATTTATAAATACTTCTCCACCGGGATACTTTTATATGAAACATTATAATAGTAGATTATCTCGCAATCAATTTCAGAAACACACTTTAAAAGATAAGTTGAAAGATTTTGATCCAACTATGACTGAATGGGAGAATATGCAAATGAATGGATATGATCGAATCTGGGATTGTGGTGTTTTTGTATATGAAAAAATATTATAATTGATAAAAAATTCCCTCTAGCCCGTTAAAAGGCTAGAGGGAACTTAGGATGGAGAGCACTTATTAAAAAAGATGAGTTGGGAGGCGAGTCAATAAATCTTTATTGCTCTCACGAAACCTGTCATTTTTTGACAGGGAAGCTATTTATTTTTTATTAGGGTGTAACCTGCGATGAAACTGAACCAGAATGCGAACCCCAAGCAGAAACAGCAGTTCCATGATCGTGGTATCTCGCATAAGTGGAATCATTGTCACCCATATATTTAAGACTCTTCAACAGATTAATAACTGTCGCAGCCACATTCGGTTCAGATGATGTAAGAGGCGCACCATCAAAACTAAAAGGAACGGAAAGCTGAACTGTATCGTTAGCTGTAATATCAGAAGCTCCAGCTATATCAATCGGGATACCGGTTGGAAATACGCCTTGATAAATATAACATTCTTCAAGATCTTCCAGAGCTAAATCAGCACCATCTGAACGAACAGGTTTGGTCTGTGCTACTGCGATCCAACCCTTGTAATTCTGAGGAATAAAATGATTTCCAGCTAAAGGACTAACACCGGTAAAGGGATCAAAAACTGAAGCCCAACGCCGAATAATATTCAGAATTGGTTGATTCTGATACTCCCTAAATGTAAGAGTAAATTCCCTTGTAGTTGTCACATTGGCAACATAAGAAGAACCAATCTGACCTTGTCCCATAATATCAACTTTGGTAAGAGCCTGTGTATGAGGAGTAAATCCTTCTACAGTACTATGGAGCCACTTAGCTGCAGTCTGGACTTGATCTGCGCCTGCAAAAAGCTCAGATGGAAGTCCATATACCACCTGAAAATAACCAGAAATATAAGGTTGATTAGAACGCCAATGTCCACCAATATCCCTGGTAAGAAAATCAGGCTTTTCTCTATCTTTGATAGCATTAGTAAACCGAGTTGAAAGTCTACTGATGATAGTTGTTGCATCAGCCATAAAATTAATCTCCTTTTTATTATTCTTTTTACCGGCAAGATCTTAGTTAAGTTTCTTTAACAAGATCTTGCCGGTAATATTTTTTATTAGTGGACAATGATGAACACGTTAATACGTTCGATTGCACGAATAGGCGTAATGTCGATTACAACATTAAGCTCAGAACGAACATCATCAAAAGTTACCGCAACATTAAAACTCTTTAACACTGAGTAACGTTCAATATTGGATTCAAGGAATTTGCTCAAGAAATTAGCAACTCTGAACTGAGCCTGCCCGATCCAGTACTGTGTCGCCCTTCTCTGAAGAATATCCTTCAACAGAGTCGGAATAACTTTTCTGATATACGCAACAAACTTAGCAACATGGAGTCTCTTTAGAACAGACAGACGTTTCCAAGTTGTAAACTGAGTAAGAATGTACTTACCTTGCGGTTCAACGATAACACAGTTCAACTCGACATCCATCAAATCACCACGTTCAGTATGATTTGATTTATAAGCGAGCTCAATCGGATCTGAAATCTGACCCTTCTCGATACCAGCAACTGGTTCTGCTATAAAGTACGCACCATCACAATACAGATGTCTCTCAAGTGCATGATACACTGGATTCATCCAGATCTTCTCACCTGTGAAAGGATCAAAAATCTTTCGATACTGAACATAAAGGGCTGATGTCCAACTATTCCAAGGAACATCATTCAGACGAGCAGTTAAATCAGCAGTATATGTTGTCTTATACGAACCAGTATCTCCAAGATGAATACAATCCTGACGATAATCTGCTAAATATTTTCCACCATTCTGAACTGCTGCAGAATAACCACCTGTAATAATATAATCGGGTTGATACCACTTTAAATGTTTAGTAGAGATCGCTATTTCTCTACCTGAGAATTTCTTCTCGCTCATATTTTCATATGAGAACAGACTATATCACAATCTAGATTATAAAACTAATTTATTACTTTTCTTTGAATTTTCGGAAAATGTTATAATTTGGAGATTCCACGGAACATGCAATCCATTAAAAGTTTCTCCTCGAAGAGCATGAATATGATCAACTACATAATTCTCACCAGTTTCTTTACTTAAACGATCTGCTTCTTCATAAATTTCTCGAATCTTATCAAAATCCACCCATGATGGGGTCGCTTGAAGTTTAGCAGCACGATAAATACTGGCTTTGTAATTATTATATCCCGGGTGGGTTTCCATATAATGACGTTCATATTCAAGATATTGTTCTCTTTTATTAGTTCGTTCTTGACCAATACAATCTTTGCACATTGGTCGATATCCTGTTTTATTTGTCCATTGTTTATAAAAATTATCTATTGATTTTGGACCAGGGTTTTTGCAATCTTGATTAGAACAAGTTAATATTTCAACTTGAATATAATTTTTTGGTCTTGAATGATATTCTTCCAAATATGCTCTATCACAATCTTTACAAACAGATCTATAACCTGTACTATGTGAAGCATTTTTATAAAAATTTGAAAGAATTTGTGGTTGACCTTGATGAATACAAGTTGATTTTGTACAAATTTTTGTTGTGACTTCCATTTCATTTTCCTTTTATAATCTAGATTTTCTCTATTTCGGCTTCGCTCGAAGCCTACTCCCTGTCGGGATAGTCGTTGAACCTTCTCCATAGAGATTAGCGGTCTCTGAAGGAGCTTGGCTGCTGATTTTCCAATCCCAATCATTTTCAAACTATCAAGTTTAGAATTTCTTCTTACTTTGTAGTTGATTAGGCTCTAAGGACGTTCCAGCAATTCACACGATGACGGGCGTTTAGGTACACCCCAATGATTCTGTTTGGATCATCTACCTCATTAAGCTTCGAACATGCTGTGGCAGCGATGCTGTCCCAGATAATCATGATCTTAAATTCTTTCTGCAACTTCTCTTCAAATTGTTTCTTGATAGTAACCAGAGTTTCTATCATATTAAAGAAGCCATAAATATCAATGACAACTGGCTCATATCGGAATCTCTTTTCATCAATACAAAATATCTGTATTCTTGATGCATTATTAGCCAATCCATCTGCTCCGGTTGAACCAGAAGCATTTGCGGCACCTTCAATATCTAAATAAACAATAATTGAATTCTGATAAAGCGTCTGAAATATCTTTGAAAATTGAAATGCTAAAGTCGACTTACCTGATTCTGGTGTTGAAGACAATACAACTGGTGCAGAAGATATAATTCCTCCACCAAGTAAAGCATCAAAATGCTGAATTCCAAAGGGCGTAATATACGGCTTCGGAGCTCTTGCAAAACCATAATCTCTTGTAATGATTGCATTAAATGCTGTTCCTAATTTCTCAGCATAGTCCACTGGAGCAGCTTCAAACTGAGATGAGTCAAGATTAATTTGTGCTGATGTTTCTTCTTTTTTGGCTCTTGCCATATTTTACGTTTACGCCTCCATTTTCTAAAAACATTTTTATATTCATGCTAACTGCATGGGTGTTTTCTGTGTCACCCATCTTCAGCTGGTTTAATAACTTTAATCCTTTGAATATTAGGATCTGTGCTTAAATTTGGACTATCTTCATTAACATATTGAATAAATTCAGATACGATTTGATTTAAATCTATCTTTTCCTCATTAGATATATTCATCTAGCTTTACACCTTCGTCAAGATCTTCCTCGGCTTCTTCCACATCTTTCTTGGAAGGTTTAGAGTCTTTTGCTTCTTTCTTGTCGTCAGTATCATCTGATTCTTTTTCAGAACCTTTTCCGACAGAAATGTCTTCATCAGATTCTAAGTCTGGATCATCTTCAAGATCTTCATCTTTCAATTGATCGACTTCGGGAGGAATTTCCTTTTCGAGTGCGGCAAGTTCTTCATCGGTCATATCAGCAGCATCAGTTCCATCTGCTTCACCACCTTCCGTACTACCGTCGATACCATCTTCCTCTTCATATGCACCAAGTTCTTCCATTGACATATTGTCGACTTCAGCAGGAATTTGACTCTCTAAGGCGTCTAATTCTTCCTGAGTCATATTGTCTTCTTCTCTTTCACCCATATCACTCACCTCATCCTCAAATTCTTCTGGATCAATTCGTCTAACTACTATAATTCTTTTAATAGATATCGGATTATCATATTTATCACTACTCAGCTCATTAATAACTCGACTTCCAGACGCCATTTCAGAATTTCCGGCCCTTGTAATGGAAATCATAGAATAAAACTCCTCCTTACAACTTATACTCTGGGTCATTAGTTAATGCATTCTTGATGGTGGTACCCCCACCTTTTCCAAGAGTTGACATAGCACTTCCCAGTTTCTCAAAAAATGTGACAAGATCGCCCTCACCACCTTTAATAGCTTCATCAAGCTTACGAATATCAATTGCGATGAGTTTAATTTTGCCTACAATAACATCATCAATCTCTTTATGATAATTATATTTTATACTCTCTATCTTTGCAATAGAATCAAATATCTTTGTCAAGAGTTCAATATTTGTTCTTAATGAGGTATAATACTTCGCTCTTTTCGTAGCGTCAGTTTCTGCTAATGCCATTTTTTCAATCTGCCGATTAGCATTCTCTAAAGATATTTTGTGTGAAGTGAGATCTGTAACAAATCTGTCTAAATGATCGATTTGTGATTCCAAATTATTTTGTCGACCAACAAGTTCAGTTTGGATCTCTGCCTTCGATATAGGATTATTTTCTGCTGCCACTTTATTGCCCCCAATTTACTACGTCTTTACTTCATTAATACATATTCTTACAAATTTTTTCAGTTGTTCAATAAAGCTTATCTGATCAATTCTGACATTGGTTAAAGTCATCAAATTGATATATTCGCCGCTTAAAACTAATCCAACAAAATTGTCTGCTATCCTAGTTAATATGGGCTGTAAATAACCATCAGAAAAAACATTTTTAAATGGATATGATAGCTCATCAAGTACTACAGATTTAACCAATTCTGGTTTAATTAACATTTCGTTGTAAGGTTTAGCTTTTGGATTAGCAATATGAACACACTTTAATAGTTTAAATATGGTTGGTAATTTTCTTATTTTTTCAATTGTTTCTTCGTTAACTAAATCATCATTATATACCTTAATTAGCTTATATTCTGGATTAGTTACTTTATATATTGATTTTGTTTTGTTACAGGCAGACATATATACATCTTGAAATTCATTGTTTATTATAACGTTTTTAAATATTCTGTAATTCATACCTAATTGGATGTATATCGGCGAGAGCTTATAATATTTATCTACCTGGAGATTATATAAAACGCCTTTATAAAGATTCAGTCGAGTTGATGAATTTGAGGTACTTAATACATTTTCAATATTCCAAAAGTTAGTATATACTTTGCTAGTATCTTGCTTCTTCATGAAATAAAAATGAAATATACTAGAAAATATACCTCTATAAAATACATCTATTTGACCAACTGATAAAGGATCAAATTTCTTCAGACCATTTCCAAGAAACTCTAAAAGAATATTATGTTTAATAACATCTTGATCTAAATAAAAAGAATTAACATAAACATTTACTAATTTCTCTGAGCCTCTTCGAATACGTTCATAGACATTTCTAATAGTTGCTTGTAAAAATTTTCGAGTATCTGGAAGATATTGCTGTAGAATATATATTAAATATGGAAATAATATTCTTGAACGAAACTGAATATTAGACATTTTTAATATATTCGTGTTATATGCGGACAGAGCATTTGCTGTTTGATATAAAAGATATAATCCTTTAACAGTTGCCGATCGCGTATTGAGTTGCAAAAAATAATGTCGTTTCAAATCTTCCCAATATTGATCAATCATCTTCGAGTCGATTACAATGCTTTCACTCTTTGATGCTCGTTCAAATGCATCATAACCGTGACGATGCAAAAGCTTATAAGAAATATCCAAATCTGAAGATGTTTGCTCTTCCACTTCTTCTATACTTTCCAGATACACTATGCCTCCTTTCTACAACTAAAATATGAAAAGAGAGAACTCTTTACAAATATAATATTTCTATATAAAATTAGAAGTTGAAAGGAAATGTCTTTACGGTTTTTTGTATTTTTCTCTTAAGTTCATTCCTTTGTAATAAATGTTTCTTCCTAATTTAAGGGTTCTATCATCAATCCCTTTACCAACTTTTCCACCCATTTTCACAATTCCTGTGGCAAGATTTCTACCACCCAATACAATCCCTTTTCCAGCACTTTCTAAACCAGCGCCAACATATGGGGCCGAAACTTTTCTTGCGACATTATACCCTTCTCCAAGTTTTGTTCCGACCCAACCTGCAACTTTATCAAGTGTCTTATTTTCAGTAAGTAAATTGGCGGCAACTATTGCACCAAAAGTATTTTTATCCATAGAGTTATACCTCAGCTTTATTCTTTTCAGAATTGAAAGTTTCGATACCTTCATCTCGAACAAGAAGATTACTATCTTTCATAACTGGCCATTTTCTGTTGTCATCAACAGTGAAAACAGCTCGTGGAGTCTTCTCACCCCAATTTGAAATAGAATAGAAAAACATCTCATGTAATGAAACCATAATTCGTTACCTCTTCACAAATTTTGTAGCTAAACTAAGATTAAACTTTCGTCCCATATTAAGAGGAACAATTGATTCATAATCAATGTTCGCTATCTTAAAATATCTAATAAATGGAACGATACACACTCGACCAAGAAGCTCATAAAATTTTCTTGTATACACATCAATATTACTATCACCAACAACTAAAATATGTATAGCTTCTTTAATATCAAAAAGATAATTCTTCATGAATGTCTGGGTTGTTTCGTCCCACAGATCTTTCCGATTTAAAACATCTTGATTAGACACAGGAAAGTACATATCAACTGGTCTAGTATTAAATACATAATACTTATCTTCAATAAATTCTATTACAAAATGCCAGGGCAATAGAGTAACTGAGAACTGAGAATATAATTCTCTAAATCTCTTATAGATTAAAAATAGGTCAATCTTGGCAGAGTCCACCCGGGGCATAGGTCGGATGGGGAAGAAAGGGTTATTATAGGAATCGGATATAATAATGCCCAGCGGCCGAGGTTTAAACTTATTTGAGATGGAAGGATGGTCTTTGGTCGCGTCTACTCTGCCAAGATTGTTTACAACAAGAGCATCGATATTTTCGACGTCCTCTGTCAAAAGGGTTATCGTATTATCATAATCAATTAGCATAGTTATTTTCCTGAACTTTTTGTGAAATACTCATAATCTGTAAGTGTTATTAATGATGGGGCATCGGCAAGAGCTGCAGAAGCGGCATCACCCGCGGCTCCAGCGGCAGCGGCCGTACCATTTTGACTAATCACAGAACCCTGCATATTAATAGCTCCACCAGCTTTTAAATTCATAACTCCACTAGCTTCGATACTCACAACAGATCCTTTCATGTTGACATTTCCACTCGCTTCAATATTAGCATTTCCACCAGCTTTAACATTTGCATCTCCACCAGATTGTATATTAACTTTTCCAGCTGCTTTTAAATTCATATCAGCTGAAGTTTCAATATTCGTGTTTCCAGTTACTTTGATGTCTGCTGTTCCTGCTACAGCTATTTTTACATTTTTTGCTACTGTTACGTTTATATTATCATCTGTTTTGATATTAATTCCAGTTTCATCAATTACAACTGTTGTTCGTGTATCATTAAAATAAACATGAATTGAATTCTTTGGAACATTTTTTGAGGCTGTGTCACTTTCATATATACATATTAAATTATTATGTCTTGGTGTTCTTATAATTTGATAATATTCATCTCTTTCAATTATCTCATACGGTAAAGTTTCAGAATATGCATCTGAAATTACCCGATCAATATATGCGGATTCAATATGATTAGCAAAAAATTTCACAATCACAGACATCCCAGCTTGAAGTGGATAATAAGAACCACTAACTCCAACTTGAGATGGAGATACCCGATGACGACAGGTGTGATTTTTGCACCATATTCCAGTCGTCTCTTTCATATGTGGTTGAAGTTCTGGAACATTTACCTTATACTTACCTTGGTGCGCTGTATCTTTTGTTGGTAAAATTGTACCAATAAATTCTCGATTTGTTAAAGAGTCTTCTCCAGCCACAATGTTCTCCTTCTATCTTTCAAGAGCAGAGTTTATACCTTTTTTGATCAATTTTCCAGCAGGATTATCAATATTTTCAATTGGCTTATCTGCCACAATTTTTCTTGGCAA
>Ga0247841_10012318_pt1 | contig 11174 bp, 21 predicted proteins | sample LaCruzMarch2015__2_FD_192410 | JGI IMG/M metagenome (GOLD analysis project Ga0247841, IMG submission 192410) | Freshwater microbial communities from meromictic Lake La Cruz, Castile-La Mancha, Spain - LaCruzMarch2015_18m | ecosystem: Environmental > Aquatic > Freshwater > Lake | place: Spain...
TTGCCCTTGGTCCATTATGCGGAACTGGCGTTATATCTGCGATTAAAGAAATAGATAATCCACCGCTTTTAATTGCTCTTAGAGCTGAGTCTCTGCCTGCTCCAGGACCTTTAACGTACACTTCAACTGTTTTGAGTCCCTTTTCAACTGCCTTTTTAACAACAGTCTCCATTGCACTAGAAGCTGCAAAAGGAGTAGACTTTCTTGTGCCCTTAAAACCTGCTGATCCCGCTGAACTCCATCCGATTACATCTCCCTTATCATTTGTTATCGTTATCAGAGTGTTGTTAAAAGTGGATGTTATATACGCACGACCAACACTTGTTATTACAACTTGAGTTTTTTTTGCTTTTTTTACGCTTACTTTTGAATTTTCCTTAGTTTCTGCCATAGATTATTTTGTTTCTTTTTTTGTTTCTGTTTTTGCTGCATCTTCTTTTTTGATAGCTCCTATTGTAACTCGTTTTCCTCTTTTTGTTCTAGCATTTGACCTTGTACGTTGCCCGCGGACTGGAAGATTTTTACTATGTCTCCCCCCCCTGTAAGAAGCTATTTCTTTTAGTCTTTTTATATCTGCATATACCTCTGCTCTTAAATCTCCTTCTAGTTTATATCCCTCTAAGACCTTTTGAATTCTTTTTTGTTCATCTTCAGATAGGGATTTTACTCTTTTTGAAGCTTCTACTTCTGCTTTCTTAAGAATATTTATAACATTTTTTCGTCCAATTCCATAGATATAAGTTAAAGCAATGTCAACTCTTTTTAAATCCTGCAAATTATATCCAGCGATTCTCATAGATTCGATTCCTCACTATGACCCTGAGCTTATCGAACGGGTCATATCTTATCCTTGTCTTTGTTTATGTTTAGGAATTTCACAAACAACCCTTACAACGCCTGCGCGTTTTATTATTTTACATTTAACGCATCTTTTTCTAACACTTGCTTGAACTTTCATATTATTTAAATCTATAAACTATTCTGCCTTTTGTCTTATCGTAAGGAGTCATCTCCACCCTGACTTTATCGCCCGGCAATATTTTAATAAAATTCATCCTCATTTTGCCCGACAAATGACAAAGAATTATATCTCCGTTTATCAGTTCTACTCTAAAAAGAGTATTAGGTAAAGATTCCTTAACTACTCCCTCTATTTCAAACGATCCTTGATGAGCCATAATAAAAAATTTCTAATCACTAATTGACCTAATTGACCTAAATATTTTAGAAATTAGGAATTAGAAATTAGAAATTAACCTTGTTATTATAACAAAATAACTTCAAAACTGCAATGTTATTTGGTTAAAATTGCTGCGCCATCTTTCGTAATAGCTATCGTCCTTTCAAAAAGGCCTGACAAGCTACCATCCTTGCTTTTTATAGTCCAGCCGTCATTTCCTGAATACACAACGTCGCTTTTACCCATATTATATATTGTTTCAATCGCAATTGTCATACCATACTTAAGCTTTGGAGTTTTTTCAATGCTTTTATCTAAAAATCCTGGAACTTCAGGATATTCATGAAGTTGCCTGCCAACCCCATGACCTACAAGACTTCTTACGACTGAATATCCCTGCCTTTCCACAATCCTCTGAATTGCTTTTGATATATCTCCTACCCTATTTCCTTCTCTGGCAACTTTTATCCCTTCCCACATCGCTTTTTCTCCTGTTTGCAAAAATCTACCTATTGCATCTGGTTTTTGACTTTTGACTCTTGACCCTTGAACTCGAACAGTTTGCGCCATATCCGTATGAAATCCTTTATAATATACTCCGCAATCTATACCAACCACATCTCCTTCTTTTAATTTGTATTTTGTCGGAATTCCGTGAACAACAACTTCATTTGTAGAAATACAAATCGTATACTTATATCCTTCTACTTTTTTAAATCCCGGCTCTCCTCCTTTTTCCAATATCAATTTTTCCGCCAACTGATCAAGTTCCAATTCTGAAATGCCTATTTTTATATTTTTTATTACCTCTTGTAACACTTCTGCCAAAATTTTCCCACCTAATCGCATTATTTCAATTTCTTCTTTTGTTTTTATATTAATCATATTAAGTTTCTTTCTTTTAATTTCTCTATTGCTTTTTTTACAGTTTGGTCTACCGTATCATTGGTCGTATCTATTACAATTGCATCATGAGCAATTCTCAAAGGAGAAGCTTCTCTTTGCATATCATGTCTATCTCTTTCTTTCAAATCTTTTAAGACATCATCAAAATTAACGCTGACTCCTTTATCGCTAAACTGTTTAAATCTTCTTTCCGCTCTTTTTCTTACGTCAGCTGTCAGATAAATTTTAATATCTGCATTGGGAATAACGTGGGTCGTGATATCCCTTCCTTCCATCACAATACTTTTTCCGCTATTTATAGCTTCTCTTATCATTTCTTTTTGTCTTCTAACCATTTCCTCTCTGATTTTAGAAAAAGCAGCAATCACTGGAACTAACTTACTTACTGGTGGCTGAAAAATCTCCTCCGACACGTCTTCACCGTTTAAAATAGCCTTAATACCATTATTCACTTGCTTAAGCTCAATAGATACTCTACCTAAAACTTCAAGAATTTGATCCTCATTCTTAAAATCTACTTTTTCCCTGAAACATGCTAAAGCAAGCTCTCTGTACATTGCACCCGTATAAACATAAAAGGCATCTAGCTTTTTTGCAAGTGCTATTGCTAAAGTTCCCTTTCCTGACCCTACTGGACCGTCTATCGCAATTGAGATATTCTTTTTATTCATTAATTTCTTCTCTAACTACTTTTTTAATCTTATTTTTAAGTTGATCTAAGTCTTCATTGTTTTCGATAAAAATATCTGAAAGAGCAAGACAAATTGCTACCTGTAATCCTTTTCTTTCTTCCCCAATCCCCAAATCCCTATTATCAAGCTTGTTGAAAAGCTCCCAATTTAATTTTTCTCTCCTATCCAGCTTTTTTAACCGTTCGAATCTAATTATTCTGTTTGAAACAATACCAATCAATTTAAAATTACATTCCTTTCGAAATTCTTCAATTTCCAAACTATTTCTAAAACCTTCGACAACTACTTGTTGCCTTGAATTCTCATTAATTAAAGCAAGTGCCTTTTGAGCAAGAATCCCTGCTCCATATTCTTCTCTCCATTCATTTCCTAAATCCTGAAGAAGCTTACGAGTAATTCTCCCTTCTCCCTTTTTTTTCAACTCTTTCTCTAAAAATTGAGCTAAACTAATTTTTACAAATCCAAGATTTTCAAGGAAATCTGCGGCTGTTGATTTACCGCTTCCAAATGCTCCTGTAATTCCAATAATTAGAGGTTTATTTTCTAACACGGTCAACTTTTTATCTTTTCTAAAATTTCTTTATGAATGCTGTCGATGGATTTTTCTCCATCTATCTCAATTAAAATTCTTTTTTCTTTATAGTGCTCCAAAACGGGCTCTGTTAACTTATGAAAAAGCTCGATTCTTCTTCGGATTGCCGTCAATGTTTCGTCTTCACGTTCTTCACCATTTTCACCATTTCTGTAAGAAAGTCTCCATAATGCTTCTTTATCGGAAACTCTAAGGTAAATAACTTTGTCTACTCCATTTTCAAACTTTTCCACTTGCTCTAAAGTTCTGGGAAAACCGTCAAGAATATAGCCATTTTTATATTCCGGTTTCTTCAAATACTCACTTACTATGTGAACTGTTTTCTCATCAGGGATAAGAAATCCTGCATTCATAACTTCTTTTACATATCTCCCCAAAGAAGTTTTCTCTTTAGCCATTTCTCTAAAAATATGGCCAGTGGAAAGATAGGGAGTTTTCAACTCATCCCTTAAGAGATTACCTTGTGTTGATTTTCCTGATCCTTGTATCCCAATTAAAATTATTTTCATAGAAAAATTATTTCTTGTTGTACCCTTCGTAGTTTCTCATTACTAATTGTGCCTCTATTGCTTTTATGGTTTCAAGAACTACCGAAACAACGATTAGAATTCCTGTCCCTCCTAACATAAGTGTTTTAACGTTTGTAAAGGCGCCTGCCACAGTTGGCAAAATTGCGATAATACCTAAAAAAATTGCCCCAGCTAATGTTATACGCGTTAATACATAATTTAGGTAGCCAGCTGTTGGGCTTCCCGGCCTAATGCCCGGGACAAACCCCCCATATTTCTGAATTTCCTCTGCTATTTTTTTGGGGTTAAATATTACAGCCGTATAAAAATATGTAAAACCTACAACTAACAAAAAATAAAAACCATTATAAAACGCGCCTGATGGGTTAAATAATCCGGCAACTCCGCCAGCTATGCCGCTTAAAAATTTATTTGGAGAAGCAGTCAAATAATTTGCAATTATCGAAGGGAGAAGAACAAGAGAAACAGCAAATATTATAGGTATTACTCCTGCCTGATTAACACGAAGAGGCAAATGAGTAGACTGACCTCCATACATTTTGTTTCCCCTAACTCTTTTCGCATAATAAACAGTTATTTTCCGTGTACCCTCATTAATAATAATTATTGAAGCTATTACTAAAACGCCCATTACTAGAAATGTTATTAAATTAAAAAAGTTATTTGCGTTAACAGTTGACATTGTTTGCCCGAAAGTAACGGGAATTCTCCCAACTATACCTGCAAATATAAGAAGTGATATTCCATTTCCAATTCCTTTTTCAGATATTAACTCTCCTAGCCAGACTAAAAGCATTGTTCCTGCAGTCATTGTAACAACAAAAGATAAAATATCAACCGCACTCAATGTAGCAATAATTCCCTGACTTCGAAGTAATGCATACATTCCAATTGATTGGAAAACTGACAAAGGAACTGTTAATACTCTTGTATATTGATTTATTTTCTGTCTGCCAGATTCCCCTTCCTTAGATAAAGCTTCCAATTTTGGAAAAACCATTGTTAAAAGCTGTAAGATAATCGAGGCATTGATATAAGGATTAAGTCCTAATGCCATTACGGAAAAATTGGCAAGTGTTCCTCCGGAAAAAATATCTAAGAGTCCCAGAAATTGATTCTGCGAGAAAAGAGCTTTCAGTGCGTTCAGGTCTACACCTGCAACAGGTATGTGAGCAAAAATTCTAAAGACGATGAAAATGCCTGCCGTAAATAATAGCTTTCTCCTTACATCCGGAGTTTTTATGCTTTTACTAAAAATTCCAAAAATATTGTTCATACAGGAAAAATTAGATTTCTATTTTTCCACCGGCTTCCTTAATCTTTTTTAAAGCTCCCTTTGATGCTGGCAATTTCACAATCAAGGAAACAGCAAGTTTTCCATTTCCTAAAATTTTGACTCCATATTTGCGGGCAGCAGTATTGACAATTTTATTTTCAATAAGCGATTTCATATCAACAACTGTCCCCTTTTTCAACGAATTTAGAAGTTCAACATTTACTCCTATCGGCTGATTCTTAAAAGATTTATTTTTACCCTTTCCTTTCAGAAAAGGAAGTCTTTTAATAAGAGTTAATGCTCCTCCCTCAAAAGAAAGAGATCTTGAGCTTTTAGCATTCTGCCCTTTAGTTCCGCGCCCAGCTGTTTTTCCACGACCTGATCCATGACCAAGACCTAATCTTTTTTGCCTCACTTTTGTAATTTTTGTCAAAGATGAAAGTTTCATAAATTATTTTTTAGACTTTATCCTGTTATTTTTGTGATATCTTTCAGTTAAAAGTCTCAATGCTTCAATTGTTGCATAAACATTACTTGCTTGATTTTTCGTTCCCAAAACTTTTGATGAGATATTTTCTATTCCAGCTAGAGAAACAACGCTTCTAACTGCTCCTCCTGCTATAACTCCCGATCCTTTCGGGGCCGGTTTCAAAATTACTCTTGCTGCACCTAATTTTATTTTAAATTCAAAAGGAATAGTTCCATTAATAATCGGAACTTCTATTACATGTTTTTTACCGAGCAATACTCCTTTTTTTATTGCAGAAGATATTTCAGGACCTTTGCCGAGCCCAACTCCCACCTTTCCTTTTTTGTTTCCCACAACTATCAAAACTGAGAATCCAATTTTGTTTCCGCCTTTTGTTTTCTTGGAAACTCTGTTAACTTGCACTATTTTTTCCTCAAAACCATCAGTTGGTTTATCTTTATAAAATCTTGAATCATTCATTAAAAATCTAGTCCTCCTTCCCGCGCACCCTCTGCAATCCCGTTAATTCTTCCGTGATACGCATAACTTCCTCTATCAAATACTATTTTCTTAATCTTCTTAGCAATTGCTTTTTTTGCCAATAATATCCCAACAGCTTTGGCTCTTGCGATTTTCCCTAAAATAGTTTCTTTTAAATGTTTTTCAGAAACACCTATGATTGTTTTTTTTGTTTCATCGTTTATCAATTGGGCATAAACAAAACGATTCGATTTGTAAACAGATAATCTTGGCCTAATTCCTGTTCCCTTAATTTTAGATCTTGTCCTGATTTTTCTTTTTATTTTTCTTTCATTTTTATTCATACTATTTCACTCCTAATGCTTTTGCTGCTTTTCCAACTTTTCTTCTTATTTTTTCATTTTGATATTTTATTCCTTTTCCTTTGTATGGTTCAGGTGGTCTTATAGCTCTGATTTTAGCTGCCATATTTCCGACCAAATCTTTGTCTGTTCCGGAAATTGTTATAACATTTTCATTAACTGAAAAGCTTAATCCTGGTGCTGCCGCAATCTTTACAGGATGAGAAAATCCAACAGAAAGAACCAAATCCGAATCTGCGACTTGAGCTCTATATCCAACACCGGATAATTCGAGTTTCTTTTCAAATCCAGCAGAAACACCCATGATCATGTTAAAAATTATTGATCTCGTCAAACCCAGAGATGGCTTTAGATTTTCGTTTTTTTTATCTTTCAAAGAAACTTGTAACCATCCTTCTACGGATTTTACGTTAACACCATCAGGAATTCCAAATGAAAGACTTCCCTTGGGACCATTCACCTTAATGATATCATTTTCGAAAATGATATTAACTCCTTCTAAAATTTTAATTGGTTTTTTTGCAAGTTTAGACATAAAATTATTTTAATGGCCGGAGGGCTACCAAATCCTAAAAAGGATTTCTCCTCCCATATTTCTTTTTACTGCTTCACGACCCGTCATTATTCCTTTATTTGTAGACAATATTATCGTGTGCTTACCTTTTCTTTGAATTTCAGGAATTTCAGAAGCTGCAGCATATTTACGCAAAGATGGCTTAGAAACTACCAGTACGTCTGTAAAATTGGGAATTCTTTTTTCATACTTAATTTTTGCAACCAGAACTTTTTTATTATCTTTTATCGCAGCCTCAAAACCTTCCAAAAATCCTTCAGTTACCAAAACTTTGCAAATTGCTTTGTTAATTTTAAAATTATCAAAAACAACTTCTTTTCTCCTTGATCTTGTTGCGTTTTTAATTCTTATGATTAAGTCCGAAACTCTATGGTTCATAAATTTAAAAAACCTACTACCAACTTGATTTAACTACTCCTGGTAATTGTCCTTTTAAAGCAAGTTCTCTAAAACACAATCTGCACAAACCAAAACGCCTTATGTAAGCTCTTGATCTGCCACAGATATTACATGTGTTTTTATGTCTCACTTTATATTTCGGTTTACTTCTTGCTTTAATTATGTTAGATTTTTTAGCCATATCTTTATTTAACAAAAGGCATTCCTAATGCTTTCAATAATGTAAATCCGTTTTTATCATTGCCTGCAGTCGTAACAATACTTACCTCAAATCCCTGTATTTTATCTATTTTCCCCGGATCTATTTCAGGAAAAACTGTGCTTTCAGTAAAACCCAATGTATAATTACCGTTTCCGTCAAAACTTCCCTTTTTTACACCATGAAAATCTCTGAATCTAGGCATAACAATACTAATCAATCTTTCAAAAAAATCATACATCTTGTGGCCCCTGAGGGTCACAACCAAGCCAATCTTATCTCCTTCTCTTAACTTAAAAGATGATATTGATTTTTTAGCACTAGCCCATTTCGGCTTTTGCCCTGTAACTTGAGCCATAATTAATGATGCTTTTTCCAAATTTTTCTTATCCGCTAGAGCATCTTTTACCCCCATATTAACTACAATTTTCGAAAGGCGAGGTACAGCCATAACATTTTTAAGACATAATTCTTTCTGTAATGCTTCTGTAATTTCTTTTTTAAATCTAGCTTGTAAATTATTCATATTTATATTTTCTTTTCACATTTTCTGCAGATTCTGATTTTATCATTTTTTTCTATCCTGAATCCAATGCGCGTCTGCAATTTACAATGCGGACAAACGAGAACAACATTTGCAATCGCTAAAGGCTTCGTAATTGTAACTATTTCAGAGCTTTGACCTTGAGCTCTTGCCTTAAGATGTCTTTTATATTGACTAACACCTGTTACTAAAACCTTTTTAATTTTAGGTAAAACTTTTTCTACTTTACCTGTCTTACCCTTGTCTTTTCCCAAAACCACCTTAACTAAATCACCTTTTTTAAGCTTCATAGATTCAATTTCCTCACTATGACCCTGAGCTTGTCGAACGGGTCATATTAAATAACCTCAATTGCCATACTTGCAATCTTTGAGAAACCTTTATCTTTTATCTCTCGAGCAATCGGACCAAAAATTCTCGTTCCTATTGGATTCTTATCCTTTGCATTATCTATTACTACTCCCGCATTATCGGAAAATCTAATATATGAACCGTCTGACCTTCTTTTTTCTTTTCTCGTTCTAACAAGAACAACTTTTACAATCTGGCTGTCTTTAACTGTTCCTATAGAACTTGCTCCTTTAACGACACAGTTTAATACATCACCTATATATCCATATTTTCTTTTAGATCCCCCAAAAACATGAATAACCTCAAGAGATTTTGCGCCACTATTATCTGCAACTTTTAATATTGTTCTATGCTGAACCATTTTTAATTACCTCCAATATTTTAAAATGTTTGGTTTTTGAGATTGGCTTTACCTCTATTATTTTTACCTTGTCTCCGACAGTAGGACTAAAAGTCGCTACGTCAACCTTAACTCTATTGTCTCTTTTAATAAGTTTTTTGTATAAAGGATGAGGATACTTCCTCGTAATTTTAACTATTGCTGTTTTCTGCATTTTAACTGAAACAATAATTCCATTAAATATTTTTTTCATATTATTCTTTTTTCTTAATCTGAAGTTCTGCTAATTCTTTTAATTTCTTAATTGTTAACATTTGCGCTATTTCCCTTCTTTTGACAAAAAGAAGACTTGTGTTTTTTAGTTTATTTTGTATTTTGTCTAATTTTAATCCGACAAGCACATCTTTTGCTTCCGCAATTAAATTACTTAATTCTTGTATGCTTTTCTGATGTAATTCTTTTTTTTCTTTTGATTTCATATTTCGATTAAACTCAATATGACCCTGAGCTTGTCGAACGGGTCATAAACTAAATATTGTATTCAGACTTTACTACAATTCTTGTTTTTACATCCAATTTGTATGACGCAAGTCTTAGTGCGGCAAAGGCAATATCTTTCGTGACTCCACCCATTTCAAAAAGCATTCTTCCTGGTTTAACTGGAGCAACGAATTCAAAGACATCCCCTTTGCCTCCGCCCATACGTGTTTCAGCAGGTTTTTTTGTAATTGGTTTATGAGGAAAAATTCTTATCCAAAGTCTTCCTCCCCTTTGGGTATAATGAGTTATTGCTCGTCTTGCTGCCTCTATTTGTCTGCTTGTAATTAACCCTCTATCTTCTGTTAAAAGACCAAATTCGCCAAAGGAAATCTTAACTCCTTTATGAGCTTTTCCTCTTACGCGACCTTTTTGTTGCTTTCTGTATTTTGCTCTTTTTGGAACTAACATATTACTTTCCTTCTCCTTTATTTATCCAAACTTTTACGCCAATGTATCCTTTTTTAGTTAAGGCTGGAACGCTTGCAAAACTTATTCTTTCTCTAATTGTTGATAACGGAACTGTTCCCTTTTGCATTTTTTCTCTTCTTCCTATTTCAGCTCCACCGACACGTCCTGAGATAATGATCCTTACGCCGCTAGCGCCTGCTCCCATAACTCTTTCAATAGCTTGGGCCAAAACTCTTCTATGGGGAAGGCGTTTTACCAATTGATCTGAGATATTCTTGGCAACCAAAAATGTATCTAAATTTGGTTCTTTAATAGGCTCTATTCTAATATCTACTTTAGGGGCTGATTTGGAATTTTTTTTAATTTTTAGGAATTTATACAAATAATCTTTTATTTCTTCCAAACCCGATCCCCCTCGGCCAATTACCATACCAGGCTTTGAAACATTAATTGTTAATTTCAAACTATTGATAGATCTTTCTATCTCAATTTCGGACACCCCTGCGCCTGCTAATTTAGTCATAAGAGTACGCCTTAAGTTATAATCCTCCAAAAGCACTTCTTTGTATCTCTTATCATCAAACCAACGACTACTCCAATTATAAATTGCCCCAAGTCTTAAAATTTGCGGATTAACTTTTTGTCCCATATTATTCTTTTGCCTCCAATATTATTTTTATATGACTGCTTCTTTTTTTATAAGGATGAACTCTTCCTCTTGTTGACGGATGAAATCTCTTAATTGCAGGTCCATCCCATACTTCTATACCTTTAATTGTAAGGGAATCTTTATTCTTTTTCGCATTATTGACTGCATTTGCAATTGCACTTTTAAATACGCTACTTAAAACGCTTGATCCCCTTTTTTGAGTCATATCAAGCACATTAAGGGCTTTTTCCAAAGAAAGATTTCGTATACCGTCAGCAACTAACCTTACTTTGCGAGGTGATATTCTTATTGCGCGACTTATTGCTACAATTTCCATAATTTTATGTTTTACTAATTTCTCTTGCCACAACTCTTCCATGACTTCTAAATGTTCTGGTCGGTGCAAATTCTCCAAGTCTATGTCCAACCATTCCCTCAAGAACAAATACTGTCACAAAATTTTTACCATTATGAATTGCCAGCGTATGACCAATAAATTCAGGAGAAATCTGACTTGCCCTTGCCCATGTTTTAATAGGGCTCTTATCTCCCATTTGTTTTTGTCTCATTATTTTTTTCAAAAGCTTTGGGTCAATAAATGGACCCTTCTTTATACTTCTTCCCATTACTTCTTTCTCCTTTGCAATATGTACTTATCTGAATATTTTTTCTTTTTTCTGGTT
>Ga0247841_10012319_pt1 | contig 11173 bp, 15 predicted proteins | sample LaCruzMarch2015__2_FD_192410 | JGI IMG/M metagenome (GOLD analysis project Ga0247841, IMG submission 192410) | Freshwater microbial communities from meromictic Lake La Cruz, Castile-La Mancha, Spain - LaCruzMarch2015_18m | ecosystem: Environmental > Aquatic > Freshwater > Lake | place: Spain...
CCTGGCGCCGTCGGTTAATATTTCGTTGCCTGTCTCATTTGTGGACCTGCAACGCAGGCCGCCTTCATAGGTTAAACTTATTCTTTTCATTTTGCCACCCTCCTATATCCTTGGAGCCGGATCCTCATCAGCTACTGCATGATAACTTTCTCCAAAGCTATCAAGGGCATATTCCGGCTTCATCAGCGGTTTGTCGTATGGCGGAATAATACATGTTGCCATGTCAAAAATACCGCTTGCTCCGCGCAGGGCTGAAGTAAACAATCCTTCTACGAAACCAAGAGTTATGCCCACGATTTCCCCTTTTTCTTTACTTACGCGATAGATACCCGCAGGCGTTTCTGCTAAACAGGTAACCGTATTAATCAACCCCCGGCCCAATTTATTTAAAGGGCTTTTTTCATAGCGCATATCCGAAGTGTCAACCTTAACGCCGCATTTTTTTTCTTTAGTAGTATCGGATTTTTTGATTTCCTCGCCATAAGCGCAGGTTAAAACCAGGATAGAAATAATTGCTAAAGACATTAGGATCCTCATTTACTTCCTCCTTTCGCCACAGACACCTATAATATATTCAATTACCACCTGAAATGCAAATAAATCCTTCCCCAGCCCTTCTCGGTCTTCTCTAACCTGGAATAAAGCTGGCGGACTTCTTTTTTGTTTAAAAAATTAAGTATCCTTTTTTTTACACTGTCCGCGGCTGTCCCGTAGGCAATCTCAACCAGGCTGGCGCGGCCATCCACTGCTTCCTGAAGAATTTTTGTTATCTTCTCCTCTATATCCGAGGCTATCGGGTAAAGGTTAAGCTTTAGCTTCATATTTAAAAAATAAAACCAGCGCCGCTAAAAGGATCACAAGGCTTACGCCATTAGCTAGTATCAATACCGCGTTCTTCAGGTGGAGCCCGTAAGCCAGCCAGAGAATAATTCCCAGGGTGAACTGCAGAATACACACCAGGCTGATGTCTTTTACGGATTTAGTACGGTAAATCTTGATTAACTGCGGCATAAAACCGAACATGGTCAAAAACGCCGCTGAAAAACCCACGAATTCCCAGAACATAGATCTCCTTTTTGAGGTTACTTACTAAAAAACCGAATTAAATATCTGCTGGTAATATTTGCCGGCAGAGGTAATAGAGCTCATAAACATACTGATTAAATAATAACTTATGATTATAACGATAACACTCACTATAATTTTTGTTTTCTGGCTGAAGCGGGGGTTAAACCAGAGTAACGGCAAAGCAAAAGGGCCGACGCACAGAAAAGCGATTACCAGGAAAGAAGTTTTAAAATGCTTCCTTTCCGGCTGCTGCTTCTTCTCATTTAACATCCTCTCCCAATCTACATACTTATCCAGCATACCTCCGCAATGACTGCATTTAACCGCGTCATCCTCCATATCTTCCTGGCAAAAAGGGCACTTTTTCATATTAACGGTAATTGCAAAAATTAAGCGGTATGGGATAATCCAATCCCCTCAGGTGCGCGATAACCGCCTGCAGCTCATCCTTCTTTGCTGAACTGACTTTTATTTTCTCGCCCTCAATCTGAGTCTGCACCTTTAAACCCAGCCCTTTTATAATACCGGCCAGTTCCTTTGCTTTCTCCTTGTCAATACCCATACAAATCTCCACCAATTGGCGAAGATAACCGCCAAATGCCTTTTCAGGGTCGTTAAATTTGAGGGATTTAAGGGAAATGTTTCTTTTGGCTATACGGGTAGCCAGAATATCGGTGAGGGCGCGTAATTTAAAATCGTCGTCCGCCAACAAAGTGATTTTTTTCTCTTTGCGGTCAAAGTCAACAGAGGACTTGCTGTTCTTAAAATCAAAACGCTGGAACAGCTCTTTTTTCGCCTGATTTACCGCGTTATCCATTTCCTGGAGGTCTACTTCCGAAACAATATCAAAAGAAAAATTCGCCATGATTTATTTCCTTTCCAAACACTATTATAATCACGAAGCCATAACATTGCAACTTATAAAAAAACAAGAAACGCTCCCTTAAGAACGCCTTTTCCTATATCGCGTTCCAGAAAACGTTTCTTGTCACCCTTACCGAGGGTCTTACTTATTTTTTGTATCCAGCATCTGGGCAATTTCAACCAGTTTGATTAAATCCGCCCGGTATCCATCGCTATCCGCGCCCTTAGCAGCTTTTACCCGTTCCAAAACGCCTTGGTAAGAAGCATTGGCCTTGTATTGCGAATTACGCAACAGGAGCCCAAACTCTGCTACGCCGGAAGCAAAACGGAAATTCTCCGAAGGCTGGGCGGTTTCTTCTTTGGTATTTATTACCCTAGTCAATAATTTGCTTGTGTCGCCAGCCGGCTCTTTATAGCGCAGTTTCACAGTGAGCAATTCATCGCTGGGAGTAACATTAACCTGCTGGTATTTCAGGTCATCGGTTTTGCCAAATTCCTCCTTAGAATCAGCGGGGACGATTTCATACAACGCTGTCACGGTGTGCCCCGCGCCCAACTCTCCGGCATCTTTTTTGTCGTCATTGAAATCCTTATTCTCAAGTTTACGGTTCTCGTATCCGACCAGCCGGTATGCCTTTACCTTTGTGGGATTGAATTCAACCTGGATCTTGACATCCTTGGCAATGGTAAATAGCGTGCCGGTAAGCTGGGTCACAAACACCTTCTTGGCTTCAAGAAGATTATCGATGTAAGCAACATTCCCGTTACCTTTATCGGCAAGCTTCTCCATCGTGGCATCATTATAATTGCCCATGCCGAAACCCAGTATGGTCAGGAAGACCCCGTCGCCACGCCTCTCTTCGATCATACGCACAAGTTCGCTTTCGCTGGTGACCCCGACATTGAAATCTCCGTCGGTAGCCAGGATGACCCGGTTGTTGCCATCCTTGATAAGGTTTTTCTTGGCAATCTCGTAGGCGGTTACTAATCCTTCCGCGCCTGCGGTAGAGCCGCCTGCCGACAGCCCGTCAATTGCCTGCATAATTTTATCTTTCTCTGTACCGGAAATAGAATCAAGCACCACTCCTGAAGAGCCGGCATAGACCACAATGGATATCTTATCCTGCGGACGCAGTTGGTTTACTAAAAGCCGGAACGCGGACTTTAAGAGCGGGAGTTTATTGTAGTCCTGCATTGAACCGGACACATCAATAAGAAACACCAGGTTACTGGGTGGTAGATTCTGGGTTTCCATTTTTTTACCCTGCAGCCCGATCAGCGCTAACTTATGCCCTGCATTCCACGGACAATTGGCTACCTCAGTATTTATTGAAAATGGGTCGCTTCCTGTCGGCTGCGGATAATCATAAGTAAAATAATTGATCATCTCTTCGATTCTCACCGCATCATTGGGCGGCAACTGGTTGTTGACCAGGAATCTGCGCACATTGCTATAGGCGGCAGTATCTACATCAATGGAGAATGTAGAGAGCGGGTCATTTTTAGCAATGAGAAAATCATTGTCGTATATACGGCTGTATTTTTCTTCAAAGAACTCGCTCTGCGGCGGATACTGGACTCCGGGAGACCCCCCAATGCCGGCTGTTTGTTTGTCATAAAAATAACTACTTTGCCCCCAAGCTTGTACACCCTCTTCCTTTGCTATGCCATATTCTAACCCCTTACTCTTTGCTACCGAATAACCCTGCAAATCCTGAGAGGTCGTAAAATTAAGGGTAGTAGCAGGTAATGCCTGGGATTTTAGAGCAACAGCAGGCGCGTTCTTGAGCCTCCCCTGTATACCTTGCTTAAAATACACCTGCCCCACAAATACAAATACTATCACTCCTACGAGCACACCCGCAGGAACCAAAATAAGCGAAGTTTTATTTTTCATTTTTTCGTCGCCCCTTTCTAACTCCCAGGCAACAATCTTATTCCGCACAGAGCTCTCAAATCCCTTTCCTGCTTCAGGAACCTGCCATGTTTTTAACTGCTCCCTTAACTTACTCAGCCGCTCCACTTCCCCGGAACAAACAGGGCAAACTTTCAGGTGTTCCTTAAGCTGAGCTTTTGCTGAAGCAGTAAGCTGGTCATCAAGATAATCATTGATTTGTCTGGTAAAATGGCATTTATGCATGGTATCCTCCCGTTAACTCTTGCGCATAGGGGAGAAGTTTATTTTTCAGGTTTTCCCTAGCCCTGTGAATCAAAGTTTTGACTGTGCCTAAGGACTTGTTAAGAATCGCTGCAATTTCTTCATATTCCATCTGTTCATACTCCCGCAAAATCAAGGCTTCTTTCTGGAGAAAGGGAAGTCCTTGAATGCAACGTTTTACTGTTTCCGCTAAATCATTATGTTCTAGTTCTTCAGCCGCAGAGGGGGTAGGACTGGCAAATTCCACCGGGCCATCCGGGTCGTCTTCTTTGCGCGGCCAAAGCACCAGCCAGAATCTCTTCCTGACGCTGTCTATAAAAAGATTGTGCGCGATGCTGAAAATCCAGGTGCTGAACTTTCCGCTGGGGGCGTAGCGGGCGCGGTATTGATGCACCCTTAAAAACACCTCCTGGGCAATATCCTCGGCTTCCTCGGTGTTGCGGGAAAGCCGGTAGATAAAGTGGCAAACCGGATTTTTATACCTGCGCAGAATCTCATCCATGGCAAGCATGTCTCCTTTTTGGTACTGGCACATCAGCTCTTCATCTCGTAAATGCTGCATCTTCTCTGTCCCCTACCCTTTCTCCACTTTGTTAAACGCGGAAAAGGTAAAAAAGTTTCAAATTATTTTATTTGGTTTGAAGCAATGCATCTCTCTTGCGCGCGTAGGCTTCGTCAGGATTCTTTTCTTTCTCCTGGGCAAGAAATGCATCAGGCGGGAGATAATATGGATTGTCGCGTAGGACGTTATAAATAGATACTGTTGGGTGAGTGTGGACCGCGCCGAGCAGGATATCCTTTGCGTACAGGTTCTCGTCATACAGGCAAAAGCCCAGCGTTTTACTTTTTGGGAAAAAACGATTCAGATTTACTTCATACTCAATCAACCGTTCAGTACCGGGTAATTTCGAACAAGACCAGACCACCTCGCCCATACTCCTGAGGCCGGTAAACCCCTTCAAGAGCGCTCTATTCTCCGCCTCCACGACTGAATTAATCATTCTCTCAGGGGCAAAATATCCCTCATTTAAATAAGTATCGACCGGGTCTAGAAAAAGGAACTGCCCCCAGGTCTGGCACTTTTTAACGTCAATGCCTAAATTATACAGGGCCCGCGTCGCCTCCTCCTTAATCTCCTTGCTGACAATACCGACGCACTGCTCTCCCCTCTTTAACCCCGCGAGCAGATAAGGAATTACCATAGCCAGTTCTTCGTCGATATTCCTATATATGCCGCACAAATGCGTTCCTTGTTCCAAACTTTCGAAATCTCGTCCTGTATTCATTAGCTTAGCAGATTAAACAGTTTTATGCAGATTATACGCGGGTGCCTTTACAAAGATTAGTCTACTCCTATCAAAACGCAAGTCAACAAAAAATAACCTTATCTGTCCCTCCCATGGCCGGCAAGCGAGTTAGAAAACGACTGAGATTTCTGAGCTATAAGCTTTGCTAAAAAGTCATTTCCTGCCTCATTATGATGATATGCTAAGAGAATACCGCCCTTCGCCGCCCTTTCAGCATACTCTTTGTGGATATCAATGACTGAAATATTTTCGCCCATACAAAAGTTCTTCAATATCTTATCATCAGCCTCATCGCTGAAAATCACTACAACTAAAACTGCATCTTTAGATTTAACCATCCTGTTTAACGACCTTACATTTTCAAGATATTTATTTATGATATATTCCTTATGTTTTTTATAGTAACTTTCCGCATAGCTTTCCTGCTGTTGTAATATTTTTAACTTTATCAATGAATAGACTTTTGACCAATGTAAAAATTTGTCCGTACCCCAATCATGCCTTTCTTTCGTTTTGAATAACAGGAGCCTTGTAAAATCTCCGCTGATATCTCTCCAGTGAAACAAAAGTATGGCCAGGTCATGTTGCAGCTGGGCGCAATTATTTGTATACATATCGAGTTCTTCTGTTATTGTCGCTCCGCAAACCCCGGCGTTGATCACTTGGGCCTTTCTCTGGTAAATACCTTCCAGGTACTTTTCTAAAAAAACAGGGTATGTTTTATCGTCAGCAACTCCATGGCCATATGTAAAAGAATCGCCCAGGCAGATAATCCTGAAATACCCGCCGCTATTTTTCCCATATATAACATCCGCAGTCCTGGCCCTGAAACCTTGCTTATTTGTAGTAGCTACATATGGTTCCGGGTCTATATTTTTGTTAAAACGCTCTCTACCGAATTGGGTTTTCGTAAAAATAACTTCTGCGGCTATGAGGACAACAAGGCAGGGTACTAAAATAATAAAAAAATAAACGACTGCTTTCAAAAATACTTTATTCACTCTTAGTATACATGAATCATATATTTTTTTTAATACACGCTATAAGTTCTCCTACAGTCACTGTCTTTGCTAAAAGCGAATATCCCATGGTAAGGCTTGCCTGAGCATCGGCCTCTTCTTCCCTTACTATCGCAGTCAAAAATACAATAGGGGTGTCTTTTATGTCCTTGTCGCCCTTTATCAGAGAAGCAACGTCGGTACCATCCATCTCCGGCATTAATATATCGAGCAATATCAAATCCGGCTTTATCCCTCTGGCTAACTTAATGCCATCCTCCCCATTTATTGCTATATACACCACAAACTCGCCTGTCTGTTCTATATTTTTCTTAACCAGCTTACAAAAATCCTCATCATCGTCAATAATTAATATATTCTTTTTATTCATTTACTCTCTCCTTCTTCCAAAGACTAGTTTCATTTTATTTTACTTTTGATACACGCTATAAGATCTCCTACAGTCACTGTCTTTGCTAGAAGCGAATATCCCCTGGTAGAATTTGCTTGAGAATCGGCCTCTTCTTCCCTTACTATCGCAGTCAAAAATACAATAGGGGTATCTTTTATGTCCTTATCATTCTTTATTAGAGCAGCAACGTCGGTACCATCCATCTCCGGCATTACTATATCGAGCAATATCAAATCCGGTTTTATCTTTCTGGCTGACTTAATGCCATCTACCCCGTTTGTTGCTATACTGACCTCAAACTCACCGGCCTGTTCTATGTTTTTCTTGACCAGCTTACAAAAATTCTCCTCATCATCAATGATCAATACTTTCTTTTTATCCATCTGCTCCTCCTTCTTCTTTGGGAATCTTTAAAGTAATAATGGTCCTAGTCCCTTTTTTCAACTGGCTTTTTACCTCTATAAGCCCTCTGTGCATAATGATAATATTCCGGCTTACAGATAACCCCAGGCCGGTCCCTTTACCCTGGCCTTTTGTAGTGAAGAAAGGGTCAAAGATCCTTTTCAGGTTTTCTTCAGAAATCCCCGTTCCCGTATCCTCGATTTCAACAATAACTGCCCTTTCTCCGGCCTTGAAAGAATCCTCTGACCTTTCACCTATGCCATTCTTTGTTTCTTCCAGTTGTTTGACAGAGCTGCGGATAGTAAGTTCCCCCCCCTCAGGCATTGAGTGAATCGCATTCATGAACAGATTAATAAATACCTGCACTAGTTTATTTTTGTCTACTGATACCTTTGGCAGGCCTTCTTGTATGTCCCTGACTACCTTGATATTCTTTAGTTCTGCTTTTACCAGATTTAAAGAACCTTCCAGTATGGAGCCGATGTGTTCCGGATGTAATTCCAATTTCTCAGCCCTGGAGAAATCCAAAAGCGAGATTACAATCCTATCCGCCCTTTGCGCGCTATCCTTGACCATTGATAAAGTCTCGCGCTGCTCTTTTGCCTCCGGGGATATTATTTGTTCCAGATAAGCGACTCCCTGCATTATGATCCCTATGGGATTTCTCATCTCATGAGCCACCCCGCTTGCCAATTGGCCGATAGCCTTGAGTTTCTCCGACTGGATCAGCTTATCCTGCATTTCTTTCAATTTATCGTAGGCTATTTTTAATTCTGCCGCCCTTTTCGAGGTCTGTTCATGCAGCCGGACGTTCTGCAGGGTAATCGCGCCCATGCGGGCAATATTCATGACTACCGATACCTCTCTCTGCGTAAAAGGGTTATCCGTGCTCTTATCGCAGACATGCAATACGCCTAAAACTTCGTTCTTAAATATAAGCGGCGCGCTGATAAATGTTTTCTGCAAATATTCTTCTTTTTCCAGGCTGTTCAGATACGATTCTTTCGCCAGGTTGGATACAAGCAACGCCTCTCTATTGCGTACCACAAATCCGGATACGCTGTCTTTGCCTATTACCAGGGGCCCCGGGCCGTGGCCATGTTCCCACCCGATTGCGCATGCAAGCGTAAAATTTTGTGAATTTTTATCCCACATAAGAAGCACGGAGCGCTCGATCGGCAAGAAATTACGGGCAGCCTCGGCAATACACTGTACCGCATCCTGAAAATTAAGGCTCAAAGAGAGCTTTTCATTGTACTTAAACAGGAAATTCAGTTCTGCTTCATACCATATTTTATCTTCTAAGCATGACGGGGGCGGTGGCGGGCTGACGACTGGCGGCGGAATTATCTGAAAAGAAGGCTTCTCTTTCGTAAATATAAATACTTTGGCTATAGCGTAGCCAACGAGCAAACCAAGAATAAGAGCTAAAGTAGCCATAAGAATAAGACTGGCGGAGAGGCAGGGATTCGAACCCTGGGATCTTGCGATCACGCGCTCTCCAAGCGCGCGCTTTCGACCGCTCAGCCACCTCTCCACATTTATTAGTTATTCGTTACAAAGAACTGGGGAAATTCCTGCTTTCTATGTTCAATATTATAACCCTGGGTATAACCGACGATCTGGCTCACCAGGGAGGCAACCACAAGCGCTAAAGAAAATTTGATATTACCGGTCAATATGAAAGCGGTGATGCCCATGACCGCGATTGATTCAAGCAGCGACAGCTCCAAAACAACGCCGGCAAAGAAAACAGAATAGAAACTATCCTGCGAATCGATCGTTTTTTTGCGTATGTCCCAAAATTTTTCCCTGATAAAGTAGGCCAGGAAAAACGTAACCAGCCCCAATAATAAAAAAACAAACAACAGGGTTTCTTTTATTTTATAATCAATCTGGGGAAGGCGCAAGGCCCCATAAAACCAGAAGGCGTAAATGAGCCCGCCGTAAATGACTGTCCCTGTGATTACCGCCATCCCAACTATTTTTAATGTTTTTTCTTTAATCATGGAAAATATTATGGCGGAGGCGGGAGGATTCGAACCCCCGAGAACCTTACGGCTCTTCCGGTTTTCGAAACCGGTGCACTCAACCAGCTATGCGACGCCTCCAGGCGATCAATACGGGTAATATTTTTTCAAGAGGACAAACGACGCCACCGAATAAGTAATAAGAACGATGCCGATGACTACCCTTTTCTTGAATAGCCAGTCGTGGAAAGTGTAAATATTTACCTCTAATTTAGAGGCCTTCTTTTTCCCGAACCAGCCTAATTCAGTATTCAATTTTTTCTCAACGTTCTTGTATTTATCCGCAGCCAAAAGGATAAACACCCCCTCAAGAAAAATCAACGGGCTGAGCCAGAACATCACTACCCAGATGAAGTCAAAAATCGTAAGTTCTTCCATTACAACCCTCCCTCTTACTTTAACAGCTATCACAAGTGGCGGAGGCGGAAGGATTTGAACCTTCGGTTGCCGAACGGCAACTCCGGTTTTCAAGACCGGTGCACTCAACCGCTATGCGACGCCTCCAAAATCTATTTGTTCAAGAAAAGCTGGCCGACCACAACATTAAATATATTTCTGGCTGTTTGAAAAAATTCATTGAAGAAATTTACCAGAGAGAACTCCTTAAAAACAAGGTTCAAAAAAATGGCAAGCAATATCAGGTTAATAATATAGACGAAAGAAAAACCAAATATATAATTTGATTTCAGGAAATCATTCTTTTTCCCGCGGATGGTCTTGGCGGAAAAAACCAGATGGAAAGAAAGGGTAAATCCCAGGGCGAAAACCGCATACCTGACCAGCCATTCCGAGGTGATTGCTATTGATAAAACCTGAAACAGGACGAATACGATTATGGTATAAATCGGCAAAAGATAGGGCGCCACCCTGACCAGGGGCTTAAAGAAATTGAAGATAAGTTCCAATATCCTGTGCCCCTTAGAGTAGATTATTGCCGGTTCCCAGACAAACAGGTAAATTACAAGAAAGGAGATTATCCCTGTCCAAAAATAACCCCGCACAACGTTATCAATAAGCCCCAGCTCGTTTAAAAAAGAGATGGTTGCGGAATAGACAAAAGGCAGAAGGCATATCCCTAAGAGAAATTTAATAATGCCAAAAACCTTATTGGAAAGATTGGATATTTTAGCGTGTAACCCGCCGGGCGCCGGCATCGGCTCAAGGTCTTTTGGCCCGAAATCGCCCTCTATTTTAGGAAATTCTCTCTTTGCCATCTAAATATGGCCGCAATACTTCAGGAATAAGTACTGAGCCATCCTCCTGTTGGTAATTCTCCAATATCGCGATTACCGTGCGGGCCAGGGCAATGCCTGAGCCGTTTAAGGTATGCACGAAGTCCAATTTTTTGTTATCTTTTTTTCTGAACTTTATATTCGCCCTGCGGGCCTGGAAACTTTCAAAATTGCTGCAGCTGGAAACCTCAAGCCATTTATCCACCCCCGCGGCGTATGCTTCAAGGTCATAACATTTTCCGGCGGAGAAACTCAAATCCTGGGTGGCCAACATTACTACCCGGTAGGGCAAGCCCAACAGCTGTAATACTTCTTCGGCATCGCCGACTAATCTTTCTAATTCATCGTAAGAAGTTTCCGGCTTAACGAATTTGACCATCTCCACTTTATCAAACTGATGCACCCGGGTCAGGCCCTTGGTGTCCTTGCCGTATGAACCGGCTTCTCTTCTGAAGCAAGCGGTATAGGCAGTATAACAAATAGGCAGGCTGTCTTCATCTAATATTTCGTCTCTAAAAATATTGGTTACCGGCACCTCAGCAGTGGGGATTAAAAATAAATCATCGTCTTTGAGGCGGTACATATCTTCTTCTAATTTGGGCAACTGTCCTGTTCCGGTCATGGAAGCCCTGTTCACTAAAAATGGCGGGAATATCTCGGTGTAACCGTGCTTATTAGTGTGCAGGTCGAGCATAAAATTAA
>Ga0247841_10012324_pt1 | contig 11170 bp, 6 predicted proteins | sample LaCruzMarch2015__2_FD_192410 | JGI IMG/M metagenome (GOLD analysis project Ga0247841, IMG submission 192410) | Freshwater microbial communities from meromictic Lake La Cruz, Castile-La Mancha, Spain - LaCruzMarch2015_18m | ecosystem: Environmental > Aquatic > Freshwater > Lake | place: Spain...
ATATACTCGACAGCCGGTTGTATTTGAAAAGGCAAAAATGCAGTATTTGTGGGATATAGAGGGAAACAAATATACTGATTTTACATCGGGATATGGCTGCCTGAATGTTGGACACACAAATAATGAAATAGTTACTGCAATTAAAAAACAGGTTTCAAAAATAATACAGCCTTCAAATATCTATTTTAGCCAGCCACAGGTAATGCTTGCAAAAAAGCTGTCCGAACTCACAGGTTTTGGCGGCAAAGTTTTTTTTGCAAACAGCGGTGCAGAAGCAATAGAAGGAGCAATAAAACTTGCCCGGAAGTATTCGACAGACAAATATAGTAAAAAGAGGTATGAGATTATTTCATTTCAGAATTCTTTTCACGGGAGAACTTTTGGCGCGCTTTCTGCTACTGCGCAGGCGCAAAAACAAGTATTATTTGAGCCACTTCTTCAGGGATTCAGATATGCTATTTTTAATGATATGATTTCTGTTGCGGAATGCATAAATGCAGATACATGCGCTGTATTAATTGAACTCATACAGGGTGAAGGCGGTATAAATGTTGCTGACAGGGATTTCATAAAAAGCCTTGGGCAGATCTGCAAAGAGAAGGACATACTTCTCATTATCGATGAAATACAGACAGGATTTGGAAGAACCGGCAAATTATTTGCTTATGAAAATTATAATGTTGTCCCTGATATTCTGGTGCTTGCTAAAAGCCTTGGAGGTGGCATGCCAATAGGAGCCATTATTGCAGCCGATGAGATAAACAAAGCATTTGCACCCGGCACACATGGCTCAACATTTGGAGGAAACGCCGCATCGTGTGCTGCAGGGGTAGCAGTTTTAAATTATTTTGAAAAATATGATCTTGTTAAAAAATCTCAGAAAACAGGCCAGTATTTATTATCCAGGTTAAATAAGCTTAAAGAAAAATATAAAGGTGCTATAAAAGAAGTAAGGGGCATGGGATTAATGCTGGCCATAGAATTTACATCACCAATTGCAGGCGAATTAATAAGCTCTGGGCTGAGGGAAAAACTTGTTTTAAACAAAGTATCTGATTTTACTATAAGATTTTTGCCGCCACTGGTAATAAATAAAAATGATATAAATAATTTAATAGCTTTTTTGGTTAAAAAATTAAAAGAAAGTGACGAAAATGGAAAAAATAAAAAGAACTAAAAAAGATTTTCTTACATTACTCGACTACTCAAAGGATGAAATTAATTATCTTCTGTGGCTTGCCGGTGATGTAAAACAAAATAATGCCCGGTATAGTGGAGTTTTAAAAAATAAAAATATTGCGCTGCTTTTTGACAAACCTTCCACAAGGACAAGACTATCTTTTGAAGTTGGAATAAATCAGCTTGGGGGAAACTGTCTTGTACTTGACTCAAAGACCATGCAGCTGGGAAGGGGAGAAACATACGCAGACACTGCAAAAATTTTCAATGGCTATCTTGATGGTGTTGTTATAAGAACTTTCAGGCAGACAGATATAGAGACTGTTGCATCTAACTGCGGTATTCCTGTTATAAATGCTCTTACTGACAGCTATCATCCATGCCAGATTTTATCAGATCTGTTTACACTATATGAAAGAGATCTGCTCTCAAAAAAAGATTTAAAATTTGTCTATCTGGGCGATTCAAACAATGTTTTAAACAGTCTTCTTGTTGGATTCACAAAACTGGGGATAAACATTACTGTCGGTTGTCCTAAAGAGTATGAACCAGATAAAAAATTATTGGAGACACTTGGAGAAATATCTGAAAAAAATAAAAGCAGGATAATTATTGAAAATAATCCTCTGGCTGCCGTTAAAGATGCCGATGTAGTATATACAGATGTCTGGCTAAGCATGGGCGATGAGGAAAGCACACAAAAGATATCAGATCTTAAGCCATTCCAGGTAAACAAAAAACTATTGTCTGAAGCAAAGAAAGATGTTTTGATTATGCACTGTCTTCCTGCACACAGGGAACTGGAGATTACATCTGAAATGCTTGACAGTAAAAATTCAATAGTATGGGCTCAGGCAGAGAACAGGCTTTATGCACAGAAGGCACTATTAGTATTGCTTTATTCATAAACTATATAATTATTTTTTTGTAAAATAATTAGTTTATGGCAAGCAATTGGCTAAAATGATCTAATCGGGAAAATTTTAAGCTTAATTTAAGCAAATAATTTATTAAAAACTGAGTTATTTAACAATAATTAATTAATTTTAAAAATAAATGGGTAATTCAAAAAGACTAAAAGAAATTGTAAATATATTAAATACCAAAAAGATTGCTTCACAGGAGATGCTGCTGCGAGAAGTTGAGCTAAAAGGATTTAATGTTACTCAGTCAACTATTTCGCGAGATCTTAAAGATCTCAGGCTTATTAAAAGAAGAAATCTTGATGGCGAGGAATATTATGTAATTGATAACAATGTTTTTATGGATAAAAAACCTTTAAGTTTTGAAAAACTTGTTGCAAAATTAAAGGAAAGTGTCATTTCTTTAAGAAATGCCGGTAATATTATTGTAATAAAAACGCATCCTGGGGAAGCTCAGGGAGTTGCAGCCTCTATAGACAGCATGAATTATTATGAAATTCTTGGAACGGTTGCCGGGGATGACAGCATAATATGTATTATTGATACCATTGAAAATACAGTCAAAATTATGGATATATTGCAAAACGCTTAGCAGAATTTTATATTATAATTCACAAAGGCTGCGTCAGTGGCTGGAAGATAGTTAATAATTTTTATAAAAAGATTTTATTAGTATGACTTAATAATTTATTGAATGGAGAGGATTTAAATGACTGAAAAATTAATTTTAGCCTATTCGGGCGGCCTAGATACAACTGTAGCAATAAAGTGGCTTAAGGATAATTATGACGTTGAAATTATTGCTGTGTTAATTAATCTGGGCCAGCCAGATAATTTAAAAGATGCATACGACAGAGCACTTGATACCGGGGCTTCAAAAGCATTTATCATAGATGCCAGGGAAGAGTTTGTGAAAGATTACATATACCCGTCTTTAATGGCAAACGCAAAATATGAGAAGAAATATATACTTGCAACTGCTATTGCCAGACCCCTAATAGCAAAAATACTTGTAGATTTTGCAAATCAGGAAAATGCGACAATGATCGCTCATGGCTGCACAGCAAAAGGTAATGACCAGGTAAGATTTGATGTGGGAATAAGAAGCCTTAATCCAGATATAAAAATAATTGCGCCAATGAGACTTTGGAAATTATCAAGGGAAGAAGAAATAGAGTATGCCAAAAAGAATAATATAAAAATAAATGTCACCAAAAAAAGTATTTACAGTATTGATGAAAATCTGTGGGGAAGAAGCATTGAATGCGGCAACCTTGAGGATCCATGGAGCGAGCCTTTGGAAGAAATATATAAATGGTCAAAAATAAGTAAAGATGAAAAGGACAGCGAGTATATTGAAATAGATTTTGAAAAAGGTGTTCCTGTTTCATTAAACAGCAACAGGCTAGGCCCAATTGATCTTATTTCTGAGCTTAACAGAATAGCAGGACCTTACGGTATTGGCAGAATGGACATGGTTGAAAACAGGCTTATCGGTATTAAATCAAGAGAAATATATGAAGCACCGGCTGCTGAAATACTTCTCGAATCTCATAAACAGCTGGAGAGTCTTGTACTGGACAGAGAGCTTACTCATTATAAATATATGATTGAAGATAAAATTTCCGAAATGATTTATTACGGACTGTGGTTTACCCCTTTAATGAGCTGTCTGATGAAATTTGTTGCTGAAAGTCAGGAATATATATCTGGTACTGTCAGAATAAAGCTTGCATATAAAAGCTTTACGGTCGCGGGGAGAAAATCGCAATATTCCATGTATGACTATAACCTAGCCACTTACGATAAAAATGATATGTTTGATCCCAAATATTCGGAAAGTTTCATAAGAATCTGGGGCTATCCTTATGAGATACTGGCTCGAAAAGGCAGAAAAAATGGATAAATTATGGTCAGGCAGGATAAACAGCAGCACAAACAAAATTGCTGATGATTTTACATTTTCACTCGAGGTCGATATTGAACTGTACCGACAGGATATTATCGGAAATATTGCCTATGCTGCCGGACTGCACAAAACAGGAATAATTTTAAAAGATGAGTTAGCCAAAATGATTGACAGTCTTTTAAAAATTAAAAAAAAGATAGAGGAAAACAGTTTCAATAACAGCGATTATGAAGATATTCACAGCCTGATAGAATATGAGCTTAAAAATGAGATAGGTGAGTGTGCAGGTAAAATTCATACCGGCAGAAGTCGAAACGATCAGATTGTGCTTGATGAAAAACTGTATTTAAAGGATACCATAATTTCCATAATTGATTCTCTCGCTGCGCTTGAATCAGAAATTATAAAATCTGCTGGTATAAATATTGATATTATTTTTCCTGCATACACACATATGCAAAAAGCACAGCCTGTCCTATTCTCGCACTACCTGCTGTCTTTTTTCGAAAAGTTTTATCGGGATATATGTAAACTCATACAAAATTTTGAAGATTGCGATTTTCTTCCGCTTGGTTCAGGTGCCTGCACTGGAAGCGGTTATGCAATTGATCGAAAATATCTGAGCCTTTTGTTAAAGTTTAAAGATCAGGGCAGAAACAGCATGGATGAGGTATCAAGCAGGGATTATTTTCAGGATTTTATTTATAGTCTTTCATGTATAATGCTTCATCTGAGCAGGTTTTGTGAAGACCTTATAATATATAATACAAATGAATTTTCTTTTATTGAATTGTCTGATGAATTCTGTACCGGAAGCAGCATAATGCCTCAGAAAAAAAATCCGGATATTCTGGAGCTTATTCGAGGCAAGAGCGCAATCGTAATAGGAAATCTGATTCAGTTTGAAGTTCTTCAAAAATCCCTGCCTTCCTCTTATAACAGAGACCTGCAGGAAGACAAAGGTATAGTTTTTAAAGCTTTTAAAGAGACCATTACATCAGTAAATATTTTTACCGAAATTATAAAAAACATTAAAATAAACACTGCCAATATATACAAAAACATGAAAGACGGTTTTCTTGAAGCAACCGATGCCGCAGACTATCTTGTAAAAAAGGGAGAAACTTTTAGAAATGCACACAATATAACAGGTAAAATAGTAAGGTACTGTATTGAAAAAAAGATTGGCATTAATGATTTGAGCCTGGAGTTTCTTAAAAGCCAGTCTTCATTTTTTGAAAGTGATTTTTTTGAAAATATTGATTTGGAAGCCTGTATAAATGCAAAAAAAACAGATTGCGGAACAAACAAAAAAAATGTAAAGGAAAGCGTTGAATCTGCTCTTCGTAAAATCAATAAGATCAATTTAAAAATAACTGAGTTAAAATCAAGGGTGCCTGATATTAATAACCTCATAAAGGAAGTCCAAAATGAACTGGATTGAAATTTTTAAAAGAGGCATAGAATATGGCCTGAAAAATGAAATAAGAAAAAATACGGTAAATATTAATATCGCTGAGCAGTATAATCTTTTCTATCCTGATTGTGTAATTATTTCAGGCGACATACATAAAGAGATAAAAGATCTTTATGTATGCATAGATGCTGATGCATCAGAAGTGCTCCTGGTTAAAGAATTAATAAAGAGCGGCCTTAATATAGACGGGATACTTTCGCATCATCCTGTAGGAAAAGGATGCTATCTTCTTTCGGGAGTAATAGAAATTCAAAGAGACAACTGGGTGAAATTTGGCGTAAACAAAGCAGTTGCGGACAAGCTGCTAAAGAAAATGATATTTGAAGAAACAATAGAAGCAAAAGGAAATCAGCTTGGGGCGGAAAATGCCTGCGGAAAGTTAAATATTGCGCTGATGTGTATTCATACTCCTGTTGATAATATTATCCAAAACTTTTTTGAAAACCTTTTTGAGGGTAAAAATAATTTATCTCTTGATGAAGCACTTGAAATAATAAAAAATATACCGGAATGTGCTGAGGCTGCATTGAATGGGGACAGCCCTTTTATAGTTAACAATGATGATAAAAATAATAAGGTTATAGGGAAAATAATGGTGGATATGACCGGAGGGGTGGATCCTCCTGATGAAATTTTCCCACATCTTAAAAAAGCAGGAGTTGAAACATTAATAGGCATGCATTATGGGTATGATAATGTAAAAGCCATGATGAAAAGCAATGTATCTGCTTTGGTTTGCGGCCATATGGCCTCTGACTCTGTTGGACTTAATATATTGTGTGACAGTCTTGAGGCAAGCGGCGTCAATATAATATCAGGCTCAGGATTTTACAGGTATAAAAGAAATGAACAGACTTGAGCTTGTTTCCCCTGCAGGCAGCCCTGATCAGCTAAAAGCTGCCATAAATGCAGGTGCTGATGCAGTTTATCTTGCCTATGAAAAGTATGGAGCCAGAGCATCTGCAGAAAATTTTGATTTGGACGGACTTGAAAATGCAGTTAATTTTGCCCACTTAAGAGGCGTAAAAGTATTTCTGGCTTTAAATACTCTCATAAAAGAAAAAGAACTTAATGAACTGATTGATTTTATTTTTCATTTATTCAAAAAAACAAGTTTTGATGGCATTATCATTCAGGATTTTGCAGTAAAAAAAATTATAGAAGAAATATTCCCCGAACTTCCTGTTCATGCTAGCACCCAGTTAAATATTCATAATACCTTCAGCCTGGAATTTTTAAAAAATTCTGGTTTTAAGAGAGTCGTTCTTGCAAGAGAGATGACACTTGATGAAATTAATGAGATATCTTCTAAAAAAATTCTTGATATTGAGATATTTGGGCATGGTTCACAGTGTTATTCTTATTCAGGCCAGTGTTATTTAAGTTCATTTGTCGGTGAGAGAAGCGGTAACAGAGGAAGATGCCCGCAGCCATGCAGAATGAAATACAGTCTTGTTTATAATAAAGACAAAGGTGACCTGCTAAAAAATCAGGAGCATAAATCTATGGGCGGCAGCAAAACATCTGAAGACTATTATTTCTTAAGCAAGAGCGATCTGATCACTATTTTCCATCTTCCTGAAATCATTAATGCCGGTGTAAATGCTTTAAAATTGGAAGGAAGAATAAAAACTCCTGAGTATGTTGCCATAGTGACAAAAATATACAGAAAATATATAGATTTATACTATAAAAGTCCTCTTGGTGAATATAAAGTTGATGAAAATGATACATACAAGCTAAAACAAATATTTGCAAGAGAAATAAATGAAGGATACTTAAAAGATAAATTTCCCGAAAAAATAGTATCTCTAAAAAAATCAGGCAGCGTGGGAAGCAGCTTCGGAAGAATACTCAGAATAGAATCTGGAAAGTATTTAGACAAAAATCTTATAGATATTTATATATGGTCAGCTCTGAAGCTAAATAAAAAAGATATTCTTGAAATATGGACAAAAAAAGGAAACAGCAGGATAGAAGCTGATGTATTTGAATTAATTGAAGAAAAGGCAGATAAAAAACTTTACAGGATTCAGACAAACAGCAATTTAGCATTAAATTTAAACGACAGAGTTTTTAAATACTTTGATTATGAGCTTGACGCCCAGGCTAAATCATTATATTTATCAGCATCACCATTAAATTCAGGTGAGAGAGCTTTTGGAAATCATGATTCTGAGCCGGCTAAAGAAGCCAAATCAGCATATTTGCCCAGAGAAAATAGTGTCTCTGACAGTGAAAATATTAAAACAAGCTATAAAACAGAAAATTATTATAAATTAAAGGCCCTGTTAAAAAAACAGGATAAAGTAAAAAATTTTCCAGATAATTCATCTGGCGGCATGCCCGAAAGATTAAGTCAAAATTTTAATTCAGTCCAGGATAAATCTTCTGTAACTCTGTTTATTTACGATAAAAACAGTAATTCTGAAAATTACTTAAAAAATTTAAAAAATATTATTCTTGCCAATAGGGAAAAGCATGGGGAAGATTTCGTAAATATTAATTTATGCTATGAAGACTCTGCCGGTCTTTTTAAAAAGAGCGATGAAAATGAAATTAAAAAAATCATAAATATTTATGAAAATTTTAAGAACTGCTCCGCCAATTTTTATCTGATATTACCAAACATAGCATATGACACACAGATTAATACGATGGAAAAGGTTCTCTTTAAGCTAATAAATTCAGGAATTAATAGTTTTTATGTTTCCAATTTGGGAGTTCTTCAATTATTAAATAAATTATCCCGCCAGACTGATTTTCCAATAAACATTATTCTGGGCTATGGCCTAAATTTATTTAACAGTTTTGCAATTAGCACTATTAGAGAGAATACTGATAGCAAAATCACTATCAGTGAAATAGTTTTATCTGCTGAATTAACATTACAGGAGTCATGGGAAGTAATTGCTGACCTTCAAAAAAATGAAGAATTTAAATATACATCGGTTAAAACATGCTTTTCGATTTTTGCTTACGGTTTTTATCTTGTTATGACTTCAAGAGTAAACTATAATGAGATAAATGGAAGAACCCAGACGGTGATAAATAATTACAGCCTGACAGACAGAAAAAATTATATATTTAATATCAGCCAGGACTATCTGTCTAATACTCAAATTTTTAACTCCAAAAAGCATTGTCTGCTGTTTGACATAAAGGAAATAATTACGAACAGCATCAACGGGTTTTTGATAGATAGCGCATTTTTGGAGGAAGAAGAAATTTATAATATCTTTAAATTGTTTATCGAAGGTTTAATTATTGCAAAAATACCTGATAAACTCGGACATGATGGATTAAAACCAAAGAAGTTTTCTGTGCAAAAATATGCCGCTTTTCTTTTAAAATTATCCAAATCATCCTATCTGACAGATTATACAAAGGGTCATTTAAACAGAGAAGTAATGTAGTCTTATTAGAATAAGAATAAAATATCGGTGTATTTTAATTACTTGAACTTGAAGAAGAAGCACTTGTTGATGATGTTGTGGTGGAGCTTGTAGACGACGAGGAAGTGCTGCCGGCAGAGGTAGAAGAGGTGCTGCTGCTGGAAGAAGATGAAGAAGTGGTTGAAGTAGTGTCTGCCGATGTCGTGCTTGTGGGAGCAGGACTTTCAATAGTTATTGTTACTTTACTTGCAAAATTAATATATGTGTTTGCTTCCGGTGTTTGCAAAATAACCTTTCCATCAGCATCCGGCCCCGGTAAAATTTCAGGGACCAAACCAAAAGAAATAAGAAGCTTTACGGCATCATCTTTGACAAGGCCTATAACCGATGGAACTTTTATACCTTTGCTCACAGACAGTATGATAGGTTTTGACTTGTCATATGCAGTACCTGATGGCGGGTTTTGGTTAAATACAGTATCTTTTGCTGCAGTGTTCTGCTCTTCGGTAAAGCCTATATTTGTAAAACCGGCATTATTTAATGCAGTTATGGCATCAGCTTTAGTCATTCCGATTAAATTTGGAATGGAACCGGAAGGGTTAATTCCCTTGCTGATATAGATTGTAATAAGGGTATTTGAATCAATATCTGTATCCGGAGCAGGATCCTGGTTAAAAAGCATGTCCGCTGGCTGGCTGCTGAAATCATAGATAACATTTGAAATGGAAAACCCTAATCCTGCGAGAATGCTTTCGGCAGTTGATTTAGTCTGTCCTATTAAATTTGGCATTTTAACAGTCTGTCTGCCCTGGCTTATAAAAATAGTAATCTGCGGATTTATATTATCAACAGCTTCTAAAACTGTTCCGGCTGGAGGATCAGTTCTAAAGACAAGATTTGCATCATATTCGTTATTAGACTCTACTGACTCATTTATATTAAAGAAGAGGCTTTGCAATATTTGTCTTGCTTCATCTGCAGACATGCCTGTTAGCTCAGGAACAGTAATTTTATTATGAATATTGCAGTATTTGGTGGGAGCCATTCCTTTGACAAAAAGTCTCGGTATGAGACTTTCCGGAGGACACCAGTATGTTGGAAGCATTTCTGAATCTATGCAAATCTGAATTTCACTCATAGAATTTTCGGGTGTTTTAAACTGTAATATGGGCCTTCCTTTTAAAGCTTCTTTCATGAACTCTCCCCATATTTGAGCAGTAAAAGCACCTCCGGTTACATTTCTTTTATTGATAGGCTCCATGGCTTTATTGCTTTCCTGATATCCCATCCAGACAATTGTTGTAAGTTCAGGAGTATATCCAGCAAACCATGCGTCTCTTAAATCACTGGTTGTTCCGGTTTTTCCTGCTGCAGGTCTTCCGATAGCAGCGGCTTTACCGGTTCCTTCATTAATTACTCTCTGAAGAATCTGTGTTGCCAAAAAGGCCTGTGGTTCTTCGAACACTCTTTTTGTCGAAGGGCTGTTTTGAGGATCGTATTCAAATAAAATATTATCACTTGAATCGGTTATCTTTATTATACAGACAGGTTCATGGTAAACACCGCCAGACGCAATTGTTGAAAATATTTTACTGACATCTAATGGGGTTATTCCTTTTTCAAGTCCACCCAGAGCTATTGCAGGATTATTTCCTGTGTCAAAAATATTTAAGCTGTTTAACAGTTTTTCAACATTTTTTGCACCTATCTGCATAATCAGCTGAGCATATACAACATTGACTGAATGAATTGTTGCATCAATTATATTCATGGGATTAAGAGGTTCCTGAAATTTTTCACCGCCGTAATTATTTACAATCCATGGTTTTGATCCAGGTATATCGATAGAAATCGGGCCATTAGGATCAAATGAAGTTTCCGGAGGTATATTTTTTATAATGGATTCCAGGAGGACAGGCACTTTAAATACTGACCCAGGCTGTCTTTTCCCTTGTGTGGCAATATTAAATTTGCTTGCAGAATAGTCTTTGCCACCTACAATTGCGTATATATATCCATTATTTGAGTCTACGGAAATCAGAGAATAAGAAGGTCCGATAGGTTCTTTAAATATTTTTTTAAAAGAATTTTCAGCCTTGACCTGCAAATCCTTGTCAAGTGTTGTGTAAATCCTGAGGCCGCCTTTAAAAACATCAAAATCAGTAAATTTCTTGTCATAAAGCTGCTGTTTGACGTAATCTATAAAAAATGGAGCAAATCTGTTTTCTTCCAAGCCTGATACATCTATATCAGTATTTAATATTATTGGATCTTCCATGGCATAACT
>Ga0247841_10012328_pt1 | contig 11166 bp, 7 predicted proteins | sample LaCruzMarch2015__2_FD_192410 | JGI IMG/M metagenome (GOLD analysis project Ga0247841, IMG submission 192410) | Freshwater microbial communities from meromictic Lake La Cruz, Castile-La Mancha, Spain - LaCruzMarch2015_18m | ecosystem: Environmental > Aquatic > Freshwater > Lake | place: Spain...
TTTCCTTTTTCTGTCCGTATTCAGAATGCCATTATATCTTATGCTGCCTATCTGGGGAAGACTTTCTGGCCTGTTGACCTGGCCGTATTTTACCCCTATCAATTTTCTCTTCCAATATGGCAAGTCCTGGGAGCTTCTTTGTTATTATTGGCTATCAGTGTTGTTGCCATTTATCTGGTTAAGAAAGCTCCTTTTTTCACCGTTGGCTGGCTTTTGTATTTAGGCGTTTTGTTTCCCGTAATTGGATTAATGCAATCAGGTGACCAGGCCATGGCTGATCGCTACACATATTTCCCTTCTATTGGTATTGCTATAATTATAACCTGGGGGGGCGTTTATTTATCTAAAGAAAAACTGCGTAAAATAATTTTGATACCTGCCGCAGTCATTATTCTTGCCGTCTTAACATTTTTAACCTGGCAACAGTGCGGTTACTGGAAAAACAGCATTTCTCTTTTTAACCATGTCCTGCAGGCAACTAAAGACAACTATCTGGCTCATCATAATATCGCCGTATCTTTAGTCCATGAAGGGAAGTTGGATGAAGCTATTTCTCATTATTATAAATCAATTGAGAGTAGATCAGTTTTTGCTATAACTCATACTAATCTTGCTGGCACTTTGGTTGCCCAAGGCAGGATTGATGAAGCCATTGCCGCAATTAAGCTCAATCCCAATCAAGAGCAAGCCCATTCCATTCTGGGTCTAATATTGGCTGACGAGGGTAAGAAATTGGCTGCCGAGGGTAAGAAATCGGCCGCCCAAACAATGAATGAGAAAGCCATTGACCTAATCCTTGCGGCAATCAGGATTAATCCCGACAACACTGAAACCCATTTAAATCTGGGTGCCATATTGGTAGGGCAAGAGAGAAATGAGGAAGCCATTACTCATTACCTTGCTGCAATTAGGATTAATCCAAATTATGATGATGCCTATTATAATTTAGCAAATTTGTATATAAAGCAGGGGAAGATTGAGCAATCCATAGATAATTACCTTAAAGCAATCAAGATTAATACCGATCACTTTGACGCCCATTGTAATTTAGCCGATGTTTTTGTAAAGCAAAACAAGCTGGACCAGGCAATTGAGCATTTCCGTGAAGCTGTGCGAATTGCCCCTTATTCTTTTGCCGCGCTAAATAATCTTGGCGTTAATTTAGAAAAGCAGCTTAAACATGAAGAAGCCATCGAATTTTATCGCCGGGCAGTGCATATAAGCCCTAAGAATCCGGGTATTTATTTTAATTTAGGTGTAGCTTTGGGCAATAAAGGCGATCTGAAAGAGGCGGCCGAAAATTTTCGTCAGGCAGTTAATCTTAACCCTGATTATGAAGAAGCTAAGAGGGCACTGAAACTGGCGCTGGAGATGAATCAACAAAAGCGTTAATCAAGGTTAATGGTCTTGTAAAAAGTCAATTTTGGACTTTTTGTAATTCCCGCGCAGGCGGGCGAAGTGCCCTTCAGGGTGAATCTAGGAATTTAAACATGTTATAGATTCCCGCCTGCGCGGGAATAACAGAGTGAGGCATTTTTACGGTTTCATCAAGATTAAACAATAGTAAATTGAGGTGAATGATTTGATCAATACAAATTTTAACAAAGAGGATTCAGGTTACAAAAACTACCAAAATGCGCGAATTGCCCATTGGGATAAGATCGCCGGGAAGAGTGATCGCTTTGCAGGCTGCGGCGGTTACTACCATCAGCGATTACAGGATGTACTACAGTTTGTCGTACCACCAGGGCAGCGCATAATCGAGATAGGCTGCGGCCAGGGTGACTTACTCGCTTCGCTTAAGCCTTCCTATGGAGTCGGCGTAGATTTTTCGTCTCAGACCATTTCGCGCGCAAAAAGCCGATATCCTGATTTAAACTTTATTCAAGCCGACGCGCATGAATTGGATCCTAAAACTAAATTCGATTTTGTCATCGTTTCTGATCTGGTCAACGATTTGTGGGATGTGCAAACGGTATTGCAGAATATCCGGTCTTTTACCACACCGCAATCGAGGATAATTATTACCTCTTATAGCAGATTATGGGAATTGCCTTTCTGGATTATTCGGAAGTTGAGGCTGGCAAAACCGGCCTTGTTTCAAAACTGGCTTACGGTAGAAGACATAACTGGTTTGCTTTCTTTGGCTGATTTTGAGGTCATACGGCACTGGGATGAAATGATCTGGCCGCTGCGTACTCCTGTTATTGATACCTTTTTGAACAGATTTATGGCCAAAATCTGGCCTTTTAAAATATTTGCACTAACTCATATTATTGTTGCCAGGCCCTGCGCGAATAATGCAGCTTTGCCTGCTGCACCTAAAGTTTCGGTTATCGTTCCTGCCCGAAATGAAGCGGGGAATATTGCCCGGATATTAGCGTCTGTTCCCGAAATGGGGGGCGGAACGGAATTAGTATTTGTGGAAGGCCATTCAACAGATGATACATACGAAACAATAGAAAAGGCCATAAGTGCAAATCCTCATCGGTCATCTCAGCTTTTACGTCAAAGTGGCAAGGGTAAGGGTGACGCTGTCCGTTTAGGTTTCAAACATGCTAAAGGCGATATCCTCATGATTCTTGATGCTGATTTAACAGTGCCACCGGAAGATCTGCCCAGATTTTATGAAGTGCTTGTAAGTGGCAAGGCGGAATTTGTAAACGGTGTAAGATTAGTATATCCGATGGAAAAGGAAGCAATGCGCTTTTTTAATATTCTGGGCAATAAATTTTTCAGTTTAGCCTTTTCCTGGCTACTAGGGCAACCGATCAAAGACACCTTATGCGGGACAAAGGTTCTTTGGAAGACCGATTATGAAAGAATCGCGGAAAGCAGATCATACTTTGGTGATTTTGATCCGTTTGGTGATTTTGATCTTTTATTTGGTGCCGCCAAATTGAATTTGAAAATTGTCGAAGTTCCCATTCGTTATCGGGAGCGAACTTATGGAACAACTAACATTCAGCGTTGGAAGCATGGCTGGCTTCTGCTGCGGATGGTTTTCTTTGCCGCGGGAAAAATCAAATTTGTGTAAGGGATATCATCATGAAAAAGAAACGCGTTATCAATAATAAAATCAATAATAAAACACCTAATATAATCCAGCCAAGCCAGCTACTCCCCTTTGCCATATCTCTTGCCGTCTTCATGATAGCAGCCGTATTCGGCTGGGTTAAACTCCAATACGGCTTTAATTTTATCGATGAAGGCTGGCATATGACTGAGGCCTGGCGGCTTACCGTTGGTGATAATTTTTTCAGCGACCAATTCACAGGTGCACTTAGAGCGGCAACACTGATTAATGCTCTTGTTTTTAAGCTTTATCCAAGCATAACATTGCTTGGTTTCCGGGAATTACAATTTACGTTAACCATTATTTCACTGCTGCTGCTGAGTTTTGCTTTATATAAAATCAGTAAAGATTTCTGGTTTCAGCCGTTCATATTTTCCATATTTGCCTTTACCGGTCTTGATCCCATAGGTATGATCTCAAATCTTTACTATCAGACCTATCCCCATCTGTTTCTTACCTTTTTTCTGTCATTTTTTATTCTGGGGCTGCAGGAGCAATTTGATTTATTGAAAAGGATTTTGTATATTACGGCAGGGGTATTTTTATGGCTGATCAGCTTAAGTCAGCTCCACATGAGTCTTGTCGTGACCTCGGTGGTCTTACTGTTTGTCATCATTAAAATCTTCAAACTGAAATCTCTGGATTATAATTTGAAGGATTTATGCTTTGTTCTGGCGCCGGTTCTATTATTTTGGATAATTTTTCTTGGTATTTACGGTAACGCTTTCATCCCGAATGTCATTTCATCGGTTCAATTGAATCTTTCTACATCCAGTTATAGGATAGGATCACTCGTCACCATTAATTTGGAGGCATTGAAGCATGTCACAATTACATTATTTTTTACGATTGCCTTTTTATGGAGTACAAAGATATCGAAGACAGCGCCTTTAGTTGGTGTTTTATCAGTGCTGGCAGTAATAATGTTTGCGGTTATCGACACATCCTTGTTCGGTTTGATCACGCCTTATTACAACGGCTTTTTTGGTCGCCCCATGTGGTTTGCCGCTTTATTGGCATCATCGTATTTTTTGTTTCTGTGTCATTTTGTCTTCAAGATAGTTAAGAAAAGGCCATGGAATAACTATGAGTTATTAGCCATGATCATTTTTATCCCTGGTGGAATCGCTGCAATTAACAGCAGTATTTTTTCCGGTCTGGGCTTTCTGGCAGTGCTCCACTCATCCATCCCTGCCGTCGCTGTAATGGCCTGCGCCATAATGTCCTTGGAAACTATCAAAAAGAGAACATATCTTGTAAAACTGGCCATTTTATTTCTTTTTTTCGTTCCTTTTTACTATACAACGGCATGGTCTGACTGGAAATTTACATTTTTCGATGTGGCCCCCGCACAGGCAAATGTTGAAATAGAGCAGGGATTTGGCAAAGGCATTAAAACCAATCAAACTTACAAAGATTTATATGGATGGATCGGCGCTACATCTCATGCATATTCCAATAAAGACGACTATGTGATTTCTTATTGCGTATCGTCTATGGTGCATATGATTGCCCGGCGCAGACCCGCGCTGGATGATGCCTTTATTTCTTTTGCAGTTTATCCTGAGGTTTATTATTATAAGGCCATAGAATTCATGAAGAAACGTGGGCGCCAGCCACAACTGGCTTATGTTTTTGAAGCTATGCCTGCCCTGCGGCCTATTACACTTGAAGATAATGCACGCATCTGGATGGGCAAAGAATTTTCTTTCCCCTCAGGCGATCCGATTTCTCAATATGTCCTTGCTAATATGACATTGATAGAAAGCTTTCCCATTTCAAATGAATTATCTGTAAGGTGCTTTCTTGATAATGAATCTGCATTGCGTATATTGGAAAATAAATTAAAAACCGATCCTGCTAATCCGGTATTGAATTTGCTTTTGGGAAACATTTATCAGAAGAAAGGGGATTTTGATAAGGCCAAAAGATACCATAAAAAAGCACCAATTATTCAGTGATGCGATTCTGAATACAATCTACGATGCTTTTTAGGTTTCAGGCAGATGTCTCATTTTACCTCATCGCTTTTGTTAAGCATGGCCGGATAATCTTTTGATACCCGGACAGTTCTTTAATGTTTGACAGATCAGAATCCGTCATCAATTTGTTGCAATTACGGAACCCACCATCAATAGCCTTTTGCAAAAATATTAGCGACTGTTCCTTGTTCCCAAGCCTTGCTTGAATACACGCCATGTTATACAGAGCATTATAATTTTTCGGTTGCTCTGCGACAATTTCTGACAAGGCTTGTGCTGCATTATTCAAAATTCCCCTGTTTGCATTGTTTCTGGCGATTCTCTTGAAATCAACAAAAACTCTTAATATCATAAAATCCCCAAAACATATGTTATGAATAAGTTCCATATTATCCCTGATGTAATTGCTAACCGGATCATTGAAAGGATAGACATACCACGGTCTGAAAAAAATAGAATATCTACTTTTCAGAGGAATTCTACTGTAGGCTGGTGAATTCTCGAAAATAAAGGCCATCACAGGATAGCGCCCCTGACGCTTCATCTGCGCGATACTTTTTTCATAATAAGCATGTAGAGATGGAATGGGACTTATAAAAGAATCATCAAGTGCAGGTCTTCGCTTTGCAATCATATGAACCATTGGTGTCAGCACTGTAGAGATAATGAAATCATCCTGACCGGAAAACATTTCAACGTCTTTAGAAACAACATTATAAAGATCGTAATACAGTTGATTAGTTTTGATGGCCTTGCCAAAACCGTCTTGAATGGTCATGTTTAATTCGCTTGGAGGTAAATCAAGATATGTGAATACCCAATCGGACCAGGCCGTTTGATAATAAAATGGGAATAAAAAAGCGAGCAGCAATACAAAATTGGCAAGGGGCAATTCCTTTTTTATTCTTTGATTGCTGAATGTCAAGAGAGTTATCGCGCCTATGGTCGGGATTGCCAAATGCACTGCCGTAAGAGCTCCGAAACTGGAGAAAATAGTCGTAGTTAAGGCCAGGATTGAACATGGCAGCATGATGACCATGGATGCCGCCTCGACTTCATTAAAACGATCTTTCGAAAAAACAATTACAATAAAGAAAGCCCAAAAGAAGACGTAACTTGAAATAATCATGGACGATAACCACATAGGCCGGCTATACCAGTCATTCCAGTATGGCTGCATTAAACCAAAAAATGATGTGTCAATGATAAAGAAGAAAATGATGGATGTAATGACAAATAAGATCGTCGTGATAAGCGTCCCATACTTTGCTCTGACCTTTAGCAATAAAAGCAGAAACCATAATACAAAGAAAGAGGCTGCGCCCAAATACCGTATTGCAGTCCAATTGATATTTAATAATGCGCCAGCGTTATGAGTATTCATGGATAAGATAATAGTAACGGACTGATAAACAGCTTCAAAATAAGTCGTTTTATAAGTCAAAATAAAGATAAGCCAGCATACGACAAATGGCGACAGGATACAGACAACATCCATTAATGTAAAAAGACGTGTTCTTGGGTTTATTTTATTTTGAATAATGAAGAGAAAAACAGGGTAAATGGCGATAACACTAAGCTGGAGCTGACTGAAACTAATGCCCCAGAGAAAGAAACCTGAAATGATAAACAATGCCTTTCTTGTTAAAGAATCTTCTTGCATCAGCCCCAGCAGCACAAACGATACATTCAGTATGAGAAATAAATGTGGATATGTATAATAATTCAAGTTTGAATTTGCCCCAAGAGGGTCAAGGCCGGTAAAGGCAAATAAAGAAAAGATCAAAGGCAGAAACCAGTATTGCTTATTAACTTTAAACAACACAAAGCTAAATAGCGATAAAGAGAAAAGAGTTAAACAATATTGAACAATCCTGAAATCCAGCAGGGTAATATCCGGATAGATTTTAAACAACTGACTGTTGAACAGGGTAAATAATTGAACAACTCTAAATGTTCTATTTTCGATAAAATGGTCACCGGCAGCCAGTCGCCAGCTTTCCGTCATATGAAAGCCTTCATCTAAAAAGTTAAATCCATATTGCAGTTTTATCCACCCCAGTATAGCCGCAACAATGAATATTATCATGCCAAGACAAAAAGGGATGAATTGCTTTGATGAATCCAAATTAAGATGTTTTTGAATAATGCGTTTCATGGATTATACCTCCACAGTGTTACATAGTAGGAACGATCTTGCATGTCAAGAAGATATGGTCGACCTGGTTTTCTTGAAGCTGACACAGTGGCTCATTGTGGCGATTCCACGATGGGCATGTTTGCCTACACCATTGACTTTGTCGATATAGCCACCGGATGGACTGAACAAAGGGCTGTCTGGGGCAAAGGAGAAAGAGGTTTTCTGGATCAAATCAAAGACGTCGAAAAAATGCTCCCGTTTCCTCTCCTGGGATTTGATTCCGATAATGGGAGTGAGTTCCTCAATTATCATCTGTTCCGCCATTTCACTGATCGCAAACAACCCATAAGTTTTACCCGCAGCAGGGCATATCACAAAGACGACAATGCACATATTGAACAAAAAAACTGGACGCATGGGCCTCAATGGCTTGGTTATCAAAGATTAGACAACCCCAAGGTTGTCCCGTTGTTGAGTAATCTCTACCGCAACGAATGGCGGCACTTTCACAACTTCTTCCTACCATCCGTAAAACTAATTGAAAAAGAACGAATAGGTTCTAAAACTATCAAAAACACGACGCTCCTAAAACTCCCTATCAAAGAATCAAGGAATCAAAATATGTCGATGAAGCTGTCAAACTCTCCCTGACGAAACAACTTGAACTTTTAAACCCTTTTGAGTTAAATAGCATCATGCAAATGAAACTTAAAAAAATCACTAGGCTTCGGTAACATCTTTTATGAGGCAATAGGTGGTGATAACTGGCAAAATTAAATTGACACGAAAATTAATTATTTATATACTGCATTGCGTATATTGGAAAATAAATTAAAAACTGATCCTGCTAATTTGGGGTTGAATTTGCTTTTGGAAACATCTATCAGAAGAAAGGTGATTTTGACAAGGCTAAAAGATACTATAAAAAAGCATCACTTGTTCGCTAAAGGAAATTTGCTATAGGTCAATTGTGAAGAGACTCTAGGATTATATGGTTATGGTTTAAGGTCGCATTAAAAAGCAAGGGTTGCTACAGTTAAGGATTGCTTGAAAGTTACAGAGCGTTCAGCGATGTGTTAAAACTAATTGCAAATAGAGGATGAACATGAAAAATGTTAGCAATCTGCAGCCCCGCGAAATCACTTCCATTCCGCACATCTCCGTCGTTATTCCAGTTTACAAGGCCGATCATATCCTTGATGATCTATACCAGCGTTTAAAGGCTGCATTAGAAACGATTTCAGCAAACTTTGAAATTGTGTTTGTTGAAGACATCGGTGGTGACAGCTCATGGCAAGTAATCGTGCGATTGGCCGCAGCTGACTCTCGCGTGCGAGGCATCCAGTTTAGCCGCAATTTCGGTCAGCATTACGGGATCACCGCCGGATTGGATCACTGTCATGGCGACTGGGTGGTGGTGATGGATTGCGATTTGCAGGATCGCCCCGAGGAAATCCCGCGCCTATATGCTAAGGCACAAGAAGGCTATGACATCGTGCTGGCAAGGCGCGGCTTGCGGCGTGATCCACTGCTCAAACGCATCACCTCTTGGCTGTTCTACAAGGGCTTTAGCTATCTTGCCGATATTGATTACGACGGTGAAAGCGGCAACTTCCGCATCATGTCGCGCAAGGTGGTGTCGAGCTTCTGTCTCATGCGCGAGCGATTGCGTTTTTTTGGTGGATTAATTCAATGGATGGGTTTTCCAACAGCGAGCATAGAGGTCGAACACGCCGTGCGTCTCGCGGGCAACTCAACGTACACCTTTGCAAAGCTGTGGCAGCTAGCTTCTGAAACCATCATTGCACATTCCGATAAACCGTTGCGGCTGGCTGTGCGTTTTGGCTTTCTGATGGCATTCCTTGCTTTCTGTTATGGTCTATACATTCTGATACTCGCCACGGTGTATGGCGTGCCATTACAAGGGTGGAGCAGCTTAATTGTATCGCTGTATTTCATAGGTGGTATCATCATAGCAATCCTAGGCATTCTTGGTATCTATCTGGGCAAGACCTTCGACGAAAGCAAGAAGAGACCACTATATATCGTTAGCAAATCTACATTTACAATGGTCGATAAAAATGGTGGATAGCCTGGTACTGTCTATCTATATTATCCGAAGAAAAAAGTGAAATAATTAACTGTAGACATCTGATGAAAATAGAAAAACTTAATTGGGACAGCGAATTTTTTGGATTAAAAATTGGTAAAGTTAGCATCACGCAAGATGATGAATTTGATTGGCGTAGTTTTAAGGAAACGGCAGATACTGAAAAATATGAGCTGATTTATGTTTTCAAGTTTCATAAAATGTTGCCTCGGGAAATCGCTATAAAAGCAGAGCTTGATCTTGTTGATATACATATTACGATGGCAAAGAACTTTATTAAAGAGGATTATTTAAACGTACCATACGATTTTAGAACCGAATTAACCGAAGTGGAGAAAAAAGGATGTTACGAAATTGCTGACGAAACAGCAATCGTTTCAAGATTTTATAAAGAAAAAAAATTGGGGCCAAATATTGCCAAAAAATTATATAGAAAATGGATTGACAATGCACTTGATAAGTCTTTTGCGGATGGACTGTTCCTTGTTAAAAAAGTGAATTCTGTTGTAGGAATTCAGGTAATTAAAACAGACATTGAAAATAAAGTTGGATTCTGCTCAGTAATCGGCGTTGATTCAAATTACAAGGGGCTTGGAATTGGTGAAAATTTATGGGAACAGTCATTTGGTTTTTGGGCAAATGAAAGGAATATTGTACTCTGCAAAGTGTCCTTTTCTTTCCAAAATGTTGAATCATTCAATTTCCATTTAAAAAGGGGATTTAATAATATAGAAGAAATAAAATACATTTATCATTTTCGCAATACATTTTTATAGGTGGTGTGTGGCGCATATCGGATTCAAAACGCATTACTTCAAAGATTTGGCAGAATTAGAGGCGAAAAGTTTTTGGTTCCGCTCGAGGAATAAGCTTGTTTGTTGGGCACTGCATAAGTATTCTCCGTACGCAAAGACCTTCCTTGAAATCGGATGCGGCACAGGGTTTGTTATTTCATGTATTTCAAACCGTTTTCCTTTGTTGAGGCTCATGGGGAGTGAGTATTTAGAAGAAGGTTTGGTATATGCGCGACAGCGTGTGCCTACCGCCGAATTTACGCAGATGGATGCCCGTTGCATTCCCTATCAATCAGATTTGGATGCCATTGGTGCCTTTGATTTACTAGAGCATATCGAGGAGGATGATATAGTACTGCAACAAATTTGCAAAGCGCTGAAACCTGGAGGAGTAGTGTTTATCACAGTTCCACAACACCACTGGCTTTGGGGCACTTTTGACGACTTTGCCTGCCATATCAGGCGATATGACGCCAATGAGCTGCATAAAAAAGTTTGTCGGGCGGGTTTTAAGGTCATTCGAAGCACTTCGTTTGTCAGTTCTCTGTTGCCAGCAATGTATTTAACAAGATTTTTGCAACATAACAAAGCGGTTATGAACATTGATGATGTGACGGGATTGCATGTCAATCCCATCCTTAACAAAATTCTCGAATGGTTGCTATCTTTTGATCTGGCTTTGATTCGCTCTGGAATCTCTTTGCCAGCAGGAGGTTCTAGATTGCTGGTTGCCCGTAAACCGATGGTGACAAAAAGGACACGTGAGAAATGAGTGCTTTCAGTATTCCCTTTAACAAACCGTACATAACTGGACGAGAGCTTTTTTACATTTCACAGGCGCACGCAGATGGACAACTCGCCGGTGATGGCGGTTTCACGAAAAAGTGTCACGCTTGGCTGGAAAAGAGGATGGGCGCGCAAAAGGCATTGCTGACTCACTCCTGCACGGCAGCGTTGGAGATGGCGGCTATTCTTGCGGACATCCAGCCGGGAGATGAAATCATCATGCCTTCATACACCTTTGTCTCCACAGCCAATGCCTTTGTCCTGCGCGGTGGAATTCC
>Ga0247841_10012330_pt1 | contig 11165 bp, 7 predicted proteins | sample LaCruzMarch2015__2_FD_192410 | JGI IMG/M metagenome (GOLD analysis project Ga0247841, IMG submission 192410) | Freshwater microbial communities from meromictic Lake La Cruz, Castile-La Mancha, Spain - LaCruzMarch2015_18m | ecosystem: Environmental > Aquatic > Freshwater > Lake | place: Spain...
GACACCCGAAGCGCAGCAGGGCGGCGGCCATGACGGCGCCGTCGCGAATCCAGGAGCGGGTGTAGCGGCGCGGTCCGGGCTGCAAGGCCGGACCATCCCGATTGGTCAACACATGGGCAATGGCTGTCTTGCAGGTACGGGCCGCGGATCGGGCCGGTTCGGGCAGGTCGAAACGAACCTGTCCGAGCATTCGTGACCATTGATCGACCGCGTGCTTGAACGCCGCCGCACCGTCCAGGCGCTCCGGCACCCGCCCGGTGAGCGTGCCGGGTACGACCTCGCCCAGGGGTGAGACCAGATAGAGATCGGCATGGCGGCCCGCGCTGACGGTCAGATCGAAGCGCAGCGCGCCGGAGGCGGAGCCGAAAGCGTCGGTGATCTCAAGTGCGTCCGGCAGCAGTCCGCGCGCCAGGTAGGCGGTAATCGGCCCCTGATCGAACGGGGCGAGACCGACGCCGCTCGGCGGCTGCAATGGGACCAGGGCCTTGCCGCCGTTGACCCACAAGGCCCCGTCACGCCAGGCCAGATCCTGCACCCGGCTGGGTCCGCCGAGCCCTTCGAACGCCTGCCAGGGCGGCGTCACCTGAAAGGGACGGACCGCGGCGAAGAGGACGATGGACCGGTTATCCCCGCCGTGGTTCGCGATCCGATACCGCACGCAGAGGAGCACTTTCCCAGGGTCGCCGATGGCGAAGCTGGTGGTGGTCAGGGCCAGGTCGTCGCGGCGCCAGTGCGCGGAGGGGATGGGCAGTTCGTCCTGCTCCAGTGACTGGGTGATGGTGCAGTCGGCCCAGGTGATCAGGGTGCCGTCGACCAGGAGAAAGGGTTCCAGCGACAGACTGCCGCGGTCCAGTTCCAGCAATCCGTCCTCGTTGAGCAGTCCGCAGACCCCACCCTCCGGGATATTCACCGGAGTCCAGTAGGTCTGTTCCCGGCAGAGCCAGCGGGGGTAGCGCCCGCGTGCCGAGCATCCGGCCACCGTGTGGAACCAGTCGCTCAGGGTACGCGAGGCGTCGTAGGGCAGGACCTCGATGGCCGTCAGCCCCGGCAGCGTCTGACCCGTCGGGGCCTCCAAGTTGAGGCGCAGGTGCCGTGACTCGCCTTGGGGCAAATAGACGAAGCTTTCGGTGCCTTCGGCTCGCGTCGCCGTGTATAGCGTCCGCCAGTCGGTCGCGTCGTCACTGGCCAGCACCTGGAAGGCGCAGCCCTGTGCCTGCCGAGTCCAGCGCAGCACCAGGCCGCCGTATTCACGCGGCGCGTCGAAATCGATGGCGAGCCAGGCCGCGGTCGGGGCGGGCGCGGCTTGCCAGTGTGTCTCGGGGCGGCCGTCCAGGACCGCCGCGGGCGGATGTCCCGGCAGGTGACTGGAGGCGCTCAGGCGCGGCGGCACCTGGACGGTGCGATCCACCAGGCACAGATCCGACAGCCATACCGTGCCCCGGCCGCCCGGACCGGCGACGATGGCGAACTCGATGGCGCCGACGGCGCTCGGCGCGCCGCCGCCGGCCGGACCCCAGGCGTATTCGAACTCCCGGCCGCGCACTTCCAGTGGGTGCCAGTCGGCGGTGAAATCGAAGTGGGGCGCGCTGTAACGCCAGACGTTGACGTTGGCCGGGTCGGCCAACTTCAATTCGAACCGGTTGGCCGGGGCCGCGGCGCGGATGTCGCAACGCAGGGCATAGGCCGTCGGCAGGGTCAGGTCGAGGGGTCGGCGGGCGACCACGAAACCGCCGCCGCCGTGGAAATCGAAGTCCAGTCGCAACGCGGGACCGCGCGGCCCCGGCTCCTTGGTGATGGTGAGTCGGGCCTCACCCGAAGCGACCGCCAACCAAGGCGCAGGATCGGTGAAAACATCGAGAACCCGGACCTGCATCGTGGCGACTCCTAAGTAAAGATTGGTTAAGATCACGGGCTGGTGCGGCGTTCATGCTTTTATTATCAGAGTGTTACGCCTGGCGGTGGGGATTCGCCAAAGTGTAAAGACCCTTTCGGCCGGCCGATCGCTCAAGGTTATACTGGCGGGCTCCGGGTGTCATCGCTTACCGTTGTCGCGGTCCGCCGTCGGGGAATCGAGCGGCGCTGCCCTGACCACGCGACCGCTCCTGCCGCACGCTCAGCCCTCTCATGACAAGAACCCAGCGATGAAAGCGACCCGAGTCCCGATCAGCAAGAATACCTGGCTCCGCTTCTGGGGCATGCTCAAAGCCCTGCGCCGGTCGCCCGTGGGTCCGAAGGCGACGTTGTTCGCCGGCTTGTTGATCGCCTTCCTGTTCGCCATCAACGGACTGAACGTCATCAACAGCTATGTCGGTCGGGACTTCATGACGTCGATCGAGTCCAAGGAACTGGGCCGCTTTTTCCATTATGCCTTGCTCTATTTGGTGGTGTTCGCCGTCGCGACCACGGCCGCGGTCTTTTACCGGTACTGCGAGGAGCGGCTCGGTCTGCTCTGGCGCAAATGGCTGACCGAGCGCTCGATCGACAAGTACATGCAGGACCATATCTACTATCGGATGAACGCCTACGGCGATCTGAAGAACCCGGATCAGCGCATCACCGAGGACATCCGCTCGCTCGCCGGCACCACCTTGTCGTTCGTCTTGATGATTCTGAACGCCAGCATCACCGTCATTGCGTTCTCCGGGGTCATGTGGTCCATCAGCCCGCTGCTGCTGTGGGTCACGATCCTGTACGCCGCGCTGGGGTCGGTCTGCACCTTCTACCTCGGGCGCCCGCTGATTCAACTCAATTATGATCAATTGGACCGGGAAGCCAACTTCCGTGCGCGCCTCGTGCATGTCCGCGAGAATGCCGAGTCCATCGCCCTGGTGCGTCAGGAAGACCGGCTGCGGGATCGGCTGCATGACCGGCTGGATCAATTGACCGCGAACTTTCGGCGCATCATCGACGTCAATCGCAACCTCGGCTTTTTCACCACCGGTTACAACTATCTGATCCAGATCATCCCGGTCTTGCTGGTCGCGCCCTTATTCATCAACGGCGAAGCGGAGTTCGGTGTCATCAGCCAATCGGCCATGGCGTTCGGACACCTGATCGGCGCCTTCTCGCTGATCGTCACCCAGTTTCAGCAGATCTCGGCTTACACCGCCGTTATCGCCCGTCTGGAGGCCCTGGCCGAGGCCGTGCAGCACGCCGCGCAACCGACCTCCCCGACCATCACTTATTGCACTGACTGCGGGCTCATCGCGTTCGACCGTCTGACGCTCAAGTCGCCCCGCAGCGGGCGCTTGTTGATCAAGGAGCTGACGGCCTCGATCCCGATGAAGACCCGGTGTTTGATTCGCGTCACCGACGAAGCGGCGCGCTCCGCCTTGTTCCGGGCGACGGCGGGGCTTTGGGATCAGGGCGAGGGCACGATCACGCGGCCGGCGGCGGACGATATCCTGTTCCTGCCCGAGCGCCCCTATGTGCCGCCGGGCACGCTGCGCGAGGTCCTGCTGCCCGGCGGGGGCGAGCGGCGTTTCTCGGACGAGCGCATCCTGGTCACCCTGCGTCGGCTCAATCTGGTAGCGGCCGTGCAGCGTGCCGGGGGCTTGGATTGTGAGCAGAATTGGAGTGACCTCCTGTCGCTGGGCGAGCAACAATTGCTCGCATTCGCCCGGGTGCTGCTGGCCGAGCCCGTCTTCGTCTTTCTCGATCATCCCTCGCGGGCGCTCAGCGAGTGTCAGGTGGATGAATTATTGTGCCTACTGTGCGAGCGGGGTATCACCTATGTCACCCTGGGTGAGCAGGATGAAGATACCACCCTGTATGACCAGTTGCTCATCATTGATCAACACGGTGAATGGATCATGGCGCCGACCCCCAACCGGTTGGACGATGCCTGTTGCGGGGTCTCGGTCCGGAGTGCGCAGGAGCAAACGGATGCGGATGGCGATGGGAATGGAACGCCGCTTGGTAACGAGTCAGGAATGGGTTAAACACGGCACAATCGTTGTCGTTGTCGTTGTCGTTGTCGTAATCGTAATCGTAATCGGAGAGGCGGTTCGACTTGAGGACCTTGATCATCTTCCGGCCAGTGCTCGGGCCTCGCGCACCGGAGGATGAGGTTTTAGGCGATTTCCGACAATTCGGATACCAGTCAGTGCAGGTGCGACTTCAGTCGCACCTGCGTCCGAATCGGTGCGACTGAAGTCGCATCGACATCCGAGCCGATGGTGGGTGGTATCCAGTGTTCCGGATATCACCTTAGCCGGACCAGGGCCGCGCAGACGCGATGTCGGCCGGCTAACGGCCATGGCGCCTGCGCCACCCCGGAACATGAAAGTCGTCTCGACCACTGTCGCAACTGCCGGCGTGCGAGGCTGCGTAGTCAGGGCTTCCAGCCCTGACTGTTCCAGCCCCGACGCCGCCAGGCAAGGATGGCCTGACGACGCACTTTCACGGTAAAGCCTCGACCTCCGGTTTTCTTGTGGCTGAAACGATGATCAAGACCCTCGCGGGTATCATAATCTCGACAACGACAACGACAACGACAACGACAACCGACCCGGAGGCCCGCGGCACTGATGGCAAACGATCATCCCTTTCCCCGCGGCTTCCTGTGGGGTGCCGCCACCTCGGCCTATCAGATCGAGGGTTCGCCCCTGGCCGATGGGGCTGGGCCGAGTATCTGGCACCGCTTCACCCGTACCCCCGGCGCCGTGGTCACCGGCGAGACCGGCGACCGCGCCTGCGATCATTACAGTCGCTGGCGCGCGGACCTGGATTTGCTGGCCGAGTTGGGTCTCGACGCCTACCGCTTCAGCATCGCCTGGGGCCGGGTCTTGCCGGAGGGTACCGGACGGGTCAACGGCAAGGGCCTGGCTTTCTATCAGCGGCTGGTGGACGGCCTGCTGGAGCGCGGTATCCAGCCGATGATTACGCTCTATCATTGGGACCTGCCGGCCGCGCTGGATGATCGCGGCGGCTGGTGCAACCCGGACAGTCCCCGGTGGTTCGCCGACTATGCGCAGGTCCTGTTCCGTGCCCTGGATGACCGGGTGGGATATTGGGTGACCCTGAACGAGCCCTGGGTCAGCACCGTTCTGGGCTATCTGAGCGGCGACCACGCCCCTGGCCGTCGTGGTCTGGTCGAACCGCCGTGGGTCGCCCATCACCAACTCTGCGCTCATGCCGAGGCGGTTGCCGCCTATCGTGCCCTGGGCCGCCATCAGATCGGCATCAGTCTCAACCTGGAGCCCCAGCACGCGGCCAGCGACACCCCGGCCGATCAGGCCGCCGCGGTCCGCCGCCATGCCTTCATCAACCGCTGGTTCCTGGACCCCATCCTGGTCGGCCGCTATCCGACGGCGCTGGCCGACATCTTCGGATCGCACTGGCCCGACTTCCCCGACGCGGATCTGGCGCGCATTCAGGCCCCTCTGGACTTCCTGGGCGTCAATTACTACTCGCGCGGCCTGGTCTGCCACGACCCTGCCGAGCAGCCGCTTCAGGCCAGGCGCAGCACACCCAAAGACCGTCCCTGCACCGCCATGGACTGGGAGGTCTACCCGGCGGGCCTCACCGAGACCCTGGTATGGCTCAAACAGCGCTGCCCCTTGCTGCCCATCTACATTACTGAGAACGGCGCCGCCTTCGACGACCCCGACCCGGTCGCCGGTCAGCTTCATGACCCGCGCCGAGTCGACTACTTGCGCGAGCACCTCGCCGCCGCGCGCCTGGCGCTGGAACAAGGCGTCGACCTGCGCGGCTACTTCGCCTGGTCATTGCTCGACAACTTCGAGTGGTCACTCGGCTATGCCAAACGCTTCGGACTCGTCCACGTCGATTTCGCCACCCAGCAGCGGACGCTCAAGGCCAGCGCCGGCTTTTACCGCGCATTCATCCAGGCGCAACGCGATGCGTAAGGGCCGCTAACGTTTGAGCTCACCTGCGTGCGTCAGACGGCGAAGCCGGCTGGTGAACGTCAGGTGGAGCGAAGGGTTAACCGTCACTTTGGTGGTTGGATGGAAAAAATGGTTCGCTTTGCCCATGTCCACAGGTACGGGTCAAGAACGTAGACGCGCCACCAGCGTTGGCCGTCTTTGGCAGCTATCCGTGCCCTCTCTTCGTCGGTGATCGGCGCAGTCAGTCGCGAGCCTGCATCCTTTTGCAGCGCTAGATGGATCGGCCACCACTCCTGGTAAAATTGGTGTTCCAGCTTGTATAGAAGACCAGCAACAGAGGCAACCCACAAGCTGGTCAGCAGGAGGAACATCAGAAGGAACTTCGCAAGCTGACCCCCAACGGGGAGTCCAGCCTTCAGGCTAACAATGAGTGTAACAATCGAGACAACGAAGGCAAACTTGATAAAGCTCTGACTCTTCTCCCAGAGCCCCGAGTCGCTCATCTGCGGAAGACCCTTGGACTCAGGTTTTGCGCTGATGAGAGCTAAGGAGTACGCATCGTCTAGGCTTCGCGAGGCGGGATACGTACGAAGCAAAAGCAAGCAGTCGTCCTCTGACATTGATTCCGCGATGAGGAGTCCTGGTTGGACGGACAGATGCGGTGGGAGGTTACTAACCGCATCGGTCATGGGGCTGTTCAAGAGATACATGAATCCCACAAAGGCCACGACGGAGATGACCGGAACCAACTTGGTGAGGCCGTAGGGTTCAAGAAGTCCGCGCGCGGCTTCAATCTTCAGTCCGTACTCTCGCGCCCGTGCAACCCACTGACGCAGGGCATCGAGAGTCCCGTCCGGATGCAGGTAGCGTGAAATCACGTATGCGATACAGCAAAGCACCAAAGGCGGCCACGCAAAGAACCAAACATCCTGTATCGCGTTAGTCAGGTCGCTGAACTGCATGGCACCCCCAGGAGGTTCTGCTCGTGATAGCTAACGTGGAGCCCAAGGCGGCGCGCGCCACCCACGGAGCCTGCAAATCAGATCGAACCGTGATGGCGCGCGCTCGCTCTTTGGGTGTTCGTTAGGCATTTCTGAATTCGTAATTGAGCCTGGCCCCTTTTTCTTCCAGTTTCCTGTGCTATCTATGTTTTAAAGCTTCAGAAATTGCTTTTAGTTTACGTATATCTTCTTTATTTTTGGCAATATTTTTATCATATTTGGCAATATTTTTATCATATTTGGCAATATTTTTATCATATTTGGCAATATTTTTATCATATTTGGCAATATTTTTATCATATTCATCTTCTAATGCCTTTAGATATCTATTTTTTTCTTTACCGCCACATAGAACTTCCCTTCCAGATAATTTTAGATCACCATCACTATCACATTTTTGAGTTATTTGGTGTTGTTGCTCAGGTGTGATATATTTATCACTCTCTGAGGCAATGGCAAGATTCGTAGAACTAGCTAAAAAAACTGCAACTAACGTTTTTATTACTTTTTTATTCGAAGCTAAATTTTCATGTACTTCTTCACTTTGAGAGCTTGATGCTTTATTATACGCCATAATTAATTCTGCTTTGTTGGAGTTGCGGGGCTAGGGTCGAATTGCACTGACCTGGATCAGTGAACTGAATAGGCTTTTTTGACATAGATCTCTAGAAGAAACAGCAGTCTGGAGTTAAAATAGCTCATCGCTATCGCGCCGAGCTTTGCTGGGCGCGATAACTACCAAAAGTTTGTTGGACTTATCCGATCCCGGCACGGTGCTCGCTGCGGGCGTGGCCATCCTTTAGAGATGGGGATTGTATCCCCGAGTCCAGAGTCGCCGGCCGGTGCCGTGCGGTATCGCAGCATGTGGCGACGCTCGGAGCGTCGCAAAGCGGGCATCCGAGGGGGCCGCAGGGCTTACACACGGGCAATTCTGGATTGATTGTAGACCATCTTCCAACGTGGGGGCGATGGCGAACGTAGGTCGCGCGTGGTCTGTCCAACGTGACGGGTGATCTCTGGTGTTTAGGCGGTGGCATGCGCATTCATCACCCCCTGACCACGCCGCTGCGGGGCCGGATGCATGGTCACATCCAACTCGTCCGGTGCGGCATGTGGGACACGGATAGCCGTCAAAGGGTGCCGTGGCCTGCGGTGTGCTGGCGGGTTCCGGGGCCTTGTTAATCGTTCCGGCCAGCCTCCGCCGAGACCTTAGGGCGGAACGTGATCCACAGATGTCACCGATGTTTTTCTTCATCTGTGAACATCTGTGACATCTGTGACATCTGTGGATAAAATCCGAGCGGTCACCTTGGCCAAAACAGCGATCGTGGCCAGTCCTCACAACGACCCCCAGTTGCTCTTCCGCCGTCCCAGCCGCAAATGAGGCAGGATCAGCCCGAGCAGGATGCCGCCGATCAGCACCCCGGCGCCGATCAGGAACCAGCGCAGGTTGGTCTGGTTCTTGAGATCGCGGTTTTCTTGTTCCAGGTCGGCACGGGCGCGCGTGAGGCTGGCGACCTGGAGGCGCAGGCGCTCCCGATCGTTTGTGATATCCATGACGTTGGCGGAGGCGTGGCGGATGGTCGCCAATTGCTGTTCCAATAACTGCTTTTCCCGCTCCAGTGTCTGATAGCCGGATTTCAGATCGCTATGTTCGTTCTGGACCTTGGCAAGTCGGGCGGCGAGTGCGTCCGGCTCCTGTTGCAGTTCCGCCAGGCGGGTCTCCAGTTCCGCCAGGCGGTTGCGCGCGGCGGGTTCGCTCTGCAGTTGCGCCTCCGGCACGAAACCCACGGCGCCGTCAGCGGTGCGGACCCGTGCGTATTTGGTGGTCTGGTTGACGTCCAGCACCTCGACGCGCGTGCCGCTCGGCAGCATCTTCAGGATCTTGAAGCGGGTGCTCTCACCGGCGCGCAGCGTGCTTTCGATCTGGTCCGTGACATAACGGGTCTCCGCCTGGGCCAGGTGCGGGGTCAAGAGTGCGGCGCACAGGCACAGCACGAACGGCGCGGGTGGTCTCACTGGGCGTCCTCGTGAATTCGCGGGTTGAATCCGGTCCGATCCGGTCCGATCCGGTTCGATCCGATTCGACTCAAGGCCCCGGCACGAGCAGGAACTCCAGCAGCGCCTTCTGCACGTGCAGCCGGTTTTCGGCTTCGTCCCAAACCACGGATTGGGGTCCGTCGATGACCGATGCGGCCACCTCTTCGCCCCGGTGGGCGGGCAGACAGTGCATGAAGAGTGCGTCCGGCGCCGCGGCCGCCATCACCGCGTCGGTGACCTGGAAGGGGGAGAACAGGTCCAGCCGGTTCTCCAGTTCGCCCTCCTGATGCATGCTGGCCCACACGTCGGTGGCGATCAGGTCGGCACCCCGGGCGGCCTCCAGCGGGTCATGCACTACCGTGAAGCGGCCGGCGCCCGCGCTCAGCAACTGGGCATCCGGTTCAAAACCCGCGGGGCAGCCGATGCGCAAGGAGAAATCCAAGAGCCGTGCCGCTTCCATGTACGACTGGCACATGTTGTTGCCGTCGCCGATCCAGGCCACCCGGCGCCCGCGGATATCGCCGCGGTGCTCGAAGTAGGTCTGCATGTCGGCGAGCAACTGGCAGGGGTGCAGGCGATTGGTCAGGCCGTTGATGACCGGTACCCGTGAGTGAGCCGCGAAACACTCGACTGTTTCCTGGTCGAAGGTGCGGATCATGACGACATCGACCATGCGTGAGATGACCCGCGCGGCGTCCTCGATGGGTTCCCCGCGGCCGAGTTGGGTGTCGCGCGGCGACAGGAAGATGGCATGGCCGCCGAATTGAGCCATGCCCGCCTCGAACGAGACGCGGGTGCGGGTCGACGATTTTTCGAAGATCATCGCGAGCGTGCGGTGTCGCAGCGGGCGATAGTCCTCGCCACGGCACCGCATGGCCTTCAATTCGGTACCGCGGGCGAGCAGGGTGCGCGCTTCCTCGGGGCTCAGGTCGAACAGGGACAGGAGGTGCCGACAGGCGGTCGGGGTAGCTGGCATCGGTGATCCATTCTCCGCATGGGATCGGGTGTGCGCCACGGGTGCGCGACACCGGTTCGAGCCCCTAGTGGGCCCCAAGAAAGCGTTTGATCAGGGCACTCAAGCCCGCGACCAAGTGGTCGGCCTCCGGTGCTTCGAGAATCAAGGGAGGCAGGAGTCGGACCACCCGTTCCGCGGTGACGTTGATCAGCAGGCCCTCTTCCAGGGCCAGACCGACCAGTGCGCCGCAGGGCCGGTCGAGTTCGATTCCGAGCATCAGTCCGCGTCCGCGCAGGGCGACGACGCCCTGGGTCCCGGCCAGTGCTTCACGCAATGCGCTGAGCAGCGCGGCGCCGCGCGCGGCGGCATGGGCCACCAGATCCTCGGCGGCGATGGTCTCCAGGACCGCCCTGGCGGCCCGGCAGGCCAGCGGGTTACCGCCGAAGGTGGAGCCATGGGAGCCGGGTGCGAAGACCTCAGCCGCCACGCCGCGGGCGACACAGGCGCCGATCGGCATCCCGTTGCCGAGGCCTTTGGCCAGGGTGATGACGTCCGGGCTGATGCCGGTGTGCTGGAAGCCGAACATCCGACCGGTGCGGCCGATCCCGGTCTGGATCTCGTCGCAGATCAGGAGCCAGCCCTCGCGGTCACAGATGGCGCGCAGGCCCGGCAGATAGCCGTCGGCGGGGATATTGATGCCGCCTTCACCCTGGATCGGTTCCACCAGGACGGCAACGATGTTCTTGCGGTTGGCGGCGGCGGTTTCCACTGCCGACAGATCGTTGTAAGGCACGCGCACGAACCCTTGCACCAGCGGTTCGAAACCGGCTTGCACTTTGCGGTTGCCGGTCGCGCTCAGGGTCGCCAAGGTGCGGCCGTGGAAGCTGTTCTCCATCACCAGGATGGCGGGATTCTCAATCCCGCGGTGATGCGCATGCAGGCGCGCCAACTTGATCGCCGCCTCGTTGGCCTCGGCGCCGGAGTTGCCGAAGAACACCCGATCCATCCCGGACAAGGCGGTGAGCATTGCGCCCAGGCGCTCCTGCTCCGCGATGCGATAGAGATTGGAGGTGTGGATCAGCCGCCCGGCCTGTTCACAGAGCGCGTCGCGCACCGCCGGATGGGCGTGGCCGAGTCCGCACACGGCGACGCCGGCCAAGGCGTCCAGGTAACGCTTACCGTTCTCATCCCACAGCCAGACGCCGGCGCCGTGATCGAAGGTCACCGGCAGGCGTTGGTAGGTCATCATCAAGGGTTCGCTCATGGCGCAGGCCCTGCCTCATCGGCGCTGGGACACCCGGCGGGCGGTGTCCTGAAAAA
>Ga0247841_10012331_pt1 | contig 11165 bp, 10 predicted proteins | sample LaCruzMarch2015__2_FD_192410 | JGI IMG/M metagenome (GOLD analysis project Ga0247841, IMG submission 192410) | Freshwater microbial communities from meromictic Lake La Cruz, Castile-La Mancha, Spain - LaCruzMarch2015_18m | ecosystem: Environmental > Aquatic > Freshwater > Lake | place: Spain...
GTTTTACAACCCCCCTTTGTTTTTTACTCTTACTCTTTCTCTTTTTTTTACCTGCGCCACCCTGGTCACATGGCATTTTTTCAATTACCATTTCACTCAAATAGTCAATGACAACATCTTGTTTTTTGGTGGGACACTCACTCATTATATTATATTTGTAAAAAAATAGTTTTCTGAATACAAATATAATTTATCCTGAACACATTTCGCAAATTTCATCTTCTTCCTCAACTTGTTCCTTTTTCTCTGGCTCAATTGTGAATTGTTGGGCTTGGTGCTTTGCTTTCCTTCGCAAATAATAAATTCCAGTCTTAAGTCCCTTCTTCCACGAATAAAAATGCATAGATGTTAACGTATTGTACGTTGGGTCCTCCACCCACAAATTCAAACTTTGGCTCTGGCAAATAAACGCGCCTCTATCCGCGGACATATCGATTACATGTTTCATTGGAATTTCCCAAACAATCTTATACTTGTTTCGTATATGTTCTGACAACACTGTGAGCTGTTGAATACTGCCTTTGTTGGCAATAATATTGTTCTTAATTTGCTCGTTCCAGTGTCCCATCTGGATGAGTTCCTTCATCAAATACTTGTTGATAACAACAAACTCCCCAGCTAAAGTGCGACGACTGTATAAATTGCTAGTGAATGGCTCAAAGCATTCATTGAAGCCAAGAATTTGCGAAGTGCTTGCGGTTGGCATTGGAGCAACCAACAGCGAATTGCGCAGTCCATGTGCCACAATTGACTCCTTAAGAAGTGACCATACGTATCGATTGCTCGGGGTTATCCCCCACATATCGAATTGAAGAATACCCTTGGACGCGGGTGACCCGTAAAAGGTTTCATACGCGCCGATGTATTGATATTCGTCGGTTTCCTCACAATTGTACGAATTCTTCATATCAATTGCGAGCTCGTTACTCTTTTCTAATGCGGCATGATAAATCGTTTCGAATATCAGTTTATTCACCTCCTTTGCCGCGTCACTGTGAAAAGGAAGATCCATGAGAACAAATGTATCCGCAAGCCCCTGGACCCCAATTCCAATTGGGCGATGACGCATATTGCTGCGCTTCGTCTTTTCCGTTGGGTAGAAATTTACATCAATCACCGAATTCAAATTATTGGTTAACACTTTGACAACTTCATGTAACTTGTCGTAATCAAATTGCTTGGTCGCTTCATTCACAAAAGTTGGTAGACCAATCGACCCTAAATTACAGACCGCTGTTTCCTTATCGTCACTGTACTCTCCAATTTCACAACATAAATTTGAACTTTTGATGGTGCCAAGATTTTTCTGGTTTGATTTCAAATTAAAAGCATCTTTATAAAGTAAATAAGGAGTGCCGGTCTCCATTTGTGAGTCCAGAACTTTAAACCACAGATCACGCGCGTTAACAACCTTTCGTGCCTTATTTGCCTTCTCGTAACTTAAATATAGTTTTACAAAGTCTTCACCGTAAACATCCGCCAGGCCAGGACACTCGTGAGGACAGAACAATGACCACTTGGCGTTTTCCTTGACGCGTTCCATGAAAAGATCCGGCGCCCAAATAGCATAAAATAGGTCGCGTCCTTTTAGCTCCTCGTCGCCATGGTTCTTCTTCATTTCCAGGAAATCTTCAATGTCCGGGTGCCATGGCTCTAAATAAATTGCGAACGAACCATTCCGCTTTCCAGATTGGTTCACATACCTGGCCGTGTTATTAAATACACGTAGCATGGGAACAATCCCATCAGTTTTTCCATTTGTGCCATTAATATGTGCGTTTTTGCCGCGAATATTGTGAATATGAAGTCCAATTCCGCCGGAATACTTTGAAATCAACGCACAATCCTTCAATGTGTTGTAAATTCCATCAATGCTGTCGTCTTCCATTGCGATTAAATAACATGAACTCAATTGCGGTCTGGGGGTTCCGGCATTGAACAGGGTTGGAGTCGCATGGGTAAAATATTTTTGTGACATGAGGTCATACGTTTCCTTTATAGCCGCCATATTGGATCCATGTATTCCAACCGCAACGCGCAACCACATATGCTGTATTCTCTCGACAATGTGTTCTCCAACCCGAAATAAGTAGGCTCTCTCTAGTGTCTTAAACCCAAAATAGTCAATCAGGTAGTCTCGTTCATGAACAATCATCGCATCTAAATAGTCAGCATTGTCTTGAACAAAATCCCATAACGTTTGAGATACTAGGGGCCTGTGGACCCCGTGAACATCCTTGAACGCATAAAGTTCGCATATGACACGTGAGAAGGAGTTGCTTGTATTCTTTTGATGGTTCGAAACAACTATACGGGAAGCAAGGGTTCCATAATCATAATGTTGAGTAGACAAAGATGCGCACTGTTCTGCAGCGAGCTCGTCGATTTTCTTTGTTTCAATTGTGTCGTATAGTTGGTCGATAACCTTCATTGCTAAAGCCGAAAAGTTAATTTGAATTCCTGCTTCATGTCCAAGAGTTTTTAGTCGCTTCAATATTTTATCAAACGACACTTCCTCTAGTTCCCCATCGCGCTTTTTGACACGCATTTCAACGTTGGTCTCCATAATTATATACCTATAGATATTGTTTTTATACCCTTTTTACCACACTACCTTTTGGAAAATCCGCCTTTTTCAAAGGTGGGTCCAAAGTTTTGTTCTCTTTTTTCAAAAGAGAGGTGGAGCCAAAATATACTTTTGGAAAAAGTACAGCAAAATATACTTTGGGTTTTTTGGCACCACCTTTTGGAAAAAGGTGGTAAAAGTATATTTTCAAAAGTATATATATATGAAATATATAATCATGTTATTTGCGATTTTAGTAATTATTATAGCAGTGCCGTTGTTTTTTCAATCCTTCAAAATGATTGAAAATTATTCCAATTATAATTTAGGAGGTGCCAAGGGGGCATACCCGGATGCGGAAAATAACGTCCTTGTTCAAGATGTATTCCCTATCACCGGAATAAATAGCGTATCTGATAAACAGGCAAGTAATGTTTGGTGGCAATACCCGATCTTCAAGGTAGGATCATATGCGCAAATCACAAACAACATTCGGTATCCAAGGAATGTAGACACCGGTCGTTGTATGCCCGAAGATTTTTGTGATGCGTTATACAAACCACGCCAAAACAAGACAAACTATGTTACTCCGTTACCGCCCGTAAACCCCGATTGTGGCACCCGTGTCGGGTACTTTACAACTGACCAAAATCTATTGCCGTTTCGAACAGACGTCCCAAATATATTGTATTGAAATAAATTTTTGCTCCCCGAAAGGACGCCCGTTATACTTTTTTGCTCCACTTTTCATAACTTCGTGAAAAAAGTGGGTTTTCAAAAGGTTGAATGGATTTTGCTCCACTTTTTCTAAAAGTGGATTTTCAAAAGGTTGAGTGGATTTTACTCAAATTTAAAAAACACTGACCTTGTATATCTTTGGGTATTTCTTTGGCAACCCTCTTCTTAGGTGCCCGATGTTCATATCCAGTTACTCGCTCTTGCTCAATGGTTGACCACACATTTTGTAGTTGGCCTATATTATCTTCAAACCATTTCGTATTCCTTACAATCAGGACACAGCTCATAATTTCCAACTTCCAATAATAATTCTTTATCCACATCATCTTCGTCTGTTCCATCGTGGTTTCTTCCCATGATGCGATTTGTTCAGGATCTACAATATCAAGCGGTTTGTATACGTAATGCGGTTTACCGCCGACTCCGTTAAAATACATAATGACCCCTTTTGTTTTATCGGTAACATCATTGTAAAAGTCTTGTTCTGCGCTGTATTCTACAAACTTTGTTTCCAAAAAATCACATTCGTTCAAATCACAAACCTCCATTTGTAATTGGGTTTGGGTCCAATATTCTTTCTTTGGCTTCCCTGTTATATCCCTGCTCACTACATTTTTGATTTCTAACATTCGACCATAGAGTTCACTTGTGGGGTCCACATTGATTCCGTCCGGGGATGCGCCCAAGAATTTGTGTTTATCATGTTGAATACAACCAAAATCCTCTACCTTTGTTTGATACTTGTCTTCATATATCATAACTGATAATGGTTCATATTTCTGCCCCCAATGAAACGGGGAATTAACATTTACCATTATCTGTTTCTCTTCTATTTTCATTGGTTGGCATTTTTCATAAATAAGTTGGTTTACAGTTGACTGACTTTCAAACGCTTTGTATGCGTTACTGGCTGTAATTAAGTTGTGGCGAAATTTATACCAATCTGGTGTCCTTTGTTGTGGCTGTGGTTTTGATCGTAAATATTCTATTTTTTCCGCAATTTCATCGTAGTCCACATTTTCGGCGGCATCTGGGTCGCGCTCAATATTATGAATACTTGTAAAAATGTGAAACGCGTCTTCCAATAAATCGTCAAGATCGTCTTCAACATATTCGCTTTCCCAAATATGTTGTTCAAAATGGATTTTGAATAGTTCTTTTACATCATCCAATAATGTTTCATGAAAATCGGGGTTGGAAACAGCTGTTGGGTTTTCATTTAAATAATCTTCCATTAGATATAATGCGGAATCAATTAAATCTAATGTTGTATCTTCGTCGAAAATAGACGGTTCATCTTCGAATACTAAAGTATCCGTAACGTCAATTAAATCCATTCTTGTATAACTATGTGAATACTTTTTATACTATTGTTACAAAACATCTAGAACTTCTTGAGTGGTAGATTTAGTTTTATTCTTTATAGATGTTCCGTGTGTGTTTTTCAATGACTTCAGTGTTGATACGCGCTTGTCCATATTCTTCAACGAAAAATGTTTGCTTGATTTTGTATATGTAAGAGCAGGTATTTCCTTAATTGTCCCTGTCTCCTTATCGTATACAACATCCTTTACGCGTTGAAGTTTTTTCCGGTTGAGACTGTCTTTAAAGAATTGTGTCAATATTCGCGCATCTTCCTGATCTAATTCATTGTCGGTTGTATACACTTCAACGAATTCATTTAACTTTTTAGTTTTAATCGTCTTGTTCAATCTACACCACGGTTCATTCTTGTTGTTCTGTTTATCATCTTCTAAGAATTTATCCAAATTGATAAGGTCATTTGATGATTTCGTTTCTTTAATAGGAGCGCCATTCATCAACATTGTCTTGTACTTGATATTTTTGAGTTCGACACATTCCTCAGAAACCTCTTGTTTATCGTCCATTGTATAATATAGTGAATTAAGTTTAACTCGTTTTGTATTAATATCTAGTTATTTTATGGACGACAAAAAAATATGTATTACTGGAACTAACAACAGGTATATGATGAAAAAGGCGACAAAGGAGCCCATCGTCGAAAAAAAACGAGTGGGAAGTGTGGAATTAAATTTTACAAGTCAACTAGATTTGATATCTGGACAAATGAACCCAGCGGTTGAACAACAAATTAATCGAAAAATAGCAGGATACAAACAACAAGACACTAAAAAGGGGGTGTATGAGGTCAACCAGTTTATAAATATTGGTTCGATTGTAAACAAGATGAGAGAAACAGAGTTAAAATGCTATTATTGTAAGGTAGAAATGATGATAATGTATGAAACTGTGAGAGAGGCAAAACAATGGTCTGTTGACCGAGTTGATAATGATATTGGACATAATATGACTAACTATCATTTAGCTTGTTTGTCGTGTAATTTGAAACGACGACGAACCGACGACGCAAAATTCTTGTTTACGAAACAATTGTCAATAGTTAAGAAATTGTAAGTTCGTTGTCAGTAAATTTTATAAATGGTATTATTATTAGTATGGAATGGAAGTGGACAACAGGAGAACCATATGAAAGGTCTAGACGAATTTTTAAGAATGAAACAATCGAAATTGATGAATCCTTCAGCAAGGAAATAGAAATTTCTGCGTATTCGTCTGCCCTGAATCATGACGAGAATACGTGGGATATGTTGAATCCAGATCTTTCCAACAAGAGAGAAGACCTCGATTTTAAAATCGCGGAACGAGGGCCTGTTCAACAAATAGGGAATAACCCATTTCTTGGACAAAATAATTACGTCGATGATATTGACGCGAGCAATAAATTTCTAAAACCCGTTAATACGACCCAGGGCCGCGCGAAAGAGGATACTCAATCAAATCAGGGTTCGAATACACATGGTGTGTAACAACCGATTAACGAAATAGGCCAAAAACAGGTTCGCTGAACCCATAATCGCATTTGACAAGTAAATTCGATTAATCTTATTGAAATTCATAATGACGTATAAAATTGTAGAAATCAAAACAAGCGCGAAGGAAAATCCGCAAAACACGGATACAACGTAAAAGTAAAGACATGACTCGTTACTTAACGGCCCAAAATAATTGTTCATGAAATCTCCCATTATAATATAATAACAGATAATATATTATATTATAAAGGTTAAAATACTTAAATATTACACTGTGTGTTTATTCAATGGCGTCATCATACACAACCCAAAACTCCTTATTGTTGAACAATTTGACGGATTTTTACAAGGATGAACCAACATTGACTAAAATGTTGAAGATTATCACCGGTGAATCAAAAATTTCATTACGAATCGTTGACTGGTTTGCGACAAATTATGCCAAAAAGTATTACACACTTTACACAATTGACGATGCGAAACGGTTCAAAGTATATTACGACTACAAGTTGAAGCTGAGAGCATATAGTAAACGACGTTTTGACCCTTTTTGCAGGTGGGATCGCATCAGCATTCCGTACAAGAACGGAACATTTATTGAGACCACAATTGGTCAATTGAATTTTTTCAAGTGGGCGATCGAAAATAAAGTTGTTGACTATATCGAGGAAAATTATGAAACGATTGAAAAGGACATGAATAACCGTAACAGCACTTCAAAGAGAAAGGAAAATGTGAATGAAAATGCTAAGACGCGAAAAAAGCGCGAAGAATTGTCAATTTCCGCTACAAAGAGCATCAAGAAAGAAGAAGTGGAAATTGTGGTCCAGTTCAATTGATGATTTTTGGTTTTATTTATGAAAGTAAATATTGGTTTTGTTTATAAAAACAAAAACAATCAGAAAAATACAATATAAAGCCAATATTATATTGTATAACATAATGGATGCGTCATTGAATATCGTTGATCTGATAGAGAACAATCCAATAACCAAGTTATCAAGCTCATACAATGGTAAATTATTGACAAAAATTAAAGAGGGGTTCACAAATTTCGAACAACAATTATTTGTTTCGAGCTTTTATTGTTATTTGAATTGTGACCAGAAAAATGATTTTGTCATTGATTTGGATAATGTATGGAAATGGTTAGAATTTAGTCAAAAATCGAGGGGAAAGGAATTGTTGGAAAAGAATTACGAGATTGACAAGGATTATAAAGTATTGCTTGCTTTTGAAAGCAAGCAAACGCCTGGGACCAGAGGTGGTCACAATATTAAAAAATATATGTTGACGGTTAAAACATTCAAATCCCTTTGTTTGAAGGCAGGAACTAAAAAGGCAGATGAAATCCATGAATATTATTTGAAAATGGAGGAAATCATTCATCAAGTGGTTCAAGAAGAAAGCAATGAGCTCAAGTTACAATTAGACCAAGCTAAACAACAGATTGAAACAAACCTGACAAAAAACGAAAAGGAGAAACAAAAACTTGTGGAAGAGACGCTCATATTACAATTCCCCGTGAATACCCAATGTATTTATTACGGTCACATTGATAACCGGTCTCTTGGACAAGCACCGCGAGTACACAATGAACAGCTAATTAAATTTGGGCAGAGCAATAATTTGGCAGAGAGGATGGCGGACCACAAGAAAACATTTACAAACTTTCGATTAGTTGCCGCGTTCAAGGTGAAGAACAAGATTGAAATTGAGAATTGTATCAAGAGACATCCGGTGCTACAAAAGAGAATTCGCTCTCTCATGGTAAACGATATCAACAATCGCGAGCTTTTGGCGCTCGACATTAACGAGTTTACTATTGACAGGATAGACGAACACATCAAGGAAATCATCAAGGAAAACGAATACAATATCGAAAATTACAAGTTGCTACTAGACAAGAACTTTAAATTGGAAGATGAAATCCGGCGCTTGGAAAACGACGCGAAGGAGAAGGATACTCTCCTGGAAAAGACAAACAAGGATTTATCCGTGTATAAGGGTGATATTTGCGGCGATGTCAAGAACAAAATCGCATCTACATACGCAATATGTAAATATGGGTACTTCTTGTATGCGTTTGAATGCCAACCAATGCGGTTCAAATGCTCGATTGTTCGGCAAAAGGATTATGATATGCTGATAAATAATCTAACCAATTTGGACCCAACAGGTTCAATGAAACACACGGTGAAAGTAAGTTATCCAATGACAGAAAAGATTATGGTATTCTTGTTGAAACAATCCTTGACTGGCATAGGTAACACTACTTATGAGGGGTCGATTGCCGACATCAAGAATATACTGGATATCGCATGTGAATTTGAGAAGTTACTTGTAGAAAAGGGATCATCATTGGATGAGTTAATGACGATATTACAAAATGCGCCTGCTGCTACTACGACTCCGGTTATAGATCCAGAAACGCCAGTAGTAAGAAAGGCCAAGCGGTCTATTGACCAAATCAATATGGATACTGGTGAGGTGATTGCTACATATGAAAGCATTGAGGCGGCTGGTCGTGCAACAGGATTAACTACTGGAACAGCTATTGGAATTGCTCTACGAGAGAAACGTCAATGTAAAGGGTTTTTGTGGCGATATTCGGGTGTATCAAAAGAAGACCAGTATTCAGACCAACCGGTTATAAAAATCAATTGTACAACGGGTGTTCATTCGCAATTCAAGACGATTGCTGATGCCGCCAGAGATTGTGGTGTTTCAGCACCCGCACTACGACAGCGCGTTTTGACGAATGTTCACATAAATGACCATCATTGGGTATTTGATAAAAATTCAACTCATTATAACTAGATATAAAAAAATATTTGGTTATATTAGAATGCCATTCACCGAGAAAATGATACTACAACTCCAAAAACCATCCTTAAAGGCGTTTGCGTTCAATGGGGAACCAACCGCCGAAGAAGTAAGAATATTGGGTGACAATTTTTGGGATTTTCCTAACGCAACAAAGAGAGTTTTACGCGATGGGACCGCGTTATATTTAATCCAACGCGAAAAAAAAAGTCCGTTATATATGGGCGATCTCAGTTCGGTGCTTGGAGATTTAGATGATGTGGATGAATTGAATGCCCAAATTGGAGCGTTATCAATGGGTGGGGGTAAAAAACGGAAATCTAGGAAATCTAGGAAATCTAAGAAATCTAGGAAATCTAAGAAATCTAAGAAATCCAAGAAATCTAGGAAAGAAATGTTGGGTTGGCAGAAATGGTGATTTATTTGTGTCTATACGCGTTTGTAATTATATGTCACAACCAAATAATTATAATTTTATCAATTTATAAGTATATAGAAATATTTTGCTCATTCAAGAAATGGGCAATTCTCAATCATCAACTACAAACAAAATAAATTTCGAGGATATCCAATATATTTTAAACAAGGGTGACAGTGAGTATATTTTAATCAATACTCTAAGCGAAGTCGATCAAAGTTGTTTAATACCCAAAACAGTTGCCGCAGTAAATGAAACTGAACTATTGAATAAATTACTAAAAAATGGAAACAAGGGCACAAAGATCATCGTATATGGGCGAAATTGTAATGATAATAAATTATACACAAAATATAACCAATTAACGACGCTTGGTTTTTACAATGTATATGTTTACACGGGTGGTTTATTCGAATGGTTGATGCTTCAAGATATATACGGGGCAAAGGAATTTCCAACCACGAAAAAGGAACTGGACATTATTAAATACAAACCAACTAAGGCACTAAATATACAATTGTTGAAATATTGAAAAAAAATGAAACCGAAATGGAACTTAAACAGATAACTACAATTACAAACAATGGATTTGAAACAACGCAAGCTAAACAAGGCCGAGTGGGAGTCTATTGAGGTTCCTGTGTCCCAGCAAGAGATCGATGTGCTAAAACTTATTATTGAAGGATACAACAACGTAAACGTAAAATATAACAATAACAATTCTATCTTTACGTTCTTAAAAATAGAATACACGACAAAAATGGAGGATTATGTGTATACAAAATATTTCAGCGACCAAGTGAATACAATCGAGCAGGTTGTCAAGACTTTATATAAGGATTACGCGCAAATCCAAGTGGATAGCAAGATCCAACTCAAAGGTGCGGATAAAATTCGTTTGGAACGTAACGACGATGTGGCATTGAAGAAACAAGACATATATGAAAATGTTTTGTTACAGCACGCAGATAAAATGGTCCGCGGTAAAAAAGATAAAAACGACAAGCTGTTCACGTTCCACTATTTTACATTGTATAAGTTGCGACGGAATTCCGTGAAGGGTATCAATCGGCACATTGGCGGACTAATTGACGGATTGCTTGAGAAATTCGGCGACAGTGTCGATATGTCAGTTATAATCGAGAACGCGGTTGAATTTATTGAGAAGAACAGTAGTTTGTTGAAGTATTCCGACATGGAGTTGTATGAACACCAAAAGGAGATTTTCACATCGTGTAAAAATAAAAACCCCAAGTTGATCCTGTATATGGCACCAACCGGAACCGGTAAAACGCTGACACCAATTGGACTAGCGGAATCACACAGAATTATATTTGTGTGTGCGGCGCGACATGTTGGGATTGCGCTGGCTCGCGCAGCAATTTCGGTAAATAAGAAGGTCGCGTTTGCGTTTGGTTGCGCAAGTGCGACAGATATTCGCCTTCATTTCTCCGCCGCCAAGGAATTCACTAAACATAGGAAATCCGGCGGGGTTGGTAAGGTAGACAATAGCGTCGGCGACGACGTTGAGATTATGATATGCGACATCAAATCGTATTTGGCGGCAATGTATTATATGAAGTCATTCAACAGCGATGAGAAGTTGATTGTGTATTGGGATGAACCGACGATTACTATGGACTACAAGGAACACGAGTTCCATGAAATTATCAAGAAGAATTGGAGCGAGAATTTGATCCCCAATATGGTATTGTCGTCGGCCACACTACCTAAATACAATGAGCTTGACCAAACGATCCCG
>Ga0247841_10012333_pt1 | contig 11164 bp, 6 predicted proteins | sample LaCruzMarch2015__2_FD_192410 | JGI IMG/M metagenome (GOLD analysis project Ga0247841, IMG submission 192410) | Freshwater microbial communities from meromictic Lake La Cruz, Castile-La Mancha, Spain - LaCruzMarch2015_18m | ecosystem: Environmental > Aquatic > Freshwater > Lake | place: Spain...
CAACCGGCTGGAACTGGTCCGGAACTTCACGTATGCCCAGCTCCTGCAGGCGGTGGAGGTTGATACCCTCGTCAACCAGGACGGCGTGCCCGACCCCAAAGGACTGTTTCGCCGCACGACCCAGGTCACGGCCGGAGACGACTGGAATGACGACACCAAGTCCGAAGATTACCTGGTCCGAGTATCCATCACTTTCCGCAGTGCCATCCGGCCCAATCCGTTCCAGACCATCACCGGGAGCACTTATGTCATGAACCACGAAACCCTGACGCCGCTGTGGAGCAAGCCATGATCCCAGCGCGGCCAAGCCGGAGTCAAGCCCTGTTCATTAGCCCAGCCCTTGTGCGGCTTGGCCGCGCTCTTTTTAGGAAAATGTTCAATGTCCAACGCGCAACGTTCGACGTTATGGCTGCCGGCAGAAGCACAGATGATGAAACGAAGGCCCAACGCACCGGATTCGCAGGAGCCAACAGCGCCCATGCCGTCGCGACCATGACCCTGGCCGAGATGCTGATCGCGGCTTCCGTCCTCCTGGCGCTCATGGCCATCGCCTTGCCGGCCATTGTCAGCCAACTGCGCTCTTCGGCCGTTGACACCGAAATGGAAGCCATGCGCATGGAGAGCGATCTCGCCAAGTCCTATCTCGTCCACGATTTCGCCAGCACCTCGATCCAGCAGATGCTGACGGAATACCAGGCCGACCTGACCAGCATCTCGGCCATCGGCCTGCCCATCGGTGCACTGGTGGACTCCGCCACCGGCAAGCTCTCCTGGAATGATGCCGCCGTCTACTACCTGACACCGAATGCGGACGGGACCCAGGCGCTGGTACGGGCGATCGTGCCCTACGCCGACTTCGTGGCCAACAAGGCCGACAACAAGATCATCCAGGACCTGCGCAGCGGCGTGTGGCCGGCCGCCAAGATCCGCTCAAAGCACACGCTGCTCAAACGGGTCTCGGATTACAGCATTTCCTGCCAGACCCAGAACGTCAACTGCTACGCCCCGGCGTACGGCAAGATGTCCGTCTTTCTCGGCACCGTGCTGCTGGCGCCGAACACGGTGCACACGATCCGCTTCGAGTGCATCGGCAAGGACAGCCAGTCCACCGGATACACGATTGGCCTGGACCGCCTCATGGTCAGCCCCGCCAACAGCACGGTGGAAGCCGAGAATCTGACCGTCCGTTCCCAGGACGTGACGAGCAGCGCCGATCTCACTTTCGTGGGTGCCGCCTGGGGCAATAACGCCGTGCTCAAACTCCCGTTCCCCGCCTGCACGCCGCGGAGCGTCAAGGGCGTCACGCTCGAATTCTACACCGATACCTGGTGGGACTCCGATTTCGACGGCGCCAGCGGTCTGGCCAACGCCACTCGCGTCACCGACACCGCTGCCAGCAATGACATTGTGATCGCCATGGACGGCGCCAACGTCGAGACCTGGAACGCCGGCAACCAGACCGGGAACATCTGGGGGAATGAGCCCCGGTATGACGTGGATACCCGCACCGTCCGCGTGCTTCTCCCCGGCAATCAGACCTATGGCTTTATCCCGGCCACCACCACCTCCGGCGGCCACCCGACGATCACCTTCCGCTCGGGCCGGAACTGGAACTTTTCCCTCAAGATCAGCGAGGCCTATATCACCGAGCGGGCCGGCACCACCGGGTTCAACGGCAGCACCGACTCGACCAAGCGCTGGACCATTCGCTTCAACGGCAGCACATCCTCGCCCGAATTCTTCGGCGACCAGATCAGTGATCCCGTTCTGGGGATGGACTTCGATAAGAACAAGAGTTACCTGGTCACCTATGCCGTGCCGGCCAAGAGTTCCGGGAACTACCGGGCGAGCCAGCGCGACCTGGACATTACCAGCGATCCCCTGACCATGGTGGTTGACGGCAACCAAGCCACCGTGGTGGACTGGAGCACCCTTTCCGGAGCTTTCACGGTGCAGGCCATTCTGGGCGTCAAGGCCGTGGCCGTGTCCTATCCCTGCACCGCCTCCTTCCTCTCGGCCGTTCTGGATACGAAGGAAGCCAGCGTCAACCCCACGCTGGGAACCCTGACGGTCATCAAGAAGGACGTGACCAATGCCTCGATTGCCATAAACTGGCGCGCGGGCAGCACGCCGGACTTTTCCGGGACGTATGAGGACACCTGGTACTCGAGCATAGCGGCACTCCCGGCTCGGCGGTACATTCAGTACCAGGCACTGTTCGCCACCACCCAGCCCATCTCCTCGAGCCCGTTCCTGCGGGACGTCAAACTGACTTGGATACCGTCCGCCACCAAGTCGGTGGACCTTGCCGCCGACGTGGCCGTGGGGCCGGACCTGGGCATGTTCAAGGTCAAGGTGGATGACAGTCCGCCGCTCATGCCCTATGTCCGGCTCTGGTTCAATTCGGAGAAAGTCATTTTCGGCGGCAAGTATTCCAGGCCGCTGACGGTCGAGCTTAATCCACGCAACCCGTAAGGAGACCACACCATGAATTCACACGTATCCTCAACTCGCAGCAGCGAACGCGGCACGGCCCTGGTCGTGGCGCTCTATTGCGTGCTGGTCGTCGGACTCGTCGCGGCCGGCTCCAGCCTGGTCATCGGGCAGCGGATTGCGGACAGCACCCGCGAAGTGAATCAGGCCATCGCCCGGAAACTGGCCGAAGGCGGAACGGAACGTGCCATGGCCTGGCTAACCCTGCCGGCCAACATGACCGCCACCGCCCTGCCGTCGGCGGTCACCTCCTACACCGTCGCCGAAGGACATGTGGACGTCACCCTGGACGCCCTCAAGGGTGAACTGACCTCGAGTTCGACCGTGCGCGGCATCAAGGCCATCAGCCGAGTCCTGTACAAGGCGGAGGTCGTCATGGCCATTCAGCCGATCGATGTCGAGGGGATCTTGGGCTGCGGCATCGTCACCGACAGGGACATCACCGGTAACGGCAACGCCGCCCTGAAGGGGCTTGTGAACCTGAATATCCACAGCAACCACATCTTGGACATCCAGAACCTTTACAGCATCGTTCAAAACACCGTCAGCTCCACCGTGGCACAGGCGAGCATCTTCCAGGTCAAGACCGGCCCGATGCCGCAGAAGCTGAAGAGTTCGGAGGTCGAAATCCCGCTGCTGAACTGGTGGCTGTACGAGTCCGAGGCCAAGGGCAAGACGTTCACCTACCAGGACATGACCCAGGGCGGGAAGAGCATCACGCGCTCGAACTACTTCGCGACGGCCGCGGACTTTGTCAACGTGGTGAACAGCTCGCCGAACAAGAGCCTGACGGTAACCGGCCCGGTCTACATCAAGCAGGGGCCGTTGTCCTGCGGCAGTTTCAAGATCAGCGGCGGTCCCCTGGTTGTTGAAGGCGACATCGATATCCGCGTGACCGGCGGCGGCGTCGTCAACATCACCAACTGCGACGCCTGGCCGATCGCCATCGCCTGGAAGGGTGGCCAACTCTACTTCGGCGGCAACAGTGTCAGCACGATCACGAACTGGATTTACTCGGAAACGGGCGGCTACATGGATTTCAAGGGCACTTCGTTCCAGCTTCTGGGCGGGATCATGCTGCGCGGCAAGCCGGCGGGTGGCTCTTCGTCACTGAATTTCGGCGGCACGCCGGACATTATCCTGACCCAGATGGATGAGAACAAACTCCTGACGTACTTCGTGTGCCCCGGCACCCTGGTCCAGAAGACGAATTTCACGCTCTACGCCTGGCAGTAACGGGCGTGGCCGGCCGGCAGATGGAGGTCAGGCGTCTCGCCTGACATGAGTTCTGCAGCGACAGGCGGGACGCCGGTCTTCCTGTTGGGTACGACCGGCAGCCACGTTCGGACCGGCCGCCACCCGGCTGACGCCGTGGTGCTCTGTTCCGGTCTCCTCCGCGCCACCCGCCACCGAGCACCAACGCGTCAGCGTGGTGACGTCAGTCCGGCGGGCGCGGCGGCGGCGGGTCCACTTGCGCGGCGGCGGTCATGGCGAAGTAATGCTCCTGCGGGATGTATTCCGGGACGCTGTTGCCAGTGCCCAGGGCATAGGCGCCGTGCGCGGCGGTGCGCTCGAGCATCGCCTGGGAACGGCGGGTGATCTCGGCCGGCGTTGCCCGCACGATGAAGTCCACGTCAATGCCGCCGAGAATGGCGATCCGGCGGCCCCAGCGCTCATAGGCCTCTTCGACGGGCAGGATGGCGTCCTCGTACGAGTGCTTGGCGTCATAGCGCATCTGCTCGATCACATCTTCCATCACGTCCTTGAGTTCGCCGCAGGAGTGCAGGATAACGGGCTTGCCCGCGGCGTGGCACGTTTCGACGATGCGTTGGTGCCAGGGGAACACATAGCGCCGCATTTCAGCCGGCGCCAGCATGGTCTGGGTCTTGAACCCCCAGTCGTCATTCGAGATCAGGGCCCCCACGGCCGGATAGGGCGCACAGCGGGCGTAATACTTCACGAAGCGTGAGCCGATGGCATCGAAAATATCCTGCACCAGTTCCGGATCGTCATAGAGCAGCAGGCAGAGCCGGTCGTAGCCGACGAGGGAGATCGCGTTCTCGAGCACCCCGCCCGGTCCCCAGACAATCAGTTTCATTCCCGGCGGGAGTTCGCCTTCGAGGGCGGCGAGACGCGAGTAGTCGCGGGCCTCGGGATCGGGCCAGGGGTAGCTTTCGAAACTCGCGCGGTCTGAGATCAGGGCGCCCTCGTTCAGGGAACGGGTTTGGAGGTGCGCGGCCTGCCCGGCGGGAAAGCCGAAATCGCTTCCCTGCACGGTGACGTAGTCGTACCCGGCGTTCCGGTAAGCATGAATGGCGGTGCGCTGCGGCGCCAGCGGGTCCTTCATGGCCGTGATCCGCGGCCCGGCGAGGCGTTCGTACAGCGGGCCATTGAGGAAGAACTCGAACAGGGTGGGGCGCTGCGGTGTCTGCCGCCGCAGTACGGCCAAAAGATTGGCGAAGTCAGGCTGGCGCATGTCACTTTCCTCGAAATGTGGTTTCGTTGTGAATCGTCCGGTTCTGGCGGCGGGTTTCCCGCACCTCCGCCGCCAGCCGCGGCGGGCGGCTACGGGCCAGAGCGGAAGACAGGCGTCTCGCCTGTCATCCCCGACAGCCGGGACGGCTGTCTTCCCTTCCGCGTCATCATCGCGCGGCCGCTCCCTCGTTGTCCAGCGGAATCCCCAGAAAGCGACAGGCGTTGGCGCTGGTCACGCCGGCGGCTTCCGACTCCGGAATCTCCTTGATAGCGGCGATGGCTCGAATGACCTCAACCAGGTACGCGGGCTCATTCCGCTTGCCGCGGTGCGGCGCCGGCGCCAGGTACGGCGAATCGGTCTCGGCCAGGACACGGTTCAGCGGGACGACCGCCAGCGCGGCGCGCACCAGATCCGCTTTCGGGAAAGTCAGGATGCCGTTGAACCCAAACCAGGCGCCGAGCGCCAGGCACTGTTCCGCGAAAGCCGGCGTGCCGGCGAAGGAATGCACCTCGAGCCGCACCCCGGCCGCGGCGGCATCACGGAGCACGGCCAGACTGTCGGCTTCAGCCTCGCGGCAGTGGATGATGGCCGGCAGTTTGAGTTCGCGCGCCAGTTCCAGGAACTGCTGGAAAACGCGTCGCTGGGTGTCGCGCGGGGAATAGGTATAATGATAGTCCAGCCCAATCTCCCCGATGGCGACGACGCCGGGGGTGTGGGCGAGTTCGCGGAACGGGGCAAGGTCACCATCAAAGCCGGCCGCCTCGTGCGGATGCACCCCGATGGCGCAGAAGAGATTGGCATGGGCGGAGGTCAGGGACTGGATAAAGCACGAATCCTCGTGGTCCGTGCCAATGGCCAGAAAGCGGGTCACTCCCGCGGCGCGGGCTGCCGCCAGCAGGCCGGGGATGTCGTCCTTGGGCGCCAGGTGCAGATGCGAGTCAAAGGCGTTGGATAGGTTCATAAGTCGCTCATGTCCTTGGCGTTCTCCCGAATCAGCCGCGCGGTTGCATTTCTGTCGCCGGATGGAACCGGCTCCCACTTTGAAGACCACTTACTCCTCGTACCCGTTCGGGTGTTTCTGGAACCAGGACCAGGCGGAACGGATGATGGCCTCGGCATCCTCGTACTGCGGCTTCCAGCCGAGTTTCCGGCGGGCCGCGTCCGACTCGCTGATGAGGCGCGGCGGGTCGCCGGCGCGGCGCGGTGCGAACAGCACCGGAATCGGATGTCCGGTGATCCGGCGCGCGGTTTCGACGATCTCGAGCACGCTCACGCCGCTGCCGCTGCCCAGATTGAAGCTGCCGCTGTACCGGCTTTCGAGCGCCAGCAGATGGGCCTGGGCGAGGTCGAGCACGTGGACATAGTCCCGGATGCAGGTGCCGTCCAGCGTGGCGTAGTCGTCCCCGTAGATGCTGATGCTCTCGCGCTTGCCCAGCGGAACCTGGAGAATGAGCGGGATCAGATGGCTCTCGGGCCGATGGTCTTCGCCCAGTTTCGCCGTGGCGCCGGCCGCGTTGAAATAGCGCAGGGCCACGTATTCGAGGCCGTGGATCTCGCGATACCAGCGCAGCATGCGCTCGAAGGCGAGTTTCGACTCGCCGTACGGGTTGATCGGCTCGGTCTTCTCCTTCTCGGGGATCGGCACGTGCGCCGGCATGCCGTACACGGCGGCCGTGCTCGAAAAAACGATCTTGCGGACGCCGCAGGCGACCGCCGCATCCAGCAGGTTGAGCCCGCAGACGGTGTTGTTCCGGAAATACTTGCCGGGATCGCGCATAGACTCGCCGACTTCAATGAAAGCGGCGAAGTGAATGATCCCCTCGGGCTTCTCGGCCGCCAGCACGGCGTGAATCCCCTCGCGGTCGGCCAGATTCCCGACCAGCAGCCGGGCCCGCGGATCCACGGCCGCCCGATGACCGTGAGCCAGTGAATCGTAGACCACGACCTGATGGCCATGGTCGAGCAGATATTCCGTGCAGCAGCTCCCGATGAAGCCGGCACCGCCGGTGACAAGAATCTTCATGTGGGCGTTCGTTTCATGCTTCGCTTCAGCCCGGCAGCAGCAACCAAGGGTCCCAGGCATGACGAATTCATAACATAATCCCAAAAATCCCAGTTGCGCCCTCCGTGCCATAGCCAACCGCGCAACCGCGTAACCGGCGAGTCTTGGGCGCGGGAGCGGCAGTGCACAGCGCCGAGGGGTAAGCGGCAAAAGCAGAGCGTGGGGTGTGGGGGCAGCAGAACACCACGGCGTAAGCCGGGTGACCGTCACCGCGCTGACGCGCTAGCAGCCTGTCGGACTTAGACCTCCGCAAGTCAAAACACTTGTATTTCGACAGGCTGCTCCAGCAAAACCGCACTGAATTCTGCTCGAAAATGAAAGGATTTGCCTGAAACACCTCAAAACAGACGCGGTTTTGCCATTAGCAGGCTGTCGTCAACCGGTCCAAACATGCCACAACGGGTAAGTCCGACAGCCTGCTAGTGCTCTATAACCGCTTCCTAGCAAGAAGCGGGCGTTCCCGACAGTACCCGCGGGGCGAAAGGGCGCGACCGGATTCTTAGGACCTTCCGAGTGAAATATGTTGTTTTCTGAGCAACTTTTCGGGATCCAAATTAAAAAGCGCGGCCAAGCCGCACAACGGATCGCCCAACTCACAGCGCTTGGTTCCGGCTTGGCCGGGCTAGGACTATTCTTTTGGCAGGGCCTCAACCCGGCGACCCGTGCGGTACAGACCCCAGGCCAAGACCGCGACCATGACCCCGATGACCGCGACCAGGAAGGCTTTGTGGTTGAGGACCCGGCCCCAGCCTGCGCGGCGCCTGTAATCGGGGTTCTCAGCCTGCGCGCCCAGCTTGCCGGCCAGCGGCTGGAAACCCTGGCGCAACAGGGCAAGAACAGGTGCGAGATCGTAGGCCGGCGCCGGCATCTCTTCCGCCCCGTAGAAGAGCCGGTAACCGCGCTTCGGGTAGGCCAGGAAAACAGCGCGGTAGACATTTCCCTCCGCCTTCAGGCCCGTGATCTGGAGCGGCGGGTTGTCCGCATCGGCAATGACGAGACGGTAATGCTCCTCGCGCGACTCGGGGAAGGAGACCTTCAACTCATCCTTGCTGAAGGACTGGAACTGCAGCCGGGTAACCGTACCGCTGCCCGCTTCCCGCCAGTCGGCATAGGCGCCGCCCGGGCGCGGCACCTCCACGGAGACCCGCCGGCTGAAGTTCCGGCTTGCGGTATCCAGCGTGAAGCCGGTCAACGGTTCGCGGCTGGTGTAAACATCGACAATCGTGGCCTTCTTCTTTGGATCCTGCCTGGCTTCGAAGCGGGCAACCGGGTAGCTCTGCTTCACGTCCCCCCGGCGTTCCTCGTGCGTCACATTCACCCAGAAATCAACCCGGTCAATGCGCAGGGGGCGCTGTTCGAGCGTGGTCTTGGTGATCTGGCCCTGCTCGGCGCCGCCACGGATCTCGCGCGTCAGTTCGAGGAATGGCGAGCGCTTTTCATCGGTGACATTGCTGATCTCGACCTTGAACTGACGGCACTTGTTCGCGGGGAGTTGCACGTCGGCATTCGCCACGTCCATGTAGCGGGAATAGTCGAAGATGAAGGCTTCCTGCACCAGCGGCTCCCATTTTGTGCCGTCCACGCTGCCGGCGACCGTGACGGTGCGCTCAAAGTTGCGCAGCGGCGTATGCAGCGTGAAGCCCGATGGCGAAGGCTGCGCCTCCTGGACCCCGGATGCGGCCGCCTCTTTCGGGCGGATGCGGAACAGGATCTCGATCCGGTTGTCCGGGAACTCGCGGAGCGAGACCGTTTCCATGACGAGCGGGTCGCGGACAATGACGCTCTTGCTCGCGGTGGCTTTTTCGACCAGGCGCGGGATTTCGCCGCCAGCGTCGTCGACGATGCGGAGATCGCGGTAATCGGCGGCGGCGGCGCGGAAGACCTCGCTGTCCAGGGCGGTGGTCAGGATCTCCTCGCGACTGCGCGCACCGGCGTCAAGGGGTTTCAGAAAGCGGAACGGCGCCGGCTCGAAGGCAGCGGCGCAGGGAAGCGCCAGAGCTGACAGTAGCAGGGCCAGAGGTAGTTTGCGCACGGGGGTCTCCTTTTTTGACGCAGCCGGGAGATGGAAGTCAGGCGTCTCGCCTGACACAGGTTCTGCTTCGACAGGCGGGACGCCTGTCTTCCCGTTGGGGGCCGGGAGATGGAAGTCAGGCGTCTCGCCTGACACAGGTTCTGCTTCGACAGGCGGGACGCCTGTCTTCCCATCGCCTGACGCTGCTGGAGGGATCCTCAAACCCAAGCCGGAGCCCAAACGGAACTGCCCGGCGCGGAGACCCGCGTTCGTCGGGTTCTCCCGTATGTACCGCTGATAGTAGCCGAGTTGCTCCACACTGCGCACGATCCGGTCGAACGACTCCTCCATCCAGAATGTACCGGTGCGGGCGAGCGCTTGGTTGACGGCGTGCGCTGTGAACGATTTCCAGGAGTGTTCGACCTTGGGCAGAGTCCATCCGTGAACCGGCTTGAGGATGACGTGCACGTGGTTCGGCATAACGACAAGAGCGTCCAGCACGTGCCGTTCACCGTCGAAGTGCTGCAGTGCATCCTCGACGATACGGGCAATGCTGTCCGTCGCCAGGACACAGGAGCCGTGGCCGGCGTCGAGCCACTGCTGGATGCGCTCACCAAACCGGTTGTCGTAATCGTCCCATTCGGCTTGCGACCATGGTTCAAGATGTGCCTGGAGCCACAACTCGCGTTCGGCTTTGATCTCGTCGAGCTTGCCTTGCGGCAGGGAATCCGCCAGGCGGAAGGTGACGAAGAACGTGCAGTCTGGCTGTTCCCAGTGCGGCAGGTGACGTCGAGACTTGCTGACGCCGTCCGGAAGCGAAAACGGCACAAACAAACGGAAGTCAGGCGTCTCGCCTGACATAGGCTCTGCCGAGACAGGAGGGGGCGGGACGCCTGTTTTCCGTTTCTCACCTGGCATGGACTCTCCAGAGACAGGCGGGACGCCTGTCTTCCGTCTCATGATCCGGCGCTCAATTGCCGGCGGCGTCATCCTGGCGCGGCGTGACCAGAAACTTCTGGTTGAACTTCAGATAGACGAACGAGCCGCTCACCAGCAGGATGCCGAGCACAAGGAAGGCGATGACCCGGTAAACCGGCTCGAGCCCGGCCAGATCGGAAAAGAAGATCTTGGCGACCACTACGGCGAAGAGCAGCAGCCCGGCATAACGCAGGGCACGGCTGGCATGCCGGATGCCGCCGATGATCATGCCGAGAGCGAAGAGCGACCAGAGGATCGAGACGCCGCCGCCCCGGAACCCGGGCACGAAATGATAGAGCAGGGTGTTCATCTCGAGCGTCAGGTAGACGAAGAGCAGGGCCAGGACCATGGCGCCGGCAAAAGCGCCCGTCCGCCGGACGTCGGCACGGCCGCCGAGCATGCACGAGACCACGCCGAAAAACCCGATGACCATGCCGAAATCGAGGAGGCGCATCGAGGCGTCCAGGAAGGAATACTCATCCTGGTAGAGCACCCACAGCACGGGGTCGTAGCCGAAGTGCCAGACCGCCAGGTCGAAGAGGAAGAGCTTGCCCAGCAGTCCGACGATGACGAGCAGGAAGAGAAGCAGCATGCCGGCGCCGGCACGGCAGCGGTACTCGGCGAAGAGCAGCGCGGCCAGGCCGAGCCAGACGAGGGTCAAGGCCGGCGGACGGAACGGGAGACCGTAGGCACCAAGGGTGCGGTACATCTCCAACTGGAGATAGACGAAGAGCATGCCCAGCATGGCGGCCAGGAACGCGCGGGCCATCCAGCGCTCGCGGATCCAGTCGCCGATGTCGTTGGCGCGGTCGAGCGCCACGGCGGCGCGGGCAGTTGGCGCCTGGATGAGACGCCAGGCGCCGGCGAGCGCCAGCAGCGGAATGCCGAACATGACCAGGCGCGTGGCGAGTTGAGCCAGGTACTGGGAGAACGGCAGGTCCGGGGGTATCGGGCGGTGACCGAACTGGCCGCTGAGGTCAATGAAACAGAAGCGGTACAGGACAATGGCATACAGCACAAATGCCAGGTGCCGCAGGAAGCGGCTGTCGAGCCGGCCGGCGATCCAAAGCATGACCAGGGCCTGGATGGCCCAGCTTGCGGTGAGCCACTCCGCCGAGAGCACCAGCGGCATGGTGAGAGTCAG
>Ga0247841_10012337_pt1 | contig 11161 bp, 11 predicted proteins | sample LaCruzMarch2015__2_FD_192410 | JGI IMG/M metagenome (GOLD analysis project Ga0247841, IMG submission 192410) | Freshwater microbial communities from meromictic Lake La Cruz, Castile-La Mancha, Spain - LaCruzMarch2015_18m | ecosystem: Environmental > Aquatic > Freshwater > Lake | place: Spain...
TGCAAAGCTGAAGCCGAAAAGCACTGCAATTCCGCCCATTTCAGCGACTTCAGGCTTTCCCTGCTTGTTCATGTCCTTTCCGACAAGCCCCCTGGCCTTCATCCTGTTGATGATTTTGGGAGTTATCACAAAGGTTACAATGGCAGAGCAGGCAATCAGGAATGCTGATGAAAGAATCGCATTCAACCAGCCTTCACCTTGAATACCTTCACTGACTTCAAGGAGTGGACTTCCTCAAAGCTTTGCATTATGCTGTCCTCTCCAAACCACATTTTTGCAAGAACAGTGCTGTTAGTGGCCATTGAAAGAATGTAAATCTTTGAATTGTCAGGCGCGCGGTAGACAAATATCGGCGTCCTTGAATCAAGGAAATTGTTTGGGGTTTCCTGCCATTTTGCAGGAATCTGCGCCATTTGCTGCGCGCTGTTCACGTTTCCCCCGCAATTGTAGCTTTCTCCGCCGCTCACTGCAGCAGTTGTCTTCGAGCAGGGCATTGCGACTGCAAAGAAAGTCTTGTCCTTGACTTCGTTCGCGTCCTTGTTGTATTCAAGCGCGAAAGACACAAGCCCGCTCTGCTGCGCAAGCAGGTCATCGTCTGCAATCACATAGTCTGAATCGTATTTCTTGATTATTGAAAGCGCAATTTCCTGATTGTCTGTCGAGAAAAACCTTGCGCTGTCGCTCCTTCCCTTTCCTTCCGCATTCCTGTTGTCAATTAGGACAGTCCTTTCGCCGACAAATGTTATCCAGTGGCCTTGGTTCCACCAGTTGAAGAACTTCGCGTCTTTTGGAGTGTTCACGCTTGCCCACTTCAAGGTCTCTTTCCAGCCGTCATCCATTTCAATGTTTGGCGTGTTCTGCGTGACAAAAAAGCTTCCTGCCGCAATTCCCACAAGCAGGAAAAGCCCGAGGATTCCAGCAAGCAGCATTTTCTGCTTTTTTTCCTTGATATAGTCAAACGCAAACCATGCTATCACTCCCACTGACGCAGCCGCTGGAAGCCCGAAAAGGAAAGTGAACTTGAGCTTTATCCATGCAAGAGCCAATGTAGCAAGCGCCATGAAAAATATTGTGATGCTTCCCCTGTCGTCCTTGTCCATGAAGTCCTTCAATGGAATGAGCACTAGCGCTAACAGCGGAAGAATCAGGAGCGCGTTATACTTGTTTCCAAAAAAGTCGACTCCCCTGCTTTCCTCCCCGATTGAAGCGTTGATTCCAGTAGTGCTCAAATTCACTCCGGAAAGCACAACCACAAAAAACCCGACGAGGAAAACATAAAGCAGGGCAATCCTGAAGTATGCTATTTTTTTGCTGCTATCGTCAAAGCCCGCGTTTTTCACGTAAAGCAAAAGGCCTGCAACTATTGCAATTGCGGCAGCAAACAATCCAAGGATTACAATTCCTCCAGCCTGCGCGCCGAAAATGTTTGACGCTATTCCGCTAAGGCTGTCGAAGATTCCGAGAAAAACCCTGTCTTGGACAATAATCCATCCTGTAATGCTCATTATTCCAATCGAGACTGCCCAGAATATGAGGTAGTTGATGCTTTCGCGGATTTTTTTCTCCTTTGAGAGAATTGTCAGGAAAGTGAAAAGCCCTATTGGAATCAGGAAGAGGTATGTGAAAGTGAATCCCTTCCAGCTCAATGCCATTAGAGCAAGCATTGCGCCGCTGATCACCGCAAACATGATTCCTTTCCTGAAATTGTCAGTATTCTTTGAGGCCTTCACGAGGAAGTAAAGCCCGAGGACAACCCACAAGAATCCGCTTGAGGTTGGCTCAAAAAATCCTGCCATTGTCCTGTAAACAAATGCGGGAATCACTGCCGCAAGAACTGCCGCGATTATTCCTGCTTTTTTCCCGTAAATTTCCTTCACTAAAAAATAAAGCGCTGCAGCCGCAAAGGCGCCGTAAAGCGCCGGAATGAGCTTCATCACCAATACTAAAGAGTCCTTGCTGTAAGGCCCGAAAGGATTGACTATCTTGTAAAGCCCTGCCGCAGCATACCAGTAAAGCGGAGAGCCCTTGTCTGTCGCCTGCGCTGCATGGTTGTAATAGTAAGCCATCGGGTCAAAGTCAGGCACGCTTCCGTCCTGCACAATGTATGAAACCATTCTGGCATGCCAGTAAGGGTCGAATTCGAAAGGCAGCTCGTACTTCATCAAGTACGCCCTTGTCCCGAAGGCAAGCATGAAAATCAGGAACACTATAAAGAGTTCTTTCCTGTGCTCTGAAATTTTCTCTTTCAAAGTTTGGATGTGGTGTCGCATTATGAAAAACCGTTATTCAACCTGGCTGGATTGTATAATCTAGCCAGCTAAAGTTTAAATAAAACACTCTTTGCAGAGCCGCGCGTTGGTTCAAGAATGGTTTTTTTGACCTATTTTGCAATGCGGTTCTTGAGCAATTCCTTGAGTCTCTCCGCATTCTCAAGGCTCAATCCGTCAATGTGGCAAAGGAATGAAGAATGCCAGGCCACTGTTGAAAAATGCAGGTCATACAATCCCAGCATTCGGTCTATTATATCTTGGTCTACAAATATGTTCTGCACTCTTTCAAAAGGCACTATTACTTCATTGACTCCGAGAACTCCCTTTCTGACCATTATCGCTTCTTCCAAGAAATCATAATAATAGCTTTTCCAGTAAAAATAATTGAAAATGAATGTCAACGGGAAAATTATTCCCACTATAGCCGCTGTTGCAATCCAAAGCAGGTTAAAGCTGCTTGCGCTGTTCTGAATTGCGCAAAAGCCGGCCGCAAGCAGCAGGATTATCCCAAGCGCTATTATGACTCTTAATGACTCTTTCAGTATTTTGGCCTTTTCCAACCCAAAGCTTTCGCTCAAAGGCGCTTTTTTTTCTGAAAGCAGAGAAATTCCCAAATAGTCAAAAATTGTTTTCCTAATCGCAAAAGCATCCTTCATTTCAAGGCAGGGGATTGTATTCCCTAAGATGCCTTTCTGGCTTGAGCCAGTGTAAACTTGCGCTTCCCCAGTTTCGACAACAATGTCTCCTAGACCAATCAAATGATGAAAAACGCTTCTTCTTAGCACTATGTCCTGTATCTTGCTGAATGGAATGCTCTCGCGCCTGAAGGAAAGTATTCCCTGCGTTATGTTAAGCCTTGTTTTCCCCATAAAATAATTGTATGATATTGCAAGCGTTATCGAGCCTGCAAGTGCAATGGCAAAGCCAATCCAGACTGCAAAAATAATCAATGCGGCTATTGCCGCCTGCCCGAAAAGAATTGCAATTCCTGCAAAAACTGATATAGCAACTGCAAATGCAAGATATGCTGCTGTCGGCTTGTAAAAATGCAATGGCCAAGGGTTTTCCGCCATTTCTTTCTCGTCCTCTGGCTTTGCCGGCTCTTTGGAGCTTTTCAGCTTGCCCTTAACATTTGCTGAATTTTCTATGTTCTCCAAAGCATAATTCCTTATTGCCTGCGCATCCTCTGCGCGCAAACCACCCACTGTTCCAAGGGCTGCCGAAGAGTAAGTCATTGTCTTAATGCTTATTGACTTTAGCCCGATGATCATTTCCAGCAAGCCTTGGCTTTCAGTAACATCCTGCATTTCAGAGAAGAGAAACAGCGCTTGGGACTTTCTTATGATTCCTTGCTTGATCTGGATTCCGTTGTCTTTTAATTCAACAAATGTTCTCTTGATTCCAAGATAGCTCAATACGCCTACAGAAGCAATCAAAGCCAAATAAACAAGCCAGCCAACTGACAAGGCAAACAAGATGCTTGCAAGGAAGAAAAAGAGGAAGACTGCGGCAACAGCGCAATTTATCCCAATAATCATCAAACTAGGTTGAAAGACAGTCTTTTCTAAAGCCACCGATAGCACTCCTAAAAGTTCAAAACTATTGTTTTCCCTTCTTTATCCTTGACAGGAGAATTTCCCTCATTGCTTCTGCATTTTCTTTGCTCACTCCGTCAATGTGCGCGTGAAAGCCTGATGCCATTGTTGCCGTGGAAACATGCAGGTCCCAAAGCCCGAATATCCTGTCCCACACGTCCTGATCAAGGTAAACGTCCTGGAGCTTTTCGAAAGGTAGGGTGGTTTCCTTGGGCATGAAAACTCCCTTCTTTATCACCAAAAAGTCTGCCCGTATGTCATAATAGTAGCTTTCAAAGTACTTGTTCTGGTACCACCAGTTGACTATCGAATAAACTGCAAAGAGAACTGCTGTAAAAGCCCACAAAATCAATGCCACGTTTGAAAGCTGTGGCGAGAGTGAAACAAACAAGAGGATTGCGGAAATTATTACCCACAAGACAATCTTGTTGAATTCGCTTGCGGCAAATCTTTTCACTATTTTTTTTCTTTCAAGAGGATATTGAATTATTGTGGGTTGGCTGTTTTCCTTGTCCGTCATAACATGCTTCGCCTGATGAAATGATACTCAAAGGAGCTATAAAAACCTGCGGTCGGGCAGGAATAGACATTGCGCGTGTCAAGCGCAATAATATCAAAAGTGACTGGCAGCGTCCAAGACGCTCCGCGCAGAGCGCAGTGCATCATCATTCCCTGCAGGGCTTAACTTCCGGGTTCGGGAAGAGTCCGGGTGTGGCCCCTGCGGCATGACCGCCAATCAAAGTAATTGTTATTGGGAAGAGTTTAAAAAAGGCAATTATCTCTTGCCTTTCTTCTTCGCAGGCTTTGTTGCCTTTGGCTTTGCCGCCGGCTTTTTCACTGCCTTGGCCTTTGCAGGCTTTGCAATGGCCTTTGGCTTTGCTATTGCTGCAGGCTTCTTGGCTTCAACTGCCTTTGCCGGAGCCTGGACTGCCTCTGGCTTTTTTGCGGCTTTGGCCTTGCTTTCCTCAAAGTCTTCGTCATCCTTCTCGATTGCCTTTCCTGCCTTAATGTCCTTTATCATTTTTGCTGCCTTTTCAAGGCCCTGCCTCAAGAACTCTTCCTTCTTTGCTCCGGCGCAAATTACTTTGCCATTCTTGAACAGTAAGAGGGTGATTTTAGGGTCTGTAATCCTGAGTATTGCTCCAGGGAACTGCTCTGGCTCGTACTCCACATTGTCCAGGCTCATTGCAGTCTTGAACAAGTCAAGAGTCTGGTGCAAGTTTCCTGTCGCGACCAAGTTCACGACAGTGTAATTGACTTTGTCAAGCACTTTTACGCTTGGCTGGATTTCATGGATGAGCTTGCTTGCTTTCCTTATGCCCTGCTCTATCTGCTCTTCGCTGCTTGCTCCAGAGCAAATCACTTTTCCGTTCTTGAACAAGAGCATGCTGACCTTTGGCTCTTTCAATTTCAATATTGCTCCAGGGAACTGCTCTGGCTCGTACTCAATGTTTGGCACTGAGACTGCAAGATTGTACAGGTCCAAGGTTGCATTCAAGTTTGAAGAAGCGACAAGATTGACAATTTGATAATCCATTAGAAACCCACTCCCATCCAAAAAATCCTTTTTAAAGGTTTAAATACCATTGAAATCTTATGAACAAAGCTTTAAAAACCAGCACTTTATTACCTGGACAAAGTGATTTTGTTAATTCTTGGGACTTTCAGGATTTTCGGCGTTTGCTTTAAATTAGTTTAAAAAAGCTTTTGCAGAATCCTTAATGTATCCTATTCTGTGATTTGAATAGTGGCATTTATCGACTTTGAAAAGGGTGAATTTTTTTGACAAACAAGAAAGCCAAGGGCGTCAGGGCAAAGACAAGGGACTTGTTCAAGAGGAAGGGAAGCAAGCTTTCAGTGAGCAGGCTCCTCAAGGAATTCAAGAACGGCGACACTGTCCAGATCAACATTAATTCAAGCAGCCATTCAGGCCTGCCTTTCAGGCGCTATCAGGGAATCACTGGAAAGGTTGTCGGAAAGCAGGGAAGCGCTTTCAGGGTTTCGCTGAAGGAAGGCAATGCGCCAAGGATTATCATAACGACTGCTGCGCATTTGAAGCAGCTTCAGACAACAGCAAAAGCTGTCGTGGCCAAGGAGTTGGGAAAATGATTGGAAAAAAGCTTTTGGCCTCAAGGCCTGTTGCCTTGGCTGACGTGAAAGAATACCTGAAGGAGCGCTCTGAGCAGGGCGAGCTCACTTACGAGCAGAATCTTACAAACGATTATGTGAAAAAGTACGCGAAGATTGCGAAGACAAAGGCCGCAAAGCTTTTGGAGTACTTGAACACGATTGAGGGAATGAACGAGGAAATTGCAGTCAAGGTTTTGGACTTGATGCCGCAGAATTTGGACGTGCTAAGGCTTTTGGTGCCGAAGAGCGCGAAAGTGAAGGATGAAGACCTTCAGGCAATACTGAAGGCAGTCAAAGAAGCGCAATAAGGGATTGTGGATGAGAGAGTGGTCTGAATGCCTAATGAAGAGTACGCTATTGTTCTTGACTATTTGGCCAAAGGGCGCTCAAGCTCCTTCAGGCCAGAGCCTCTAGCCCAGGTTTTGGGAATCTCTTTTTTCACTTTGCTTGAGGTTGTTCCAAAGGAAGAGCTGAAGCCTTTGGAAAAAGTCTATGTCGGCAGGGACAAGCGCGACAAAATACTGCAGATAAAGCGGAGAGTGGAGTTCGGTGCCTTGACTTCAACTGCGGTCGCAGAGCTTGACAAGTCAATTGAGAAAGTGATTCTCGAGGACGAGCCGCGCTTTGTGAAATTCTTCAACACTGCAGGCTCAATTACAATCAAAAGGCACCAGCTTGAGCTGTTGCCTGGCTTGGGAAAAAAGCACATGGTTGAAATTCTTGCAGAGCGCTCGAAAAAGCCTTTCGAGAGCCTGAAGGAACTGTCAGAGCGCGTTCCTTTGATGACAGACCCTTTGAAGACTTTGGTGAAGAGAATCATTGAAGAGCTTCGCGGCGATGACCCAAAGCACTTCATTTTCTCAAGGCCGCCTTCAGCGCATGATTCCTTCGGCGATTACGGGCCGAGAAAGTTCTGAATTCATTCTTGAAGTGTTTTAATGCCGGGCTTGTCTGAAGAACTGCAGTCATTGATGGGAAAGTACAGGTTCCGCCCTGGCAGAAGGTTTTCCCAAAACTTCATGATTTCGCAAGAGGCAATTGAAGGAATTGTCTCTGAAGCCAGGCTTTCAAAGTCTGACATTGTTTTGGAAATTGGCTGCGGAACAGGCTTTCTCACCCGCGAGCTCTTGAAGCACTGCAGGGTAGTTGGCTTTGAGATTGATGAAAGGCTTTTTGCGCTTTTGGATGCAGAAATCAAGGACGAGAATTTCACTCTCCGCAAGGAAGACTTCCTCAATGCAAAATTGCCAAAATTTTCCAAGATAGTCAGCACTCCGCCTTACGGCATTTCAACGCAATTGATGCACTTGCTTTTCATGCTGGACTTCAAGCTTGCGGTCTTGGTTTTCGAGAATGCTTTTGCGGAAAAAATTACCGCATTCGCTGGCTTGCGCGACTACTGTGCAACTGCTGTTCTCTCGCAGTATTTTTTCAGGATAGAGCTATTGCAGGCTGTTCCTGCAGACTCGTTCTTCCCAAAGCCTCCAAATCCTTCAAGGGTTGTAAGGTTTGAAAGCGCGAGAGAGCACGGCAAGGTTGCGGAAGAGCAGCTGTTTGCTGATTTTGTGTGCGAGCTTTTCAGGCACAAAAACAAGAACTTGAGCAATTCATTGGATTATTCAAAGGCATGGATTGTGGAAAACCTCAAGTTCAAGGAAGAATTTTCCAAAGCTTTGGAAGAGAAATTGCTGGGGCGCAAGGTGAATCTTTTGGAAGTCAAGGAAATAGTAAAACTGTTCAACGCACTCTGCAAGAAATAGCCTGCGGCTCATTTTCCAATTTTTAATTCTTCAATCTTTTTTCTGTCAGTCCTTGCGCGCTTTGCTGCAGCCTTGCGTTTTTTTGCTTCGGCGTCTTCAATCCTTTTCCCTTCCCTTGCCTGCACTCTCTTGAAAGTTTCCTCTGTTATTTTCCCGCCTTCAAGCGCCTTTCCTGCCTCGGCAATCTGCCTTTCGGCCTTTTTTTCTTCGCTTTCAATTCCTTGCAGGAAGTTTCTCCTGTCCTTTCTAGCGGCAAACCCGAACCAGAAGACTATTGCTCCGATTGCAAAACAAACCAGCGCGAGAGAAATCGCCTGCTGGTTCTGCTCAATGAATCCTGGAAAGTAATAGCGGACTACTGGGGTTTTCGGGAAATAATTCCACCAAGCATCGCCTTGCCCTGCGCCTCCGCTTACTATGTTGCTTGGAATTGTTTCTTTTATTTTGGCGCCTTTCGGTATGATTACAACCAAACTTTGCATGTAGTGCATTCCGATAATTTTTGGTTCTGGCATTCTTAAATCGCTCAAATCAAATTCAAAAATTCCATTCCCAATGTCTCTTGAGATTACGCCTGTTTTTCCGCTTATAATTATTCCTACTGCCTGTGAAATTGGCCTTTTGTCGTATTGTATTATGCAGCTGCTGACTTCATTCAATCCTCCAATTGCTTGATGGAAAGAATTTCCTATAGCGGCAGAATCGCATTTTTTAGGTTCTTCGCTTAATCCTAGTTCTGATGCGCATTCATTGCTTGCAGGCACGTAAAATCTAATTTCAAAAGATGCTGTTCTGTCATTATTTGTAGTAAAAATTGCACTGGTACTGATACTGTCTTTCGCATCCAGTTCGCATTGCGCTAATGCAATTCCCGCAAAAAGCAAAAGCGCAAGTGCAATCAATGGCTTTCTCATTTCTATCACGCGTACTCTATTGCAGGAAGCTTTTCCGAAACATCAACTGCCTCTTTGAGCTTTCTTTCATTCTCCGCAAAAATCTCGAAAACCAGGTCTCCCTTCTTCACTCTCTGGCCAGGCTTTACAGTAAGCAAGACTCCAGCCTTCCTGTCTGACGGAGCGCCCGACTGCCTTGCAATGACAGTGAAAAGCCGGACGTTCATTTTCTTTATTGTTCCATCCTGTCTTGCAAGAATTTGCCTCTTGAATCTTCCGACAGCAATCTGCTCGGAGTTTATTCTCTTGCCGCCCTGCGCCTGTATTATTTCCAGCATTTTCTCCAATGCCTTTCCGCTCTTCAAAATCTCTTTTGCCTTTTCAGCGCATTTTTGCGCACTTTGATTTTCAACCATTGCCAAAAGCTCGCCTGCAAGACTGCAGGATTTTTCCGCAAGATTGTCGAACACTTCGCCTTCAAGGATTTGCATTGCATGCCTTGCCTCGAGCGCAGGCCCGAATGCAGGCCCGTAAGGCATTGTTCCGTCTGTTGGAATGACTTTCACAGTCACTCCGAGCCTTTTTCCGACTTCAGTGAACCTGAAAGAATAATCCTTGACCTGCCCTTGGTTGAGCACTTTCACGTCAGGACCGACTGGAAGGTCGAGTATCACGAACTGCGCTCCCACGCTTGCCTTTTTTGCCATCACTGACGCAGTCACCTGGCCTTTAGGATCGAGCTTCAAAGGGTATTCAATGCGGATGATTTTGTCGTCAACCGGCGCCAAATCCAAGGAGCCGCCCCAAGAAATGCACCCGTTGGTTTTTTCAACGACTTTCTTGAACTCTTTCAGCGAGAGCGCGGAGTTTGCAAGGCAGTCCATTGCGTCCGCAGTCCCTCCTGCCGAAGTTATTGCCCTGCTTGCAGTCTTTGGAATGCAATAGCCTGCCGCTGCAATTATTGGAACAAGGACCATTGAAGTCCTTCCGTTAATGCCTCCAATGCAGTGCTTGTCAAGTATTGGCTTTTTTGAAAACTCGACTTTCTTTCCATTGCTCATTAGCGCTTTTGCCATTGAGGTTGTCTCGTCAATGTCAAAGTCGCGAATCTGGACAGTGGCCATCAATGCGCTTAATTCCAGGTCAGCAATTTTTCCAGAATTGATGTCGTCAACAATTGCCTTTATCTCAATTTCAGAGAGCTTTTCCCCGCGGATTTTCTTTCGAATGTAGGAAACGCTTTCCAATGGCGGCACTGGCTTGACATTCACAATCACTGGCTTTTTTATCAGCAGGGTTTTCCGCAAGTCTTCGAAAAGCCCGATGTTTCCCCTGCGCATCTCTTCCTTTGTCAAGTCCACAATTGCAGTCGCAGTTTTCTTGACTTTTGGATTTGTGATTTCAACCTTGTCCAAGGGCCTCAGGCCCAAATCGCGGGCGTCGTCCTCGTGCAATACTGCAACAAGCACGCCTGCCGAAAGCCCGAAATGCTGCGTCTTCAAATCCAATGAATATGCCATTTTTCAAAAACCCTTTAATGCTAAAGATTACAAAAGCCGTGAATTTAAAGCTTGCTTTTTCCGGCCTTCATTTTTTCACAACTTTAAGCGTTCCTCAAGACCCAAGCGATTATTCTGTCTCTGGTTGCAAATACTATTGCATAAGAAACTGCCCAGAGCAGGATGCTGTACTCGAAAATCAGCAGGCCTGATCCTGGAAATGCAAATGACAAAATAATCCAGACAATGACTAAAAGCAGCAGCGAAATCAGCACTAGGACGAAGTTTTTCCAAATTTCAACAAACCATTCCTTTCCTTCTGCTGCCGCTTCTTTTAGCTTGATTGCCTTTGAAATGAACGAAAGCCAGAAGTATGCCAAAAATCCCGGAATCTCAATTCCTTGGAGGAAATTAGCTTCTCTTACTACTAGTTGGGAAATTATCGCAATTAATATCAAAACTGCAAATCCACTAAGCAAAAAGCTGAAAATATTGAGTTTCTTGCTTCTGGAGGTTTCTTTCGGCCCGAACAAAAACCCAAAAAGTGGGAAGTAAAAAAAGAAGTAAAATTCAACGGCAACTATTGCTGCTATTGTCGGCGCAAAAGGCTTTCCGGCAAAGCTCAACAGAAGGAAAGCCAGGACAAAAATTATGCTGAATGCAATGTCAAAAATTTGGATTCTTGATTTTGGGCTTTTTGGATCCATTCTCTCACTTCTTCATCAGCCTGATTAGGCTCAGGTAATCCTGCTCTGTGCTTTTGAGCTTGAGCTCTTCAAACATCATTCCGGCAAACTCTGTTGGAGGGAAGACGCCTTTCTCTGTTATTATTGAGCGAATGTACTTCGCAGTTGTTATGTCGAAGGCTGGGTTTTTGGTTTCCAAATTCTTCAATCTTTCATTCCACACTTCAATTCCCGGGCGCTCTTCAATCACTTCCTGGAATCCAAAGAACGTGACCGGGTCGAATTTTGCAGAGCCGCATGCAACAAAGTGCGGCACCCCGAACTTTTC
>Ga0247841_10012338_pt1 | contig 11161 bp, 10 predicted proteins | sample LaCruzMarch2015__2_FD_192410 | JGI IMG/M metagenome (GOLD analysis project Ga0247841, IMG submission 192410) | Freshwater microbial communities from meromictic Lake La Cruz, Castile-La Mancha, Spain - LaCruzMarch2015_18m | ecosystem: Environmental > Aquatic > Freshwater > Lake | place: Spain...
ACGATAGACATAAATTTTGTATAAATGATGATCAAATCTTACAATTAGCAAAATGGGCAATAATTATTGAAGATCATTATTCAAAAGCAGCAGGACATTACAAGCCAATGGATATGGAATGGGCTCTTGATGGAGTAACTAAGAAATTATTTATTGTTCAAGCAAGACCAGAAACTGTTCAATCAAGAAAGAATAGAAATGATTATGTAACTTACACACTTTCTGAACACAAAGAACCATTTGTTATAGGAACAAGCATTGGACAAATGATTGCAAATGGAAAAGCAAATATTATTAAAAATGTAAAAAACATAAGTAGGTTTAAGAAAGGAGAAATACTTGTAACTCCAATGACTGATCCTGATTGGGAACCTATTATGAAAATAGCTGCTGGAATTGTTACAAACAAAGGTGGAAGAACATGTCATGCAGCAATCATTGCTAGAGAACTTGGTATTCCTTGTATTGTTGGAACAGGAAATGGAACTGAAAAGATTAAGCAAGGAGAAACAGTAACATTAGATTGTTCATCAGGAGATCAAGGATTTGTTTACAAGGGTGCTTTAAAGTTTGATATTCATTCAGTTGCTGTTAATAAGCTTCCAAGAACGAAAACAAAGATTATGATGAATGTTGGAAATCCTGAGCAAGCATTTGAATTATCATTCTTACCAAATGATGGAGTTGGACTCGCTCGTGAAGAATTTATTATTAATTCATGGATACAAATACATCCTCTTGCTTTAATCAATTACAATAAAATAACAGATAAAGTTGTTAAAAGTAAGATAGATAAGTTAACAATTGGATATAATAATAAAACACAATACTTTGTAGACAAGCTTGCTTATGGAATTGCAAGAATTGGAGCAGCTTTCTATCCTAAGAAAGTTATTTTAAGATTATCTGATTTTAAAACAGATGAGTATGCTAATCTTATTGGTGGGAAGGTATATGAACCAGTAGAATCAAATCCAATGATTGGATGGCGTGGAGCATCTCGTTATTATCAAGGAAATTATAGAGAAGGATTTGCTTTAGAGTGCAGAGCAATTAAGAAAGCAAGAGAAGAGTTTGGACTTACAAACATACAAGTTATGGTTCCTTTCTGTAGAACAATAACTGAAGCTAAGAACGTTATTGACGAGCTTAAGAAGAATGGATTAAAACAAGGAGAAAAAGATTTAAAGATTATTGGAATGTGTGAGATACCATCTAATGTAATCCTTGCAGATAAGTTCCTTGATATCTTTGATGGATTCTCAATAGGATCAAATGATTTAACTCAATTAACTCTTGGCCTTGACAGAAACTCTGAACTTTTAACAAGCATATATGATGAAAGAAATGAAGCTGTTAAAATTTTAATCTCAGAAGTCATTAAGATTGCCAAGAAGAAAAAGAAATATATTGGTTTGTGTGGTCAAGCACCAAGCGATTATCCAGACTTTGCAGAATTCTTAGTTAATGAGGGTATTGAATCAATGAGCTTGAATCCAGATTCTGTTGTAAAGACTACATTATTAATTGATAAAACAGAAAAAAAGTTAAAGAAGAATTAAGTTCTTTAACTTTAATCTTTTTTCTTTTTTTTGCCTTTAATGATACTTTAATAAACATATATCCTCCAAGCATATATATTAATTATTGAAGGGGATTATATGGTAGTGAAAGAAATAATTAAAAAAGAATTAATAGCTAAATCTAAATTAATTAAACCAAAATTAAAAACTAGATTTAAATTATTAATTATTTTATTAATTTTACTTGTTCTAATTTCTACAATATTTATAATCTATTCTTATAATCAACATCAGATTTTAGAATCAAAAGGAATGGCAACAAACATATTTTCAGGTAATGATATAGAAAGCACAAAAACAATATTATCTCTTTTTCCAATAATACTTGGATTACTTTTTCTAACTATTGTAATAACTATACTTTTAATTATTAATCATAATAATACAAAGGATATAGAGAATGTTAATAACATAGATAATGTAGATTATAAAAATATTATTTCAGATAATAGAAGGAAAATAAGCAAAGAAGCACCAGTTGTTAGTCCAAATGATTTTAATTTAACTGGAAAAAGATTTTAATTAATTTTTTATTTTAACTTCTATATAAATATAATTTAGTAAAGTAAATTAATTTTTTTTATTTCAATCTTTTTTCTTGATTTTATTTGAAAAGTAAAGCACTTTCTATTTTAATTAGATTGTATTATTATCTTTGTCCATGAGTTTTTAATTGGAAAGATTTTTTATTGAAACAAGTCTTTTTTTAAAGATATGAGTATCTATAAAAGTTGGTTTCATTAAATTTCTTTTTTGAAAAGAATATCAAAAATTCAAGTGGGTTGTGTATATTTAAAGTACAACCATAAATATCGGCTAATCATACATGGAGGAGAAATCAAATGAAAAAAATAAAATATCTAAATGGACTTTACAATAGAAAGTTTCTTACCTTTCTTGCAATAACAATCATAGGAATGGGTGTCTTGTTTAATGTTATCTATGCATCACCTGCAATTAAGCAAGGATCAGACATAGCCTATTTTCAAAGTCATCAAGCAATAAACAAAATCTCAATAGACACAGCTCCAGTTTGTGGAAATAATATTTGTGAGCTAACCAAAGGAGAAAACTATGTTAATTGCCCTGAGGATTGTTTTTTGCCTTGATTCTAAAATAAATCAAAAAATTAAATAAAATTAGGAACCAATAATTCCTATTTTATCTATTTCTTTTTTATTTAAACCTACATAAAACATATACTTTATTAATATTTCCTACCTATATATAATAGAACAAATTATTTTAATTGAAAGGAGGAAGATAAGTATGGTTATATGGTTAATAATTCTCATAATTATTGCTGTGCTAATCTTAATTGTTTTTGGAATCTATAATAGTTTAATTAGAACTAGAAACAATGTTGAAAACGCATGGAGCCAAATTGATGTTCAGCTTAAGAAAAGATATGACCTTGTTCCAAACTTAATTGAAACAGTTAAAGGTTATATGAAGCATGAAAGAGAGACACTAACTGAGATTACACAGCTTAGAAATCAAGCTATGAATGCTAAGGATAGAGATCTTAAAATGAAGGCTGACGATAAGATGGCTAAAGCAGTTTCTGGAATATTAAATGTTGTAGTTGAAAACTATCCTGATTTAAAAGCTAATCAGAACTTTTTACAATTACAAGAAGAATTATCAGGAATAGAAAACAAGATTGCATACTCAAGACAGTACTATAACGATTCAGTTATGATGTACAATAACAAGGTACAAACAGTTCCTACAAACATGTTTGCAAAAATGTTTAATTTCCAAGATAAGAAATTCTTAGAAACACCAGAGACAGAGAAGAAGAATGTAAAAGTTTCATTCTAATTCTTTCTTTTTTCTTTTTTTATTTTTATTTTATATCTTGTTATATTTCTTGGACACTTTTTATAGTCTCAAAACCTTTTTTAAACCTAATCTATCTATTATAATAAGTATGTGTGGAATTGTTGGAATTATTGATAAAGCAAATCCTGTTGCTTCTAAATTATATTTTGGATTAATTACTCTCCAGCACAGAGGACAAGATGCCTGTGGTATCTCAACAATTGATGGATGCGAAGTTTATTTTAAGAAAAACAATAATCTAGTTCTTAATTCTTTTACTGAAGATGATCTTCTTGGACTTAAAGGAAGAATTGGAATTGGTCACACAAGATATGCAACAATAGGTGCAACAGACTTAACTAATGTTCAACCACTTGTAGATGAAGAAACAAAAATTGCAATTGGTTTTAATGGGAACATTACAAATTATTTTAATTTAAAGAAAGAATTTGAAGAACAAGGTGTAATTTTTAAAACAACTTCTGATTGTGAGCTTATCTTACATATATTTACTTCTGAATATAAAAAAACAAAGGATGTTTTCCTTGCATCCCAAAAGATAATTGAAATATTACAAGGAGCATACTCAATTGTAGGAATAATTCCAAATCAAGGTTTATTTTCAATTAGAGATCCTCATGGAATTAGACCACTTGTTTTAGGTAAGTACAGTGATGGGTATATTCTTGCATCAGAATCTGTAGTTATTCAAACACTTGATTTTCAATTTATAAGAGATTCTTCTCCAGGAGAAGTAATATTTATTTCACAAGATAATATAAACATTCAAACAAAAGTATTTAATGCAAAAGAAAAAGCACATTGTATGTTTGAATGGGTGTATTTTGCAAGACCAGAATCAATGATTGAAGAAAGATCAGTTTACAAAGCACGCCTTGCACTTGGTGTTCTTTTAGGAGAAAGAATAAAAAAAGAAAAAATAATTGAAAAATATAAAATTGATATTGTTATTCCTGTTCCTGACACTGCTAGAAGCTGTGCATTTAAGTTATCAGAGGTTCTTGGAATAAAACATAGAGAAGGATTAATCAAGAATAGATATATTGGAAGAACATTTATTATGCCTTCTCAAGAAAATAGAATATCAGGAGTGCACATTAAGCTTAATCCAATTATCTCAATTGTTAAGGATCAAAATATACTTCTTGTTGATGATAGTATTGTTCGTGGAACAACTTCTAAAAGAATAGTTAAGCTTCTTAGAGATGCTGGAGCAAAAAACATTGTGTTTGTTTCATCTTGTCCACCAATCAAGTATCCTTGTTTTTATGGAATTGATATGTCAACTGAAATTGAACTTATAGCACACAACAAAACAATACCAGAGATTAGAGATTACATAAATGCAAATGAAGTTGTTTATTCAACCACAGAAGACTTGAAAAAAGCAATTAGAAGAGATCTTTGCACTGCATGTGTGTCAGGAGAATATCCTGTAGAAATTCCAGATAATTGTAGAAACTGTTTTTTAAAAGATAAAGGACTAAGATAAAATAAAAATAAGAAATTTATATGGGGACACCGGGATTTGAACCCGGGTCAACAAGTTTCTCCCTTTCTGTTATTCTGAAAAATTTCTTTTTCAAACAAACTTGTATTTTTCAATCATCTGGATTTTTAAAAAAACCATCTTGCGTTCCAGAACCTTTCTTTTTCAAGAAAGTATCAGTCTGGAGCCTGTTAGGCTAGACCGGACTACCCTATATCCCCATAGATTGTTTATTCGGTCTTATATATTTAGGAGAATAAATGTTTATAAACTATTCCAGTAACTACTTTTAAGGGAAGAGGACAATAATTTATGCAACTTCATTACAATAATTTTTTATCAATAACTGATAAAAATAAAAAGATACATATTGATCAATCAAAATCTCATGAAGATGAGATAGATTCATTTATCACTCACTCTCATTCTGATCATTTAACCTCAACAACTCAAAACACGTTTGCAAGTAAAGAAACAATTTCATTAATTAAAGATGTTCAAAATAAAATAAGAAATGGAAGCATTACAAACTTTACTGAAATTAATTATAATAAAAAAATAAAAGTAAATGATACAATTACAATTACTCCACTTAATGCTGGACACATACTTGGAAGCACAATGTTTTTTATTGAAGATGAAGGCACAGGAAAAACTATTCTTTACACAGGAGATTTTAATAATTCTGATTCCTTATTCTTAAAAGGAGCAGAGCCAATAAAGGCTGATATACTTATTATGGAATCAACCTTTGGTAAGCCTGGGTTTTCATTTGGAAACAGAGATGAAATATACACAAGCTTTTCTCAATCCATTAAGAAAGACATAGATAATAATAAGTTTGTATTAATTGGAGGATATACTCTTGGAAAAAATCAAGAATTAATATCACTTGTAAATAAATATTTAAATGAAAAACCAATAGTTGATAAAGACACATATAGTTATTCAAAAGTTTATGAAAAGAATGCTATATTTCTTGGACAATATGAACTTCTTGACCACAACCTTTCAGAAAGCAATATTTTAATTCTTCCAATGAATCTAATTTCAAAGGATTTAATTAATTCCCTATCTCATCAATTAAATAGAGACGTAAGTTCATACATTGCAACAGGTTGGAATTACAATCGTTCAAGTAAGGTATATCATCTTTCAGATCATTGTGATTATCCAAATCTTTTAAAATTTGTGCAAGAAGTAAATCCAAGAGAAGTTTTTACAATGCATGGATTTAAGGACGAGCTTGCAAGCAGTATACAAAAGAAGTTAAATGTGCAAGCAAGGTCAATAGATAATATTCAAAAGAAAGGATTGTTTGATTACTAGGGTATCAAATTATTCATTAAAATTATATTTTTATTTTTAGTTTAGATATTTATGTAACTAGTATAAATTATAAAAACTAAGATATATTTTTAAATTGTTTGATGATAACTATATCTATATTTCATATAGTGTCTATCTTATTGTTAATATAAAATAATAGAGAGGGAGTTTTATGAAAAAGATAAAGAAAGGAAAAATCAAATCAAAAAGTTCTGAAAGTATTTCTGGACCTAGTGATCCTTATTAGGTAAAAGTATGAATTATTTACCTACTTTTTTTGGAGGAATAATCTATGATTCCTCTAATTTTTCTTACATAGATTTTGAGGAATTAAACACTAATTTAATTTATAAATCTACAGAATGTCAAATGATATCTTTGAACTTAACAAATAAATGTAATTTTAATTGTTTTTATTGTTTAAATCTAAATCACAAAGAATCTACTAAATTAAATTTAAAAAAGATATTGTCTGTCATTAAAAAATATAATCCAAAGGAAATCGTTATTACTGGTGGAGAACCAACTTTAGTTTCTAATTTATCTAGTATAGTTAAACAATTATATAAATTTACAAATGATATAACTATACTTACAAATGGATCTAATTTAACTAAATTATATAAATTACCTAAAGAAACTAAATTACGAATATCAATTGATTCTTTGGATTTAAAATATTTTAAACGATTAAATTCCAAATCATCTATTAATCTAATTTTAGAAAATATAATTAAATTAAAAAAAGAGGGATATTCTGTAGGAATTAATACAGTTTATACTAAATATAATGAGAAAGATGTGTTTAAGTTATTTAAATTATTAAAAAAAGAAGGAATTAATGATTTTTTCGTAGCTTATGTATTTCCTAGGGGGCATGCAATCAAGGATTATAATTTAATAAAAGGCAATATAACAAATTATGTAAAATTAATTAAAAAATTATATACTTTAAAATTCAACATAAATTTACTAATTGATTTTAATCTAAATATTTTTGTTCCTAGATATGGGTCCTGTTCATATAAAAATGCCCCTTATATGTTTTATTTGAATCGAGCAGGTAAAATATTTTATTGTGATCAATTTAATAATGACCAAAATATGAAATTTTTAAGAAAAATTAATTTAATGACAATAAATAAAGATTGCCAGTGTTGTAATTTAAGGTGGTTTTGTAATGGTGGTTGTAGAGCCAATGCATTAATTTTAAGTAAATCAATATATGAAAAAGATGTGATTTCTTGTAATTTATTTAAGGAATGGTATAAACAAAACAGATCATTGCATCCAATTATTAATAAGTATAATTTTATAAAAGAACTTAATTATGATTTTAATTATTTTAAAAAATACTTATTAACCCATTTTGAAGGAGATAGTAAAAAATTAAATACAGTTTTAAATTACTTACCTCTAAAAGATGTAGATGTGTTATTTTATTCTTGTTGGCAAGATTTTTTATTTGATACCGAATTTTATTTATTCGATATATTAAAATCAAACATTGCATTTTTTTTAAAAGAAAAGGAATATTCAAAATTATGTTATCAAATATTGTATTTTTGGTTAGCTGAACAATTTATGTATTCTTGTATAGGGGAAATAATTGGACAATATTTATCGTCAAATCATAAATTATTTTCTACAAACAAATTAAATGAATCTGATTTATATTTAAATAAGTTGTTTTTTATATTAGACAAAAAGAGATCCCCCTTAAGAAGTGGGATTGTAAATAACAAACAATTAAATTGTTTTTTAAAAGATAATGTATTAATATTTAAAAATGGATTTATAGATGGATTGATTGAATATGTTGAAAGGAATAGTAGCCAGCAAGGGAAATAAGAATGTTATATTTGGGCAAATATATAATTTAGATTTAAATATGTATAATTCCAAAATAATATTAAACAAGTCAAATGATATTTTAGTAATTAAATATACATATATAGACTTAGACACCATTATGAAACAAGCAAAAGCAATTATTACAGAAACCGGTGGGTTGTTATCACACGCTGCGATTGTTTCTCGTGAATTTGGTATTCCTTGTATTGTTGGGGTTAAAGATATTACAAAGAAACTAAAGACTGGAGATAAAATTGAATTAAATTTAATTAACGGAACAATAAAAATAATCAAATAGCTAACTTAAATTTATTTAATAAAAAAGAATATGAAACAATAATTAGATCAGAATTGAAAAACTATAACTTAAAAAAAAAAGAGGCAATATGATCAAAATAGTTATTGGTTCTTGTGAAAATAAAGATCTTATCAGAAATTATTGTGCATATAGCACTATTGGTAGAATTTGTGATCGTTTCCCAAAAGATTATAAATTATTATTATTGTTATTTAAAAAATATGGTTTTAATAAACCATTAATCTTAAATGAGATAGATAAACAAAATAAAAAAATGATCCCACTGATTTTAGTCTTATTTTTATATCTTAAAAAAATAAACGTTTTCGAATTAACTTATTTATTTGAACACAATATGTATTTAGATGTATATATCAAAAAGCAATTTTTAAATAAAAAATTAAATAAAAAAGACAATCTAATAAAAGAGTATATTGCAAATCAATTTATTGTAACTAAATCAGATAAAAAGCATATATCAAAAGTAAAACATTTAATTTCTAAAAATATTTTAGAAATAAATAAACTATATGATATTAAAACTGATTTATATATTAATTTTATATTTTTAAAGTCAATCAAAGGTATATCTGCAGGATATGGTAACTATAATTTTGAAATTATAGAAACTAATGAATTTCCTGAGTTAATTATTATTCATGAATTGATCCATAATTTAAATTATAATTCTCGTATTTTTAAAAAAATAAATACAACCATAAATTGTTTTGAGTTTAACGAAGTATTTACTAATGTTCTAGCTCAAGTATTGTATTCTAAATATAAAAAAATACCAATTGAATTTAGTACATATTATTATCAAACAAGAAAGGGTAAGAAAATAGAGGATTTAATTCGTTTAAATTATTTAAACTGGGAGAAAGAAGGCTGCCAAGAAAAATATATTAATTATCTTTTAAAAAAAGTAATTAAAAAATAAATCCAAAATATATTTACTTAATTATAACTTTTTTCTAAACAAGTAAATAACATCATCTGTATTAAACTTTTTTTTTGCTTTTAGTTTTAATTTATCATCTAATTTATCTATTATAATTGTTAATTTTTTAGCATTTTTGTAATTTGTTTCTCTAATAATATCAAAACCTATCTTTTTGTAATGTTTAGGAACTTTATTGTGAGGTATCTGAACAAATAATAGTGGTTGATATCCTTGCTTTAGATAAAACTTTTCTGCTGGTCCTAGTGCGCCAAGTTCAATATATTTTTTATTTAATTTTTTTGACTGTTTTTCGAAATGAGTAATTAATTTACTACCAATCCCTTTACTTCTATATTTTTCTGAAACTGCCATTTCCCCAATCAATATTTTATTTTTTTTAATATACCCAAAAACAATTCCTATTAATTTATCTTTATCATATGCTCCGATAAACAAACTTGGCTCTCTTTTATGGTTTTTATAAATAGTTGACCAAGGTCTATACCTTCTTTTATTTTCTGGATTTAGAATTGCTTGTTTAAATTTATCTGCTTTCTTTAAATCCTTACTTAGGATTTGTCTTATATCCATAAGATTGTTATTTAATAAAAACGTATTTAAATCTAACTGCTAATTACATTATATATTTGAGGAATAAATATGAATAATTTAGATTATAGGTTACAATTAATTAAGCGAAATACTTTTGAAATAATTTCTGAAAATGAATTGATTGATTTATTAAATTTTAAAGAAAAACCAAGTGTATATCTTGGAACAGCAACGACAGGAAGGCCTCATATCGGTTATTTTTGTTGGGCACAGAAGTTAGCGGATTTTTCAAAAGCAGGATTTAATATAAAGGTTCTTATCGCAGATATACATGGAGCGTTAGATAATACGCCTTGGAATTTATTAGATAAAAGATATGAATATTATAATCTAATTATTCCAGCAATGATAGAATCACTTGGTGGGGAAATAAAAAATATAGAGATAGTAAAAGGCTCAAATTATCAATTAAATCAAAATTATGTAATGGACATGTATAAAATGTCAAGTTTTGTATCAGTTAGAAATTCAACTAAAGCGGCAAGTGATGTTGTAAAAATGGGAGATAATCCAATGATTTCTGGATTAATTTATCCTTTAATGCAAGCACTTGATGAACAATATTTAGATGTAGATGTTCAATTAGGTGGTGTTGATCAAAGAAAAATAATGGTACTAGCAAGAGAATTTTTACCAAAGTTGGGATATAATCCGAGAGTAGAAGTTATGTTTTCATTGATGAGAGGACTAACAGAAGATGGAAAAATGTCTTCTTCAATTCAGCATTCAAAAATCGATTTATTGGATGATTTTAAAACAATACAAGATAAATTAAAATCAGCATATTGCTTAGAAGGAGATCCCAAAAATGGAGTTTTAGATTTTGCAAAGACAATAATTATGACTCAAAAACAAGATAAAAATGAAGAATTTATAATTGATAGACCTGAAAAATGGGGTGGCACTTTAAAATTTAAGACCGCTGAAGAATTGGAGCAAGCATTTATATCTAAATTGCTTCATCCAATGGACTTAAAGAGTGGAGTTGCAATCGAAATTGATAAATTATTAGCTCCAATAAGAAATAAAATGATTGGAAAAGAGCAATTAATTAGAGATGCATATCCAAATTAATATATTATGATGATTAAACAAAGGTTTATATTTGCTTACATTTAATATATTTATACTAATATATGGATAAATGAAAGGTGATTAAATTTGTTTAATAAAAATAAAAGTAAAGGACAAACATCAATAGAAATCTT
>Ga0247841_10012341_pt1 | contig 11160 bp, 19 predicted proteins | sample LaCruzMarch2015__2_FD_192410 | JGI IMG/M metagenome (GOLD analysis project Ga0247841, IMG submission 192410) | Freshwater microbial communities from meromictic Lake La Cruz, Castile-La Mancha, Spain - LaCruzMarch2015_18m | ecosystem: Environmental > Aquatic > Freshwater > Lake | place: Spain...
GTCCTTCTAAAAAAAATGAAACAATGAAAGTTTTAGCTAAATATTGTTCTTATGATAAAAGAAAAAGAATTAATTTTGAGCAGGATATGAATACATTGTTTCCCTTAAGTTGACGCATATGCGCTGAGGGGCTTTTTTTTGCCTTCTCTTTAATTAATACTTCATTAAGGTTAAATACTACGCAAATGTAGAGAAAAAACCGTATAAATAAAATTTTACGCCCCCTATTTATTGCCTTTTTAAATAACGTTTAAATTTTTGTGATTTGAAGTTAAAAAGTGAATGGGCTGAGTAATGGACTGAGTAATGGACTGAGTTTTTTAACAAATAAAACAATCGATAAGTACTTACGTAGTACTCTGGAAAGTTCAAAAATGAATAAAAAATATAACATACATAGGTACTTAATACCTTTAAAATAATAAGAAAATACAAATAAATAACAAATCAACTTATTAAAAAACAGTTGATTATATAAAATAAAGGTGGGAAAAGCGTGTGTGTGGCTACTTTTTGGCTTGTTTATACTTTAATTTTGGTTCCGGTACGACAGGAGTGTAATATTTATCCTCAATTTCACGCAAACGAAAATTTAAGTTTTCTACCTTATCCTTAAGTAATGCTATTGTATCTTTTTGCGCTGTGATTACTTTCTCTTTCTCCTTGCAAATCTGACAATCTTTAGCAACTTCTATCTTCTTTAGTTGTTCCGTCTTTAGCATTTCTCCTTTTCCTATTATTAGCCAATTTACATTTAAATCAGGAAAAAAAACGACTATTTTCTCTATAATATCACTTCCGATGGATGATTGTCTCTTTAACATTTTACCCAAATAACCATTTGAGAGCCCTAACTCCTTCTCTAATGGAGTAGGTTTAAGCCCTTTTAAATCAATGAATTCAAAAAATCTTTCAATAGCGCCCATAAAATAAATAGAAAAAAGTCTGCAAAAAATTTGTTTTAATAGAATACAGTCTATATATTTGCAAAGAATTATTTTACAAATGTAAGTATTAAAAAATGGAAAAAGCAAATTTTATAGAAAAATTAGAGCGTGGAGACATCAAGTTAATAGCCAAATTAACAGGCTACGCAATAAGTACAGTGTGGTTGCAAATAAATGGGCAGCGTACATTAAAAGATAAAGTTGTTAAAGCAGCTTGGAAAGTTATAAAAAACCGTGAACGACTTTTTAAAAATAATTAATCAATAATTAAAAAAGAATATATAATCAAACACAAAACAGATGTGCAAAACAATATATAAGAAATTGCCTCGCAAATGGAAAAGATTTTTTTTGGTTTTACAAAATCGGGTTCAAAACTTTCTGAATGCTCACGCAATTGTTTTTGTATTGCTTGATTCATCTTCCCCAATAGAAGTTTTGAATAAAGTACGTGCTGATATAAGGAAGCTGCAACGAAAAGGATACCAAGTCCAAGCAGAGATAGCGCTACGAGAAACATATACTGAGCAACTAAATTATTTGATGATTTGTGAAGAGAAATTAAAATACCAAATAAACTTGAAGTTAACAAAAGAAGATGACGAAGCCACTCAGAATGCGTGGAGATTGTTGTTTTTGCAACTTCATTATATTTTTTAATTGAATCATTTATACTTATATCACTATTATTTAAAGTTTAACAAAAAAATATTAACCAATAAAAAACTAAAATTATGATAACAAAAACAATTAACCCAGTATTTCAGGATGGTTCTCATTGCAATTTAAACAATCCTGAAACAAAAATAATAGCCACTATAATAGAATACCGATTTTTCGGCATTCTATTATATAAGAAACAAATAAATTATCCAAATCCACACGGATACGAAGAGCAATGGGATTTTATATGGAAATTTTAAACTTCCCCATTATTTTTTCCGCATCCTTTTGTAATTCATTAATCAATTGCTGCGGAGATGAAGTTGAACCATTATTTCTTATTCCAACTTCTTTTTCAATTTTAATTATTTTTTCAAATAATACGAGTTGCTGAGCAACGATAAGTTTTAAAAGTTCTTTATCCATAATGCTTATAATTTAAAGTTTAGACACAGCGAATTTAAGCATTTTTCCTGAACGGCATACTTCGGGGTTCGAGTCCCCGACAGGAACAATAAAAATAAATATGCCGGAATTGTTCAATAATATAATATGCGTGAGTAAACCCGAATTAACGGATAGAGACAACCCTATTATGAGTAATGATGCTTATGATTTTTATGTTTACAAATATAAACATGTACGTGTTCGCAGAGGTTCATCTGCAGGGCCTGCATTATTAAACTGGGATATGCTCCGCGCTGATCTGAAAACAAAATATCTTGAAAAATATAAAGTGGATCCTAAAGAAGTTGCTAAACCTTTAACCTTCATATCTCAAATCACTACCGATTATAAAGCTGTTGATTGGTTCGCCACATTTAAATTACCTGATGGAAGGAATTTAAAACCTGAAAGGCAAAAAGAATACAGCGCTAATGCCAGTGTTCTTAATTCGCTGCTACATATATCTAACGACAGGAAAGCATTACGCAAAGCGTTAGGCGGTAAAACTACAGGAATTTGGAAGGAACTGGCTGCAAGAACGGCTGAGGTTAAAGATGAATTAGGACACACGCTACCAAATAATCCTATACGCTTACATGAAAAGGTTAAGAAATACGCTGAATTAGGTTATGTAAGCATAATTCCTGATAAATACATGAATAATAATGCTGCTAAGGTTTCCGAAACTGAGCAACAAGCAGCATTGCGCCAACTCCTGCGCAAACATAACAACCTCGATAATGCGCAAATACAAATGCTATATAATATAATAGCTGAAAACCTTGCATGGAATAAAATCACAGCCGCTACAGTTGCCAATTACCGTGAGAAGTGGAATATGGTAACATTTAGCGGAAGGCGCGGAGTGAATGCATTTGATAATGAACTCGCGATGCAAGTTAAACGTTCAGCGCCTTCAAATCCTCTCTATTATTGGACTGCTGATGGTTGGACTGCTGAATTACTTTATCAAAAAACAGAAAATAACAGAGAAGGCAATTCAATTACAACTTATCATAACCGGCTTACTATTGTAATTATACTTGATCCTTGCGTAAAATACCCTTTAGGTTATGCAATTGGTGAGCAAGAAACTCCTAAACTTATTAAAGAAGCTTTCCGCAACGCTGTTCTACACACGAAAGAATTATTCGGCGAATATTACAAAGTACTGCAATTACAGACCGATAATTATAGCAAAAAGAAACTATTACCCGTGTATGAGGTATTGAGCGAAAAATACACGCCTGCACGCGTACATAATGCCAAAGCGAAGGTTATTGAGCCATACAATCATTACCTTAATCACACATATTGTCAGTTGATGTATAACTGGAGCGGAGTTGGAGTAACATCAGGAGCATCAAAACAACCAAACGGGGAATATTTGAATAAAATACATAATTCATTTCCTGATGAATTTGGAGTTCGCCACCAGATAACGCATATAATGGAAGTTGAACGGGCAAAGCATAAAGAAAAATACATCGCTCTATTTAATGAAATGCCCGCGGATGATAAGAAAGCCATTGATATTGCTGAGTTACTTTACCTATGTGGCGAAAAAACAGGCTTTGTAAATAGTTTAACGGGTCCAGGTGTTATAGCAACCATTCAGGGCAGGGAATATCAATACGATTCTTTCGATAAGAATTTCCGCGAAAATGCCCATGAAAGCTGGAGCCTTCATTATATCCCTGAAATGCCTGAGAAAGTACTAGCAGTTAATGCAAGAGGATTAAATGGAAAATTGATTGAAGAAATTGGAACAAAACGGTTTGTTCTTGAACAAAAATACATTCAGCCTATGGCTCTGCGTGAACGCAAAGAGGGAGACGGAGCGGAACTCGCCAAGATTAACCAATTCAACAAAACTATTAAAGCAGAGATCACTGAAGGAATGGCTGAAGATTACCGCGCAGTTGAACAGCTATTCAATGGCAATCCAAGATTAGATAATACCCTTGCGAAACTTGTATTAATTGACAGTACCGGCCAGCATAAAGATAATAAGTCCGCTGCAAGGCTGAATGGAGCACGCAAACAACTTGAAAAACAAACACGCAAAGAAGAAGTAGAAGTGCAACGCAACTGGTCGCAGGAACAAGAAGAATATCTGAAGGACAAAGTAGATATTTCTAATTATATAAATCAATAAATAATCACTAATCGCTAATAAATATGAACAATAAAGATTTTAGCAAATTACAAAATGAATTGGATAATAAAGGCATTAATACTTATATCCATCATGTTGGTGAAAAAACATATAATGTAATTATTAATTATGAAATTAAAAGAACATATAAGCAGCGTAGGTCTTGTAAACGATATATAATAAAACTAAATAAAAATTAATAATCACTAATAAATAAAAATTATGAACTCAGAATTAAAAACAAAAATCATCGAAGCTCTTGAAGCATATATCAAGCTTCACAGCATCTCAGCAAATGAGATCGCAAAACGTTCAAACGTTAATGCCGGGTATCTAAGCGCTATGCGCGCAGGAAGTATTACCGTGAAGGCAGGTAATAAAGAAGTTGAAATATCTAATAAATATTATGAGTCAATTGCAAAATTAATCGGGTATCAGCTTCAAAAAAATTACTGGAATACGGTAGCAACTCCTCAAATGCTGCGCATTATAGCCACTCTCGAAGATGCCAAAAAATACGGTTTAACTAATGTAATTATAGGTGAGACAGGTTCCGGTAAGTCTTATGTAGCAGATATATTCGCTGCTCACTATCCACTTGATTGCTTCAAGGTAACAGTAAGTAGTCAGGATAATATTGGTGACCTTCTTGAAAAAGTATGTGAGAAAATTCATATTGCTACGGAAAAAACCAAGAGCAAAACATTGCGTTCAATTGCCCGCAAACTGCAAGAATCAAAAGCAGACGGCAATACACCTATATTGATGTTTGATGAAGCTGAATACATGCGCCAACCTGCATTATGCAACATGAAAGAACTATACGACAACCTGAATGGTATTTGTTCTATTGTTTTATTAGGCACTGATCAGTTGACCAGGCACATTGATAAAATGCGTAAAAAAAACCGTGACGGAATACCTCAATTATACCGTCGCATCAGGTTTGGGATACAAGTTCTTCCAACTATTGACAGAACATTTAAACAGTTTTTAAACGGTTTTTTAAACGATAAAGGCTTAGTGCAATTCCTGCGCGCCAACTGCGATAATTACGGCGAACTACATGATGTTCTTGTACCGGCGCTTCGCGAAGCTGAACGCACAGGACAACCGCTCACCGAGAATTTAATTCGTACGATGTTGAACATGCCAAACTTATAAGATATGTCAAGAGCTTATTCAGTTGACGATATTTTAAAGAAAAAATACAAGCTCATTCAGTGGGATGGAAACTGGTATGATGCATTTGGCTTTGTTTCAACTGTTGGTATTTGGTTTATCTGGGGTAATTCAGGCAACGGCAAAACATCCTTTATCATTCAATTGATGAAGGTACTTGCCAGATATTTTAAAATTGTTTTTGTAAGCCTGGAGGAAGGTAGCGACTTCACTGTACAGAAATCTTATCTAACCCACGGTATGACGGAAGCGCGCAAACGCCTTGTGTTGATTGAAGATGAAACGATCAAAGAAATTGAAGCCCGCATGGATAAACCAAAATCGCCACATGTGTGGATTATAGACAGCTTCCAATACACAGAGATGAACTACAAACAATACCGTGAATTCAAATGCCGGCACAGGAATAAATTAATAATATTCATCTCTCACTCCGATGGCAAACAGCCAATGGGTCGCAGCGCAAAGAGCGTAATGTTCGATGCAACTCTTAAAGTGTTCGTGGAAGGTTATCGGGCAGTATCTAAAGGCAGGTACATTGGTGATAATGGAGGGATATTTACGATATGGAATGAAGGATCAACAAAGTACTGGGGTGAAGAAAGTTCAAAAGTAGAAAATTTATAAAGTTAAAAGTTATGCAAGAAACCGAAATATGTAATAAAAAAGGATTTGTTTTTATTGATGATAAAGGCAATCCATTCTATTGTAAAATATGGGAAAATGAACCTTGGGTATTTTGTTGGCACACCCATCAACAGTCATGGGTTTCTCTTAAAAAAGTACCTAAGGAATATTTTGATTTAGCTTATAAATACAAAATTTCAGATGTTGAAGCTGAAGAATATCATAAAAAACATAGAAAATTTATAAAATAAAAAATCATGGAAACAAAAACAATCACATACGTTTATGACCCTACCGCCAGCATGTTCGCAATAATAGTTAATGGAAGCATTCGTGGTGGATTTGCAGGCGTGGAAGCCGAAAAAAAGTTTTATGAAGCGCTGGAATCAGGTTCAGACATTGTAATATATAATTATATGACATCAGAAGATTATAAAAAAGCCTTAATAAGGCGATTTCACGCTGCATTAGCAGCCAGAGGAATAATGTCACACAAAGGAGATATTATCTCTGCTTACGGCGTGGGAAGCACTACAGAGTTAACAATTGACCAGCTTAAGGAATTGCTTGAGAAATACTCAACACAAACCCGTGAGAAACGAGCTAATGATCCGGCACGCACAAGGGCGCTCAGGAGCGACCTACTCACGATCTGCCAGAAGATGAACGTGTATGTTACAAACAACGACTGGACGAAAGTAAATGAGTTATTCATGAAGCACACAGGTAAGTTGCTGTATGATCTAACAGAGGAAGAACTTGTAAAAGCCCGCAAACAGTTCAATTCCATATTAGACTGGCACATCCAAAAACAAAAAGAAATAATAAAATTATCAAAACTAAATTAAAAAGCTATGTCAACAACTGAGAAACCAATTGTAAATACTAATCGCATAGAGATATGCCGCAACTGTCAAGGGACAGGTTCTAAATTCAAAAATATTCAATGTAATGTATGTAATGGTGAAGGCCGTGTCCGGGTAAAAAAAGAAATCAGGACTATAATAGAAACCATAGAGTTTCATCCTTTTTTGCGAACAAATTTTATTGATTAATATGGTCATAAATCCTCTAAAAAATGATAAAAATAAAACAAAAAAACTATCCTGAATTAAAGATAGACACAAGCGAAAAAGACATTGTTCAAATATTCATGAACACTTCTAACGACCCGCAGGTTGTGCAGATTGAGCGGAAAAATTTAATTACAATTATCAAGATATTACTTAAACAGGAAAAAAACAACAATTTAAAATAAAAAATCATGACAAAAACAATTGAGAAAAAAGAAATCTGGACGGATTACCAGGGTAATGATGTTCCGGTTAAATACGTAAGCTCTTACGATAAAAAGAAAGAGAAAGTAATAAACAAAATTGCTACGGAAGCCTCAAAGATCAATGAGATGCTCGAAGATTTTAAAAAACGAATGTTTGCCGAATGTGATAAACTCTTTGATGAAATGTTCAAAGCTAACGATCTCGAAAAAATAGCGCAGAAAAATTACACATTGTATTCATTCGATAAAAGTTTTAAAATAGAAGTTACATCACAGGACGTGGTTGATTTTGATGACAGGATTCAGCTTGCACAGGCAAAGATTAATGAATACCTGAAGATTAAAACCGACGGCGCTGATCAGGAGCTTTCAATACTTGTTAATAATGCTTTTAAAACCAAAAAAGGAAGGTTAGACAAAGCCCGGATATTTGGTTTGTTCCCTCTTAAAATTAATCACCTCCTGTGGCTTGAAGCAATGGAACTCATTAAAAATTCTATAGTAACTAACTATACAAGGCGTTACGCTGTGCTATACGTAAGAGATGATGAAGGTAAATATATTCAAGTTCAACTTAATTTCTCGGCAATATAAAACTAATGGTATCCCTGGTGATGGAATTGGCAGACATTGGAATATCTTATATAGCACATTGTAAGGCGTGAATGACCGATAACGATGTATTTCGGGGGTCGTGAGTAATGCCCATGTGAAGCACCATTTAGATAGTGCAGGTTCGAGTCCTGCTCAGGGAACAAACAAAGTTCAAAAGTTAAACTTATAAAAAAGGAGAAAAAATGGCAACAAAACCAGTAAAAAGAGGCATTATCACAAGTCCGTATGGAGAAAGAATTCTTCAGGGACAAAAACAATTTCACCCGGGCATCGACATCGGAGTTGTCGGCAATCCGACCAACGAACCTGTTGTTGCAGCAAAGCACGGTACAATAGCATGGATGGTTAATGATCCTGCTAAAAGTGGCGGATTTGGCAAAGTGGTTTATGTAAAACTTGATGACGGTTGGTATGCAGTATATCCGCACATGAGTAGTATTAAAGCGGATTTAAAACTTGGACAGGAAGTAAATGAAGGTGATCAGCTCGGGATCATGGGAAAAACAGGTTATAGTTTCGGAATACATCTTCATTACGAAGAACGACGGACTATGGCGGCAGGAAGTAGTAGGGAGCCGATAGATATTATTAAGTTGTATAAGGCATAAAGTAAACAATTAAAAAAAAGCGATGAACCCACGCAGAGATACCATACTACCTGAATGCATTAACCGTGAAGCTTTATGCAAAGCATCCACTGATCTTATGATCTTAGAAATTCTTGAATATCATGGCTTGTATTTTCAGGATATCGCAATTCCTTCACGTAAGCGTGAGTTAGTGGACATCCGGCATATTGTGAATTATTTTCTAACGGTAAAAGAAGAATTGTCCCTGCAGTATATTGCCAGCATATTTGACATGGATCATAGCTCCGTAATCAATTCACGCAAGGTTGTGGAGTGCATGATTGAAACCGACAAAAATTGGAACTCTAAAATAATTGAAATAGCAAATCTAATAATAAATTTTCAACAAATGAAAAATGATGATGTGAGCACAGACGTGCTAAAGTACGCTCTCACCAGCACAGCATGGACAGGTGAAATCCTTATCACCTATAACAAAGCATCGTTGCTTGTAAATCTTGATATAAGCAACGCTAATCTTTCGGAGAATCAACATGTGTGGTTCCTGAAGAATATGCCCCGTGAACTTGCAGAGTTGCAAAAGCTTGTTAGCACACTTGAAACGCTAACACTCACACAGGTTGAACTGGAAGTTACATTTGATATGTTTTGGAATAAGTATAACGAGAAAATTCGCAGCAGTAAAAAGAAATCGCTTACTACATGGAACCGTCTGCCAAAAGCTGAACGCATGAAAGCTTACAATTTCATAAATAAATATGATCAAAGCATTCTCCCGGGCACTGCCAAAAAGTACGCTGAAACTTATTTGAATAGTGAAATTTGGAATAATTAATCTTATGAATAGAATAACGATACCCTTATCGCGGATGGAATGGCAGCAACTTACATCCCTTTTACTTGCACTGTCTGAGGATTGCGCTCCCAAACTTATAGGACATTTGAACTATAAAGACAGATACTTACTTGCAATGCGGAATGACCTGCTTAAATGTGTATATATTAAGTTGCACAACAAACTTCATAGTCTTAAAGTCGATAAGAATATCCTAAATATTACAGTTCCTGAAGCTGCTACACTTGGATTGTGGCTACAAGAAAATTGTATTAATTTTTCCAGTTTTGCATTTATAAATATGATTGAAATAATTGATAAAAAACTTGTATAATAAAATGAAAACAAAACCTAAAATTATCATCATTATTCCCTGCTGGGAGCGTGCAAATGTCTTTAAAGTAGTAAGTAACCAGTTGGAATTATTTTGTGCAGAAAATGCAGCTAAAATCGAAACTGTAGTGTTATATGTTCTCTCGCATGAAGATGCCGAACTTAAAAAACATTTGCAGGTCATTAAAAAGGCAAATTACCCCAACGAAATTATTTATGCTCCCAACAAATGGCTTGGTCAAAAGCTGAATGAAGGTGTTAAGTGGGCAGTGAAACAAGGTTGCGACTATGTTATGAATATGGGCTCCGATGATTTGATACACCCATCCATTATTGATTTATATATGCCGTTGATTAAGAAAAAAAATCCATTGTTCGGTTTGAACGAACTGTATTTCTGGGATATTTCAGGCAGCGCTCTGCATTTTTCGTATTATAACAACCCGCATATTGTTGGAGCCGGCCGCATGATTCATTTAAACACCATAAAAAATGTAATTAACAATACAGGCTCATTATATGATTATAATATAAACCGCTGCCTCGATGGCAATAGCGCCTCACGCATGATTAAATGCGGATTTAATCAATTAACTGTTAATCCTGGTAAATTCCTGATGATTGTAGATATTAAAAGTGAAGTAAATATTAACTCGTTTAACGCAATAAAAGTAAGCTCCAATCGTAGCGGAGTAACAAATATTGACGGGGAATTATTGGAAAATATTTATCCGGGATTGAAGAAAATTAAAATTAAATAGGAAACCTATTCAATCAATGCCTTTTAAACGGGCGTAATAATTAAGATAATACAAAGCAGTATCACGAATAATAGAAATAATAACCACAGAAAAACTAATGGACATGGCTAAAACAAAAAGTTTATTAAGCGGAGCATCAGAAAACATTAAGAAACATACTGCACCTAAAGGAACCAGATACTTTAACAAATATTCAATTATAGCCGCCTGTGTGGTTATAATAGTGATTTTTTTATGTTTCATTTTATCATTGACTCTTTTTAATATATTGATAACTCTTCTTAATATTTCTCCGGAACAACCTCCTAATAGTGAAAGAGCTATTACCAGCCAGATATTGGTGTTTTGTGGGTTCATAGTATCGGGAATTTATGGTTCATATTTAGTTCGTTCTACTTTTAATAAAGTACGCAAATTACTAAAATAATTTTAATTACTATTTATTCCCTGTGGTTATTTAGAAAGTATTTATCCCGGGTTGAAGAAGATTAAAATAAAACCACTAAAATAATTTTAATTCCTATTTTTACAACAAACTTAAAAATCTCAACTATGAAAAAAATTATCTTGTTACTCATTATTGCGACTGCTGTAATTGCAGGATGCAAAAGCAAAGAAGAAAAAATTACTGAAAAAGAATGGATTCTATTTCAAAGGTTTAATATTGATTGTGGTGATTCGATAAAGTTACCAGCATGTATACATTATAAAAAATCGGAAAGA
>Ga0247841_10012342_pt1 | contig 11160 bp, 12 predicted proteins | sample LaCruzMarch2015__2_FD_192410 | JGI IMG/M metagenome (GOLD analysis project Ga0247841, IMG submission 192410) | Freshwater microbial communities from meromictic Lake La Cruz, Castile-La Mancha, Spain - LaCruzMarch2015_18m | ecosystem: Environmental > Aquatic > Freshwater > Lake | place: Spain...
TTCACCAACAGCTACTGTGATTGCAGATGAAGCCGCTACAGCTTTATCGCCAATGTTTACAGCTACAGCCACTTTATGTCCTGCTGTTGCAGTAATTTCTCCATTAGCTGGTACAGCAGTCCATGCACTAACATCAAGACCTAATGTAGCTGCTGATTGGCTTGAAGCAGTTTTATAAACAAGAGTACCACCGTTAGAGTTACCACCAATTGCTAATACACCCTTACCAGTTGTTGAAGCTGTCATAGCAAGTGTTAAAGCCCCCAATTTACCAAACTGTGTTGCTATTGCATTTTTCTTGTTGTTTAAGATAAAAGCATCGAAATAAACTAATCCTTCTACAAGGTAGCCTGCTACACCCGGTGCATCTTCATGGATTTTGTAATCAGCTAATTTAATAGGTGAAGTACAAGCCATAGGATTAGTAATAACAAAGCTTACCCCTGCTGCAAGTCTTGTTGATGGACATGAAATAATTGCAACTCCATCTACTGAACCAACTTGACCTTTAATTAGCATATCCTGTGCCATATCAGAAGCCTTGATGAAATTTGTATCTTGTTTCAATAGCTTATAATAATCTGGAGAAACATATGCAATTCTGCCTTCGATTGGCATTTCAAGTTCACTTATTGAAGCATTTGCATCAAGGAATTTAGAGTATGCAATACTTGTTGTAATGGTTGTATAATCTGAATATGCAGAATTAGTTGCCATTTTTACAAGTCTGTATGTATCAACTAAAGGCGTAACTGCTCCATCAATTTGCCTACGCAATGCTTTTCCTGCATCCCTTACGCCCTCTGGAGAGTCAATTGCATTTGTTTTATCAATAGTGAAAGTAAATGATTTCTTTTGTGACATTGTCATTTCTTGCACACTGTCTTCAAGCTCTGCTGGTGTTCCATATCTGTTAGAACCACTTGCAAGGTAGTCATTCATAGGTGCTACACCGAAAGAATAAACCTTTACAGTCTGACCTCCTACAAAGTCATAATCAGTATTTACTGCTACATTTGTTAGTGAAGTTGCTTTTACTACCTCGTCAATTTTGTTGCTGTATTTAGTTGCTAAATTTATAGCCATAGTGTTATATCTCCTTTAATTTTTATAGTTTTAAGTTTAATTTATAGTCCCAATCCTTCAAGGAATGGATCTGCATTACCTTTGTTTTTGTCATCTCCTGCTGGTGTATAAGAACTTGATTTTAATTTCTCATCAACCAAAGAAGTAACTGAACTTGTAAAAGTCTTTTCAAATGTTTCTAAATTTTTTAGTGTAGATTCCTCATCAGCACCAATAAAATATTCTACTAAGCTAACAGGCAATTTTTTCTCTGTTACCACTTTTAACGCTTTATTTGTCAATTCTTTACGAGATGATTCACGCTTAATATTTTCAATTTCAGATTGTAACTTTTTAAGCTCTTGGTCTTTTGGATCGGCAGTAGGATATAATTCTTTGACCTTTTCGTCAATCAATTTTTGCAAATTATTAGACTTAAATGTATCAATCCCCTTATTCAGGTGTTTATCCTTTTCACTATCCAGCCAACTTGTAGCCTCTTTGTTATCCACAATAAACTTTTGAACTCCTTCAACGGTGTAAGCATTAAACCCCTGAAGATATTCTTTGAGACTATTGTCCTTCTCTTTGTTCTCCTCGATGTACTTTTTTACCTCTTCAAAACTCATTTGTTACCATCCTCTCTGCCCTTTTGACACTTTAGCACCAAAAACGCAATTGTAATTTAATATATAAAAATAGACTTATCCATAATAGACAAGTCCATAATTAGTTAATACTTTTTGTTGTAATTTTTCTTGATATATGGCTTTTCAACCTTTTGAGAATACTTAACACACTTTATAATTATACTGTTACCCCATTTAAAGCAACGCAATTTAAAACTGCAACCATCACATATATGTCCAAATTCTGCCCTACGTTTGGTATTAGCAAAATCCTTTATAATATCAATATCAAACTTTGCATTTTCTTTTGTTTTTCTAAGTTGCGTTTGTGTTATAATAAATTTATTACTTTTTTCCTGTTCCAACTATGTAAGCCTCCTAAATTCCTTTGTCCTTTGACCACTCTGAATATGTTTGATATGGTATTGTTTCACCTGTGGAGTTATCACGTCTTGTAGATAGTTTCCAATCCTTAATCACAGGCACATAACACGACCTACAACCTACATGAGTCCCATCTGGAATACTTGGATAATTGTCTGTTTTGTCATAAGTATTTCCATCTAAATCTTGACATATATTTGATGTTTTATTATCCAAAGTTGCTGAAAACATAACTTGTTCTACCACATCTGAATTTTTATATATTTCATCTTGTGCTTGACTCATACACCTTGCAACTTCATTTGAAATAAGCCTTTGCGACTCATAAGCAGATGAACCAAAGGTGTTTTTAATTTGACGAGCCAAACGCTCAACACTTTTCCCACTAATTACAGCCTGTTCCACATCACGCCTAACACGATTGACAAGTAATGTTTTATTATCCCATATTCGGTCACTAAACATTTTACCTTCAATAGGAATAGTAACTGCTGCCTTTACCATTTCAGGGCGTAATAAGGCAAAATCAATACCAGTTTTAACTCCTGTGTCAAGCAAAAATGCAGTTTTATAATAGGTATCCTTATATGAATCTTCAAGAATATTAGTTGTTACCTCAACATCAATAGCACCCAATTCTTTAGCCTGCGATACTAATTTCTTTTCTAATTCCTTGAGGACTGCCAAGCGTTGTTGCTTGGATATTTTCAAAGCATTGTCAACAGTATATTCCATATAAATTTTTGCTATATCTGTTCTAACATCGTCTAATGAACGCTTATAGGCTTGAAGAATTGGTTTCATACTTTTAATGGCTTGTTTTTCACCAGATGTTTTAATAGATAATATAGCTTTCTCTAATGCCTTTTTATTATCAGCCATTATACTGTAGCACCACCAATTTTATCAAGGTCTATATTATTATAATCCTGCTCTTTGCGAAACTTTTCTATCTCTGCATCTGGATTTTCCACCCATGAGAATAGAGATAATAAAGTATGTTGTGATACAATACCACTTAATTTACTCGCTGCATCAGCTAATGATGTAATATCGTTTGGAATATTTGGTGTAAATTTAATAACCACATCCTTATGAGAATATTGAATATTATTTTTAATAGCATATAAATTAAAGAACATTTGTAATCTTTGTCTTATTGTTGCTTCTAATTCTGCTTGAATTAAACCACATACACTTTCAAGCAAAAATAATCTTGAACGAATAGCAACGGAGCTTGTGTTAGATTGCATTTTCTCGTTACTATCAATTGTACTAACAGTTTTAAACATTTTTTCTTCTAATTCTTGAAGTAAGTTTTTCACAAAAGTATCATTTATTTGTTTAGTCAAATAGTCAATACTTGAATCAGTTCCAGATAAATGAATTATACCAGATGACTTCATTCTCTTGGCATCTTCCTCACTTAATTCAGCATTAACAACCTTCATAAAACATTGTCTAAAGTCACTAACTTCATTTACAAGGTCACTAAGCACATTATTAAATGAATCATTGAGGCTTTTAATATCCTCAATCAAACTTTTTTCTTCTGCATTTGCTCTACATATAACAATAGGAACTTTACCAAAAATATGTATATCCTTGCCTAAATACTCAATTGAACTATTTGACGTTACTTTATAATGCAATATTTCATTTTTAGTATATACATCTAAATATTGGGTTTTATCATCAAATTTAAGATAAAAAGTATGTAATGCCAAAACACTACTTTGTCCTATGCGTTCAGCTTCTAACACATAACAGTTTAATGGAGTTAGTGTTATACTTTGAAATTCAGCATCCTCATCTAAATACGCAAGTGAATAGGATTTTCCATAAATTTGAGCTTGTTTTAGAAGGTTCTGATTATTCAGCTTCTCCCATATGGCGATATTTTGGGCTATAACATTTATAATATCCGTATCACCTGAACGTGATATATAGTTTATTGGGTTAGTTGTGATATATGAAACACGTTCATCAATGAAGCGTTTACAAAAATTAACAACTACTTTCATATTTGAACGTGCATCTTGCATAGCATAACTATTCAAAATATCATGTTCACCTGAATAATATCTTTTTAGCATTGTATATTTATATTGGTTTGATTGTAATTCTTTCAAACAATTCAATATCAATTCTTCCGTTATTTGCATTTAATACCTTCTTTCTATCTACCTAAACCAGTTAGGAGTTATTTTAATTTTGTTACTCTTTTTATTTATATCTTCCAAAGCATAACGCAAGGCATCTATACCATGATTATACTTATCAATTGGCTTATTTATATAAATTCCATTTTTGTCTTTCTGCCATGTGTAATTTTGAAATTCTTCCGCTATATGGCTACAATCAGGATGAATGATAACCTCAAATTGCTGTATAAATTGGATACCATTTAATATAGAATCAGCACCTTTTCTGGCACTCTTAATTCTTATAATACCATTCCTATATAATTCATCAATGGACTTTGGCTCAGCTCCATCTGCAATAATAACCTCTTTACCAAATCCCATTTTAACAATTTTATCTGCAATTTGGTCATTAAGTAAACCCCGCTCTTGAAATTCATCGAATATATATAACTTTTTATCTACATTATCAACTAAGGCACATATAAAGGCGGTTGGATCGTTCGTGTAGCCCCAATCCAATCCAAATAATGCTTTAATATTCTTATTTTCTCTTATCAAATCATGATAATTAAAATTATGTACTTGCCACCTATTAAATACAAGTTTATCAAGTGTTGCAAACTCACCTAAAGCATAAATTTTATAATATGTTGGGTTAGTTTCTTTCATTTCTTCCAAAGCCTGAATATAATCAGATGGAAGGAATTTATTATCTTGATATGTTGTATGCAATACCATTGTAGTAGATAAATCAATATCTCTATTGTGCCAATACTCATATACCCAATTACTTTTGGATACAGGATTGTACATTAAATGTATTTGATTATATGGATTCTTTGAACGCAAACGTAAATTAAGCTGTGAGAAGTCCTCTAATGTAATATCTGTTGCTTCCTCAATAAGAATATCATCAATATTTGCAATAGATTTAATTTTCTCACTATCATCTAAACCTTTAAAAATGAACTCTGAACCATTGGGAAATGATATTGTTAATAATGTATCCCTAAATTCTACAGTATTATATAAATTCCAATCAGATAGAATACTTTTAAATAGTGCATATATTGAATCTCTCAATGTATTACCAATTTTACGAATAACCAAACATTTACGATTTGGATATTTTAAATATTTGTATATTAACTTTTGGACAACAAAGTGAGACTTTCCGCTGCCTCCTCCACCATAATAAATATTGAAACGCTTGTCATATTCTGTTAGATGGGGATAGTATATGTCATTGAATATTTTCTTGTTTATTTTAATGTTAATTCCTGTTGCTATTTTGTATCACCTACTTTCCTTTGGTGTTGGGAGTGAAAAAATATAATGTCGATACACCGACACCCAAATTCTACCAATTTAGAATACCGCCCTATCCACCCTATTTACACCAACAAAAAAGGGGCTGTATCACAATAGCCCAACAAAAAAAGCAGGATTTCTTGACCTAAAAGGTTGAGAAATAACTGCTTTTTTGGTATAATTTAAGTATGATTAAAAGCCTAAATATACAAAATGATTATACCACTTTTGGTCGTCATTATCAACTAAAACTTTCAACCGAAACAGATATTTTAATACCAAGTGATGATAACGTGAGATTGTTAGACGCAATATTGGAGGAATTAGACTATACAAGCTTGTATAGAGCGTACTCTCAAAAAGGGAGAAAACAAACAACCTCGCCAGTTACTTTGTTTAAAATATTGGTTTATGGTAATATGGACGGTAAATATTCAAGCAGAGAGCTTTCCCGTGCTTGCAAGCGTGACATCAATTATATGTGGATTTTAGGTGATGAAAAAGCACCAAACCATAATGAAATAGCAAGGTTTCGCAGTGGTAAGCTATCAATTGTTGCGGAAGCTTTGTTTTATCAGCTTGTTAAAAAGCTTAACGGTTTTGGTGAAATAAAGTATAAACATCTTTTTGTTGATGGCACTAAAATTGAGGCAAATGCCAATAAATACAGCTTTGTTTGGAAGAAAAGCACGAGTAAATATCAAGATAGATTAAATAACAATATTGAAAAGCTAATCGAGGAAATTAATAAATCGCACCATAAAAATTATACAATTGAAACACCACTTGACTGTATGTTAAACGACCTTAAAAATCAAGTAACAGAGACGTTTGTTCACGGTAGAGGCAAACGAAAAACGCAAGTTCAAAGGGATATTGAAAGACTTCAAGAATACATTTTAAAATCTGCAAAATATGAAAAATATCAAGAAACCTTTGGCGGAAGAAACAGCTTTTCAAAGACAGACCCTGATGCTACTTTTATGCATATGAAGGACGACCACATGAGAAATGCACAGCTAAAACCAGGGTACAATTTACAGCTTGCTGTGGAAGGCGAATACATAACAGGAATAGATGTTTCATCAGAGCGAAGCGACCAGTTAACAATAATACCATTGCTTGAAAAAATGGATAAAAATATTGGAGTGCAGTATCAAGATGTAACAGCAGATGCTGGATATGAAAGTGAGGAAAACTACACATATTTTGAAGAAAAAAAGCAAACCTGTTACATAAAACCACAAAATTATGAACGCTCAAAAACACGCAAATTCAAAAGCAATATGGCGTTGCGTGAAAATATGTCTTATGATAGCGAATTTGATGAGTACACCTGTCAAAACGGCAAAAAGCTAAAAGCTGTTTATGCTGGAAAACGCAAGTCAAAGTCAGGTTTTGAAAGTGAAATTACATATTATGAATGTGAAAATTGCGACAGTTGCCCATACAAAAAGAGTTGTACCAGAGCAAAAGGTAATCGTAAAATCAGTTTATCAAAGAAGTTTTTGGAGCAACGTCAAAAATCGCTTAAAAATATTAGCTCACCTATGGGAGTGCTACTTAGGACAAATCGCTCTATACAAGTTGAGGGAGCATTTGGTGTAATTAAGCAGGATTATGGTTTTAGGCAATTTTTATTGCGTGGTAATAAGAAGGTTATGACCGAAATTTTACTGCTTGCAATGGGCTACAATATTAACAAGCTCCACAACAAAATCCAGCAAAATCGTACTGGTTCACAGCTTCACGAAAAACTTGTGGCTTAAAATCAAGAAGAAATTGAAAAGTTATTCACAAGGGTTTCTTAAAAAAGCTAACCTTTAATTTGTTTTACCCAAAATCATGAAATTATTGTTGATTTCGAGTGGCTTTTAAGACACAAGGCTTGAAAGCAATACAAAAAAGGAGCTGTTCACAAATTTAATTGTGATACAGCCCCTAAATTATTACTATTAAATTTGTGCTATCAATCTATCAAAGTGTTGTCTTGATATGCCTAATATCTTTGATGCTTCAACCTTTTTAAGCTCACCAGATTGAACACGTTTATATACCTTGATAACTTCTTTATCTACTGTCTGTTTACGTCTGCCTAATTGCTTTCCCTGTGCTCTTGCAACATCTAAGCCTTGATTGATACGTTGAACTAATTTCTCTCGCTCCTGCTGTGCTAAATGGGCTTTTAACGTAATGAGTATATCTATAATCATCTTATAAATACTATCATCATTAACCTTATCCCATTCATTAAGCAAGGGAATATCTAATGCCACTATCTTAATGTTTTGGCTATTATAATATTGACACTCTGTTATTACTTGCTGTGCATTTCTGCCTAACCTATCAATATCAGATATAAGCAATACGTCTCCTGCCCTTAGCTTATCCCTTAATACATTATACTTAGGTCTATCAATATCCTTGCCTGAATATATTTCCTCAACTATCTCATCAATTATAAAATTGTTTGCCTTACTATACTCTTGAATAGCTAATACTTGTCTATCTGTCTTTTGTGTTTCCTTATTTGTTGATACTCTACAATATGCAAATATCATATATAATCACTACCTTTCAATTTATATACCCATTATACAACGTAACATTTAATATGTCAATACTTATGTTACATATTATATAATAAAAATAGTGATTATATGTATATTCTAATACTGTATTTACTGAATTATTTATGTTACACAATTCAAGTGATTATGTTACATACTAATTTAGCACATCATCATCCACTATATCAACAATAATTTCTCTTTCTGTTATCTCCAATTTAGTGGTATTCTTACCATCCATCTTTTCAATAAGGAACTGGTTAGCAGCTAAACAACTACGTTTATCCTCAAAGTTATTAGCCAATTTGTCAAGGTTTGATAAATATTTCTTATATCTGCCCTTAATATATCTCATTCCCTCGTCTTTTATTTCAATTCTACGCTTCTCTATCTCATCAATTATCTCACCACAAGCAAGCCAAGAGTAATATGTAGATGGCTTTATACCAATTTCCTTTTCAATTTCAGTTCTACCTACCCCAAGCACTATCATATTTATAAATCTTTCCACATTTTCAGGTGTTTTTATCATTGTTCCTGTTGCCATACTATCATACCTCCTTTATTATATTAGAATGTTAAACATTCCATTTCAGACTAATCATTTTTACATTACATTAACTACGCTCTAAACTTCTTAATATATATAAAAATAGAAGCATATTAAATAGCTTCTATAATTTTTAATTCACTTATTATTTGGTTTGAGATAGTAAAAGACACCCATCGTTAAATGAGTGTCTTCTGATTCTACCCATTTAAGGGCTAAAAATTTTTCTACCCACTTAAGGGCAATTTCTATTATTCTTCTCTTTGTATTATATTATACATTTTCTTTTTTGTCAACTATTTTATCAGTAAATTTTAGGAAATTCATTATTCTTTCTTCTACTTCATTCCTATCAGTTGAAATATCCCTATATCCCTTGTATTGTACAACACGCATTTTATCAATTACACGAATTTCATCAATCCGCAATCTACAAATATTACCAGCGGTTTCTTTTATATCAAAATAATAATCCTGCTCTTCTGTTGAAGAATTTTCTTTTAAAGATGTTGTGGGTATTATTAATAATTTAGTTCCACAATCTTTAACAACATAACACCAATGTCCATCAAACAATTCTTTAGGGTATCCTCTGCCTAACGATACATAAATTAATTGATGTTTTTTTGGGGTAGTCTTTAGGTTATAATATGTTTTATTAGGATCTTTATTATCTTGCTTTTGAACAAGATTACAATAAAAATAATTGAGTTGATCTAATTGATGATTCAATGCCGACAGCATTTGGTCGACATCGAATAAATTTGTTAGTTTTAAATCATCCATTTTTAAAGATATTTTCCACATCTCTTTATAAATATTTTCAATATTCTTTTCTTTTTTATCTGCCATACTGTCACATCCTAATATTCAATAAAAATATTATACACCAAAATGTGACATAATGCAACATAAACAACACCATATGTAATGAGGACAAAATGGCAGTAGATTATTATTAAACTATATTACACAGCTTGCTTATACCACATAACTTATCTTTAACGGTGAACAAAATGGCAATAAGTAACCAAAACACTATACTCTTTCGATATTCTTCCCAATAAGCCCCTTTGGACTTTGCTCAATATCAAACTTAACCACTTCACCAGCTTCCAAAGTAGCAAATTCATCAGCAACTTTCACTATATTACTATAATGAACGAAAAGATCTCCCTCATCACTTTCAATAAATCCAATTCCTTTTTTATCATTAAACCATTTTACTGTACCTTTAACTTTATTTGTCATATTATTCATTCTCCTTTAAATTTTTTAAATTATCTACTACCCTTAATTTTTCTATTATGACATCAAATGTCTTTGTATTTTGAATACCCAATCTTACTAACTCCTCACGTTTTATAGATAACAAATCACATATAAAATCACGCTCAAAATTACTCAAACCTTTATCATAATAATTAGGTAAATCCTTCAAAATCTTAACAAAAGCCTCATTAAATTCCTCTGTATCTTCAAAGAGAAATTCAGCCTTTTTGTTATGTGGATTTATTATTGTAGATAGTGGTTTAAAATTTTGACTAATTAAACGATTCAACACTCTACGACTTTTAACATTAACAGTAATAACCTCATCAGTATCATCAATTATAACTGCATTATTTTCTATAACAGGCTCTATAACTGTTTCAGATACAACAGGCTCTATAACTTCCTCTACAACAGTTTCTGTTACAGGCTCTATTATTGTATCAGCAAATTCTACAACAGGCTCAACAGTTTTAATAACCTCTTCCAATGGCTCAAGTGATTCTGCCAAACTGTCATTGATAACATTCATATGAACACCATATAAATCAACAATATCTTGTATTTCTGGTAAATTCTCAAAAAGGTAATCGTTCCCATTAACTTTAATTAACGAATCAAAATAACCCTTTTCTATGAGCTTATAACTCAATTTCTTATTCACAACTATGTATTCATTAACATTATTTTCCACTCTGTACACTCTCCAATCTCAACTTTTCTTTCTTCCGTATAATCTCCATATATGCCTTATGTGCCGCACCATTCTTATTAAACATATATATCATATTAGGAGCAGTAATTGCTGGAGGTGCTGGTGCAGTAATCGGTAGCAGGAAGAAAACTGACTCTATTACTTCTGAATTAATTACTCACGATAATCGGGAAACTTTTTTAAATTTCTTTGATGACAAGAACGTAAAACACTCATTGTTTTTTGATTTTGGTGATTATGTAATCTTTAATGAACTGATTCCAGAGAAGACATTTGAAATTGTTAATACTATTAAGACAAACACAATTCTTAATAAAGTTGTTAATAAAAGCAACGAGACAAGTATTCCAAACCAAATAAGAGAACTTGCAAAACTTAAGGATGAGGGCATTTTAACACAAGAAGAATTTGATAAGAAGAAAAAGGTATTATTGGAGAAAATGGGATAATATTATATGCAACTTAAACAGTAGCCAATGTGCTGCTGTTTTTTGTTATTTCAGCTCTTTTAAGCCAC
>Ga0247841_10012343_pt1 | contig 11159 bp, 7 predicted proteins | sample LaCruzMarch2015__2_FD_192410 | JGI IMG/M metagenome (GOLD analysis project Ga0247841, IMG submission 192410) | Freshwater microbial communities from meromictic Lake La Cruz, Castile-La Mancha, Spain - LaCruzMarch2015_18m | ecosystem: Environmental > Aquatic > Freshwater > Lake | place: Spain...
CAAGCCCTGGTATGAATGACATCTATGAAGTGACGCCCGAAGAAGTGCGGGAAGATGCCACTCCCGTTTTCGGGCGGTTGCATCCGGACGACTACGACCTCGTCAGCGACTCTATTCAGGAATCGGCCCGCACCTTGCAGGAGTTCTATTGCGAATTCAGGGTCATCCTTCCGCGTCAAGGGCTGCGCTGGCGCTGGTCCCAGGCGCACCCGGAGCGGATGGCGGATGGCGGCACCCTTTGGCATGGCATCATCTCGGACATCACCGAGCGCAAACAGGCCGAGGAGGTGTTGCGCGAGAGCGAAGAGCGCTTTCGCGCCATCCTCGAGGCATCGCCAGTGCCTCAAGCGATGAACGATGAGCATGGAAATTTCACCTTTCTTAACAAGGCGTTCATACAAGCGATTGGCTATACTGTGAATGACATTCCCAACCTGGCCGCCTGGTGGCCCCGTGCTTATCCAGACCCGCAATATCGGCAGTGGGTGGCTGACTACTGGCAGAATGATCTGGAAGAATCAAAACGCACCGGCAGACCCTTTGTTCCCGTGGAACTCAAGATCAGGTGCAAGGATGACTCGGTACGCACTTTCATTGGCAGCGCTGCTTCCTTGGAGGGAAATTTTGCCGGAAATCACCTCGTCTTCCTGTACGACATTACTGAGCGAAAGCGGGCTGAAGAGGCGTTGCGGGAGAGCGAATCATCACTGCAGGCGATTCTGCGATCGACCGCGGATGGTTTCCTGGCGGTGGACCGAGAGAATAGGGTGCTCCTGGCTAATGGACGTTTCGAGGAAATGTGGAAAATTCCTCAGGAGGTCATGGCCAGCAAGGACGACGCTGTCCTTCTGCAACATATCCTTGACCAACTGATCGATCCGCAGGGTTTCCTGCAAAAAGTCCAACAACTGTACAAGTCGGATGAAGACAGTTTCGATACGCTATCTTTCAAGGACGGGAGGATCTTCGAGCGCCTATCGCGCCCCCTCATGGCGGGGACGGAACTGCGCGGCAGGGTCTGGTCGTTTCGCGACATCACCGAGCGAAAGCGGGCTGAAGAGGAAATCCGCAGCCTGAACGCCGAGCTGGAGCAGCGCGTTATCCAACGCACCGCCCAACTGGAAGCGGCCAACAAAGAGCTGGAAGCGTTCTCCTATTCCGTCTCGCACGACCTGCGGGCGCCGCTGCGCGGCATAGACGGTTGGAGTCTGGCGCTGCTGGAAGATTACCATGACCAGTTGGATGAACAGGCGCGCCAATACCTGGACCGGGTGCGATCCGAGACGCAGCACATGGGACGATTGATTGATGATTTGCTGCAACTCTCGCGCATGACGCGCGCTGATCTGCGCAAGGAGCTGGTGGATCTCTCCGCCTTGGCCCTTGCTCTGGCTGCCGGCCTGCAGGAAACGCAGCCGGAACGCCGGGTGGAGTTCATCGTGCAGCCAGGATTGACGGCAGACGGAGATCGGCATCTGCTGGAGATCGCTATGTCCAATCTGCTGGCCAACGCCTTCAAATTCACCGGAACACAAGCTACAGCGCGCATTGAGTTCGGACAGACCGAGGTGGAGGGCCGGCCAGTTTTCTTTGTTCGCGACAACGGGGTAGGCTTTGATATGGCTTATGCCAGGAAACTATTCGGGGTATTTCAACGGATGCACAAGTCATCTGAGTTCCCCGGCATGGGCATCGGCCTGGCTACCGTCCAGCGCATCATCAACCGCCACGGCGGGCGTGTCTGGGCGGAAGCGGCCGTCGATTCCGGCGCCATTTTCTATTTTACTCTTGAGGAGGCATGATGAAGCCAAAGATCATCCTATTGGTAGAAGACAACCCCAGCGATATCGGGCTAACCCAACGAGCTCTTGCTAAGAGCCAGATCGCCAACGAGCTGGTCGTCGCAGAGGATGGGCAAGAGGCCCTGGACTACCTTTTCGGCGACGGCGCCTACGCCGGCCGGGAGATTGATCGGTCGCTCGCACTGATCCTGCTGGATCTCAAGCTGCCTAGAGTGGACGGCTTGGAGGTGCTGCGGAGAATTCGCGCCGATGCGCGCACCCAGAGGCTGCCGGTGGTGATCCTCACCTCTTCACAGGAGGAACAGGACTTGGCCCAGAGCTATGATCTAGGCGCCAATAGTTACATCCGCAAACCGGTTGATTTTACCCAGTTCGCCCAGGCTATCCAGCGCCTGGGGTTATACTGGTTGGTCTTGAACGAGCCGCCGCCGAAGGTGAGGCTATAATGGGCAAGCCGCTAGCTGTCCTCCTCGTCGAGGATTCCAAGAGCGATGCCGAATTGCTTGTCCGGCTGCTATCCAAAACCGGCTATGAGGTTCGCTACGAGCGAGTGGAGACGGCTGATCAGATGAGAGCTGCCCTGGATCTGGAGGAGCAGCCGGCCTGGGATCTGGTGATTGCGGATTACAGTCTGCCGCAGTTCGACGCCCCTGCTGCGCTCGAGATTTTGCACAAGACCAACCTGGACCTGCCCTTCATCGTCGTCTCGGGCAGCATCGGTGAAGAGATCGCCGTGGAAATGATGCGCGCCGGCGCGCATGACTATCTGATGAAAGGGAACCTGGCGCGCCTGGCGCCAGCCGTCGAGCGGGAACTCGCTCAGGCCGTGGTTCGTCGCGAGCGTAAGCAGGCGGAGGTTTCGCTGCGGGAGAGCGAAGAGAAATATCGAGGCATCTTTGACGAATCGATAGCGGTTGTATACGTATTCGATGACAGGAACAACTTCATCAATACCAATCAAGCCGGATTAGACCTGCTGGGCTATTCGCGGGAGGAGCTCCTGCACATGAGCATTGGAGAGGTGGATGCTGATCCGGCCAGTGTCTTGCCGGCTTACCAGGAACTTCATTCCGGCGGTCGACTGATCAACTACGAACACAAGCTTCGACGGAAGGACGGTACGATCGTCACAGTGCTAAACAACTCCAAGCCGCTCACGGATGTCCATGGGAACGTAATTGGAATGCTTAGTACATTGATGGACATCACCGAGCGCAGACGCCTTGAGCAGGAAACCGCCAAGGCCCGGGCAGAATTCCTCTTTGCCGTCAGTCACGAGCTGAAGACCCCCCTCTTCCTGATGGTCTCGTCCCAGGAGCTGCTGGAAAGCTTGCCCGCAGACCAGCGAGCGGGGCGCTTCCTGGAGTACGGGGAGATCTGGAGGCGGAACCTGATCCGTCTGCGGCAGATCATCGAGAACTTGGTGGACAGCCAACGCCTGCCCGGGATGGGGATGAAGCTGGAAAAACAGCTGCTCTCCGCGGCGGCCGTTGTGGAAGAAGTGATCAAAGAATTAGAGCCGGTTGCCCTCACCAAGAGAGTCAAGCTGATCCTGGAGGCGGAACCGCTCCCGGAGGTTGCGCTGGATTCCCATGCCTGGGCGCGTTTGTTGGAGAATCTACTCACCAACGCCATTAAATTCTCCCCGACTGGCGGGGAGGTCAAGACTCGCTTTACCCGCCTTGATGAAGGGTTCCAGATGTCGGTAATCGATCACGGTAGCGGTATTGCCCCCCAGGCTATGCCCTTCCTTTTTGAGCCTTTCTACCGCTCTCCGGAAGCGCTGCGGACCGGCATCCAGGGGACCGGACTGGGGCTCTATGTGGTAAAGATGATCGCCGATGCCCACGACTGTTCGGTGGAAGTGGAAAGTGAGGAAGGAAAGGGGACGAAAGTGACGGTTCGGCTGCCACGGGGGAATACGGGAGGCGAGTGAGGAATTGACAGGACAACCAGAAATAGCCAAGCAGGGAAGTAATCCTGAGGACGTCGCCCATCTTCTGCGTGACTTGCAGATCCACAAAGCAGAGCTGGAGGCGCAGAACGAAGACTTGCGTCGCACGCAGATAGAACTGGTTGCCTCTCGCGCCAGATACTTCGACCTTTATGACCTGGCTCCGGTGGGTTACCTCACTCTCAGCCCCGAAGGCCTGATTCTGGAAGCGAACTTGGCTGCAGCCAACATGCTGGGGGTGGAGCGGTACCGCCTGGTGAAACAGCTGATGGCTTCCTTCATCCTGCCGGAAGACCAATACGCCCATTCCCTTCACCAGAACGATCTCTTCCATACAGGAGAGAAGCAAGTCTATGAAGTGCGCTTGAAGACTCGGGAAGAAACCCCTCGCTGGGCACTGATTGAAGCTGATGCGGGCAAGCTAGGCAATGAGGAGGCAGATGTTTGCCGGGTTGCCATCAGCGATATCACCGAGCGCAAGCGGGGAGAAGAATTGTCCCGCTCCCAGCGTGACCTGGCTCAGATCCTCAGTATAACGACCAGCCTGGACGCCGCGCTGCGCCTGTGCCTGTCCACCGCGATCCGCGTCGCCGGGATGGACGCCGGTGGCATTTACCTGGTGGACGAAACCTCCGGAGACTTTGATGTGGTCGTTGATGCGGGTCTGTCCCCGGCCTTCGCCTCCAGCATCGCCCATTACCCGGCCAATTCAGCTGGTGCACGATTGGTCCAGGCCGGCCTTCCTATCTACACCCGGCACCAGGAGATAGGTGTATCCTTGGATGATGTGCGACGCCGGGAAAACCTGCGCGCCAGCGCTGTCATCCCAGTGCTGCACGAGAAGAAGGCCATTGCCTGTCTCAATCTCGCTTCGCATACCCTGGACGAGTTGCCGCTCTTTGCGCGCCACGCCCTGGAAACTATCGCCGCCCAGATCGGCGGTACGATCGTCCGCTTGCGCGTGGAAGAAGCTCTACGGAAAAGCGAAGAAAAGTACCGTTCATTGATCGAGAATGGCCACGACATCATTTATGCGCTTACTGCGGATGGAGTGTTCACTTTCGTTTCCCCTGCATGGACCAGACTGTTGGGGCACTCGATAGCAGATGTGGCCGGACAGCCATTCCAACGGTTCGTCCACCCCGATGATCTTCCCGGATGCATGGTCTTTCTCAAGTCCGTGATCGAGACGGGACAACGGCAAGCAGGTGTTGAGTACCGCGTGCGGCACACCGACGGGACATGGCACTGGCACACCTCAAGCGCGGTCCCCTTCAAGGATGAAGCCGGCGAGATCGTTGGGTTTTATGGCATCGCCAGGGACATCACTGATCGCAAGCAGTTGGAGGAGCGCATCCGCCAGGTACGCGGCGACCTCCTCTTTGCCGTCTCCCATGACTTGAAGTCTCCCCTCCAGGCCCTCCATCAATCCCAGGAGATGTTAAGCTCACTGCAACCAGGAGAGAGTTTGGCCCGCTTCCAGGAGTACAGCGAGATCTGGCGCCGCAACCTGCAGCGCTTGGAGCGGATGATCAACAACCTGGTAGACAGTCAACGCGGAGAGGAAGGCCGTTTCCCCCTCCTCCTCGCCCCTTGTGATCCGGTGGAATTAGTCAAGCGGGTGGCAGAGGATCTGACCGGCTCCGCCTTATCTTTCCAGGCAACCTTTGATCTCACTCTGCAACCCGTGCCGGAAGGTTCTTGCGACGAAGAAGCCCTGGCCCGGGTGGTGGAGAATCTGCTGACCAACGCCGTCAAGTTCTCTCAAGGGGGAGGTAGAGTGGAAGTCAGGTTGGAGATGGAGGAAAACATCCTTCTCCTGGAGGTGGAAGACCACGGCCTCGGCATCCCCGCCGATGAACAAGCTCATCTCTTCCAACCCTTCCAGCGCGGCGATTCGGCCCAACAGAGGAGGATCCCCGGCACCGGTCTGGGCCTCTATGTCTGTCGCCGCATTGTCGAGGAGCATGGCGGAACCATCACCCTGATCAGCGAGGAGGGGAAGGGAACCGTGGTGACTGTGAGGCTGCCCTGGGGGGGGAAAGCGGAACTTTGAGATCATTGGCGTAAACTCCTCTTCTTTCGCTGAAGCCCTTCTCGGCTGGTACGAAACCCAGGGACGCGACCTACCTTGGCGGCAGACCAAGGATCCTTACCATGTCTGGGTATCGGAAGCGATGTTGCAGCAAACCCGAGTGGAGACCGCCCTCCCATTTTTCCTTCGTTTTCTGGAACGTTTCCCTACCTTGGCAGACCTGGCCTGGGCTAGCGAGGAGGAGGTTCTCGCCGTTTGGCAAGGCTTGGGTTACTACAACCGAGCCCGACACCTTCATCAAGGCGCCGGCAAGGTGCAGCAACTCTTCGGTGGCCAAGTCCCAGCCACTTACGAAGAACTCCGCTTGCTCCCCGGGATAGGTCCGTATTCGGCAGCAGCCATCGCCAGTATTTGCTTTGGCCGGCATCAGCCCGCCCTCGACGGCAACGCCCTGCGTGTAGCCAGCCGCTGGTGGAATCTCCACCAGGAGGTGGAATCCTCTTCTGCTCGCCGTGTACTTTCCCAACACCTACAGGAAGTCATGCCGGCTGATCATCCGGGTGATTTCAACCAGGCGGTGATGGAGCTAGGCGCTACCCTTTGCCTTCCAGCATCCCCTCGCTGCGATATTTGCCCAGTGGCCTCCTTCTGCCTGGCGAAATTGCATGGTACGACAAGCGAATTGCCGATGCGGAGAGTTCGAGTTCCTCCCCATCCTATCGAAGTGGCCTGCGCCGTCATCGATCGAGGAGATGGCTATCTGCTGCGAAAGCGCCCCCCTAAGGGCTTGCTGGCCGGGATGTGGGAGTTCCCCACCGAACCGGTTCCAACCGGGGACTCACCTCTGCAGTCGCTTGCTGATCTTCTCCTGGATTGGGGCATCACCGCAGAAATAGGCCCACCCTGGAAGAAGCTGGTGGCCACTTTCACCCATTTGCAGTGGAAGATGTCCATCTTCCGCGTCTCCCTTCGGATTGGTGCAAGCCCTAGTGCGCCGGCTTGGCGCTGGGCCGCCCTCTCCGATCTGCAAGCGCTGCCGATGGGGCAACCTCACCGCCGGGTGGCTACCTTGCTGGGACGAGAACCCCCACCCATTGTTGCTTCGCTTTGCGTGGGTTTCCCCACAAATTAGTCGCTTGATCACTGAATCGCGAAGCCACCGCTTATGAACCACAGACGGAGGAGAGCAGATGGAATTGAATGAACTTGTGGCACGACTGCAAGAACCCTTGGTGTACGCGCTGCAGGAGCTGATCAGCTACCCCAGCGTGCGCGGGGAGGCGGCGCCGGGCCGCCCCTTTGGCAACGAGGTTGGCCAGGCGCTGGAGAGCGCCCTGGCTATCGCAGGTGGTCTGGGCTTCCGCGCGGCCAATCTGGATGGTTATGCCGGCTACGCTGAATGGGGCGAGGGTGAAGAGTATGTCGCCATCCTTGGCCACCTCGATGTGGTCCCGGCCGGGGAGGGCTGGAGCTATCCTCCCTTCGGCGGCGAGATTCATCAAGAAAAGCTTTTCGGTCGAGGCGCCTTGGATGACAAAGGGCCTGTCCTGGCTGCCCTCTTCGGCTTGAAGGCGGTTGCCCAGAGCGGCCTTCCCCTCTCGAAGCGGGTGCGTGTCATCTTCGGCACCTGTGAAGAAACCACTTGGGAAGACATCCCCTACTACCTGGAACGGGAATCTTTACCAGTTCGGGGATTCACACCCGATGGCAACTTTCCTCTGATCCATGCCGAAAAGGGTCATCTGGCTTTTGACCTTGCCGGTGAGCAAGGGAGCGTTTCTGGGAAACCGGTGCTCCGCTCGCTGCAGGGAGGGCAGGTTGCCAATATGGTCCCTCCTTCTGCGCAAGCCATTCTGGAAGGGGTTGCCGCCGGGGAGATCGTCGAGGCCTTGCCGCTTTACAACCAAGCACACGGTTCAGAGATCGAAGCCATCCCCGAAGGTCCGGACGTTCTACTCAGGTCTGCTGGGGTTGCAGCCCACGCCGCCCTCCCCCACTTGGGGTGCAACGCCATCATGCAATTGGTTGGCTTCCTCAGCACGCTCAGCCTGCAACCGTCCGGCGCCGCCGCCTTCCTCTCTTTCCTGGAAGAGAAAATCGGCATGGAGACAGACGGAAAATCCCTGGGAATGGCTTGTTCAGACTCCGTCTCCGGCGCCCTCACCCTCAATGTGGGTGTGATTCTTGACACTGACCAGGAACTGCGGGTGCGGGTCGATATCCGCTACCCCATCTCTGTTCATGCTGACGGATTGCTGGAAATCCTGCGCCTCCAGGCAGAAGAGCGGGGGTTCAGGGTCGAAGAGATTCGGATTACCGAGCCCCTTTATGTAGCCCTGGATGACCCCCTGGTCTTATCGCTGGTGAAGGTCTATGAGGCTCAGACCGGCCTGGAAGGGAAACCTCTGGTCATTGGAGGCAGAACCTACGCCTCAACGATGCCCCATGTGGTGGCCTTCGGGCCGCTCTTCCCCGGAGAGCCGGACCTGGCTCACCAAATTGACGAGTGTATCTCCTTGGACAACCTCCGCCGCCTGACCTCGATCTATGCCCAAGCCATCCTTGAGCTGGCCCGCTGAAGCCCATAGCAGCGTCAAGGCCACGATGATCTATACTCATATCTTGAACCGGGAACCGGCGGGCGTTAGCAGTCCGATGGACGGATTTTATGCCAATCGAGGAGGTTGAATGATGCCGATCTATAAAAATGCCGTGATAAACCGCCGGACAGGCAGCAAGCAATTGAAAGCAAAGAGAACAACACGCCTTCTGGAATAATCATAAGGCGCGCTATACGGGCAAGAAACCAGAACTCTGCATCTAACGCGGATCCGTCTAATTATTGTTGGCCGGCCGGCAGTAGATTGCAGGATTTCTAATCTGCCGAATAGGAGGTGAAAGATGAATGCCGCAGGGAAGTTGTCAGATCATGATCACCCATCCATCCAAGCTATAACGGAAGAAATCTCAGCGGGCAGAGCGACAGCGTTAGAAAAGGTGGAGAGTGCATTTGTCTTCGTCCGTGATGAGGTCAAGTTTGGATTTCCACCGAAGTGGGATGAAGTGAAAGCATCGGAAACAATCCGCTATGGATTGGGGTATTGCAACACCAAAGCCACGCTGTTTCGCGCACTCTGTAGGGCGATCAACGTTCCCGCTCGCATCCACGCCGGGCTCATCGATATGAAGATTATGACGGGCATTTTCCCTTCAATAGCCTTCCCGTTTATGCCAAAGCTTGGGGGGCATTCATGGCTAGAAATAGAAATTGAAGGTGAGTGGAAACCTGTTGATTCCTATATCAATGACAAGCCTCTCTATCAGAGAGCTCTGCAAAGACTTGGCAGAAGTGGAAAAGTAACCGGTTACAGTATCTCCCGCGCCAAGGGTGACAGTAGCTGTGAGCTTAATTTTAGAGAGATGGGATTTGTGCAAATGGGGGCGGTGGTTGAAGACTTCGGGGTTTGGGATGACTATTCGGAATACATGTCTTCCGGAAAGTATCCTGCTATGAATCGAATGTTATTGATGGCATATCCTATGGTGGCTCGAATGTGCAATCGAAACATTAAAAACATCCGGGCAGAGGAGTTGAAGAGGCTAGCTCTCCTCTAATTACGGTGGACAACGGAGTATTCTCGCTGCTCTTGGGATTCTGCTAGTTGAAACAGACCATCATCTTTTCCGAAGGTGGTTTGAATTTTGCCCTCGCTGCTGTGAAGCAGAATGTGAGGCCACCGCCCTATCGAGGATGCTGACACCCATGCCGTTAAACAGTATGAACCTGATGGCCATCTCGCTATAGCCTGTGGGGGCAATGATCACTTTCGAGTGAGGTTTTGGGTAACATTTTAGATGTAACGCGGCCCGTGTGAGAATGAGGTGATTTGGATCGGTGGCTTGTCTTGCCCGACGGGTTACCGTAGAGTGGAAGGAGAATTGTTTACTTTGGCGGGCAGCTTGGCTCGAGAATGTTGGCCAGCAATCTGACAGTCATAGTACCGAGGAAAAACTTATGCAATCGAAACCTGTTGAAGATCAATATGTCATTCGTTTGTTTAGGTGGGATAAGGATTTACCAGGGCTTGTTCAACTCCGAATTGATATCGAAGCTATTGACAAGGCAGGCAACAATCTTGATGAATCAGCAGTTATTGAGACACTGAACTGGGCGGGTCACGATCCAGAACAAGATCGTTGGATAGTTGAAGCTCCTGAAAATCCTACCAAGCTGGTAGGTCATTGCTGGACCCGTATTCAATCGCAAGAGCGCACTGTTATTTATGTAGCAATCCATCCGGAATGGCGACGGAATGGGTTGGGCAGTGCATTACTTGATTGCGCACTTGCCCGTGCCCGCGAGCATAGCGCCAATCACGTCACAGTGGCTGTAGATGTAAAGAACAAAGGTGCGGTAGAATTCCTGCATCGCCATGGTTTTCAGCCTGCTGGACACAATCGGTTTATGTGCGCACCTGCAGATACACCGCTTTTAGAGCCCCGCTGGCCCACCGGGTATACTGTTCGCAATTATGCTGAGGTGCAGGTTTTATCCACATTGGTAGAAGCGCTAAACCGGTCTTATGGGGATATGTGGGGGCATCTTGAAAATACTAAGGGGGCAATGAATGAGGGCTATTTAGCTGAAAACATGAACAAGTATCCCCATCATTACGATCCAGAAGGGATTTTTCTTGCCTTCGCGCCCGATGGTGATGTTGCAGGAGTTTGTGTGGCAATACTTGGCGCCAAAGTCGAAGGGCAGGACAAAGAACAGGAAAAGATTGTCGACTCTCCAGGTGTTGTACCCGAACATCGCCATATGAGATTGCAACGCCCTCTCACACTGACAGCGATGCACTGGTTACAAAGCCATGGGTCGGGACCTATCAATCTAGAATCTTATGGAGATGGAGAGGATGTAGTTGAAGTCTATCGTAAGGTAGGTTTTATACTCCAAGAGCATTACGTGGAGTACTGCCGATATCTAAGTTGAACTCTGCACTTTCCAAGTGATGAGAATAGAGCAGGCCCCTTCGAGCGAAGTATTGGATTTCATTTTAGATACTACGAAAACCAGTTTGGGTAGCTTTTCAAGTGATCGGGATCGTAATCTTGGACGGTTTCATTTGACCTGTTATGATTGGTTTGTTCTCCCCTCGTGGGAGGACAAGGGGTATTGGGATTTACATAGTTAAAAGGGCGTGCAACGCACGCCCTTTTAACTTTTCGGCCGTCGACTGTGAACGCTCATCATAAAGTGGACCACCGCGCTCATCAAATAGTTTACCAGTCTGAGCAGGGGTGAGACCCGAACTTCCGGGTCATGACGTCGTACTCTCCAGGACAAGGACGAGGAGAGGATCAG
>Ga0247841_10012346_pt1 | contig 11156 bp, 10 predicted proteins | sample LaCruzMarch2015__2_FD_192410 | JGI IMG/M metagenome (GOLD analysis project Ga0247841, IMG submission 192410) | Freshwater microbial communities from meromictic Lake La Cruz, Castile-La Mancha, Spain - LaCruzMarch2015_18m | ecosystem: Environmental > Aquatic > Freshwater > Lake | place: Spain...
ATGAGCCTACAGTCTGTAGTTGGTATGCGGTTGTGATTGTCAATATTGAGCTGATTCAGGGCACTGACGTATATTTTCACTTTATTTTTGGCGGGAATGGCAGAGGTAAGCTGTTCATTCAGACCGTGAATACCTTCCATCACAATGATATTATCCTTATTCAGCTTGGTCAGGATATTGCTGCTTTGGCTGATACCGCGGTTAAAATTGAATTTAGGTAATTCTACAGCCTCTCCATTCAGCAGTTGAGTTAGCTGTTTATTGAGCAATTCCAAATCCAGAGCATAGATGGATTCAAAGTCATAATCTCCGTCAGCTTTCTTGGGAGTCCTCTCCCTATTCATAAAATAATCGTCCAATCCAATGATTAAAGGCGTGGCTTTACAAGCTTGCAATTGCACAGAAAGACGTTTGGCAAAAGTGGTTTTGCCCGATGATGAAGGACCGGCTATCAAGACTATCTTGTAATCTGTATCTGCCACAATCATAGAGGCAATCTCAGCAATCTTCTTTTCATGCAGGGCTTCTTCCACCAGTATAAACTGTGATATGTCATAATTATCAATCAGTTTATTCAAATCAATCATGTTATGAACTTTGAGAATATTGAGCCATTTGTCGTGTTCCTGATGTAGATTAAACAATCTGGTGGGAATGCTGAAGGGATGAGACATCTGACATGCCTTGCCGGTGGGGAAACGCAGAATGAAACCCGGAGCTTTATAGACCATTTCAAAATCATGGATAAACTTGGTATTATTGGCAAGAGGTCTGATGTAAAAGTCATAGAACTTCCCGCAACGGTAGATGGGAATAGTGCGCAGTGAATAGTATTGTAAATTCTTCAAAAGGTCGCTCCTGCCCATGGCGCTAAAGATATCTTCTGCTTCGTCAAAGCGCACTTCGATTCTTTCAATCGGAACAGCGTTTTCCACTATCCGGCGCATTTCAGCAGAGACTCTGGCACAATCCTCTTCCGTGAATGAATCCACGCCGAAAACTTCGCAATAAACACCGTCACTGATGGAGTGTTCCGCCACCAAAGAATGACCGCTGCCAAACAGTGAATACAATGCCTTGGCAAGAATAAACAGCGCAGAATCCTGATAAATCCGGTATCCCTCGGGGTGCAGAAAGGTGATACCGTCAATCAAAGCTTCCCGGTCTATCAGATATTCGTCATTGACATAAAGATTATGGTTGATTTTGTAGGATAAGACAGGACACGGAAGTTCGGGCACGGACTTCATAAGTTCCTGAATCGTGGTTGGTTCATCTAATTCGACATCCTGATAAGGATTACTGTTAATTTTAAGTTCGATTTTCATAGCTGGTGACTTATCCTTTCAGGCGGTTTTTTCGTCAAGCAAAACCAATTTTGTTCATGAGGAGTTCTAATGAAACAACGTAAAAAGAACATACGCCGTGAGATAGAGCAATATCTGGGCATCATCTTCGGTGCAATTGTATTCGGCATGGGATATTCCTGGTTTCTGATTCCCTATAATATGGCACCCGGCGGAGTTGGCGGCATTGCACAGCTTTTTTATTACTTTTTCAAAGCTCCCGTCGGTTTGACTATGATTCTTATCAACATCCCGCTTTTCGTGGTCAGTTTCTTTTTTATCGGAAAGTCATTCGGCGCAAAATCCATTTATGGAATGTTGGTAAGTTCTTTTATGACAGATTTTTTGAGCCTGCCTTCTCTCTACAAACTGGGCATCATCAGCGACCTGGAAAAATACACCTTTATGGTTAAGGGCAAAATCATCTATGCCATGCTCTCTCCTGCCGACGTGTATCTCAGTGCAATTGCAGGCAGTGTCTTGCTGGGACTTGGAGTGGGCATCATTTTCAGGTTCAGAGGTTCAACCGGCGGAACGGATATTCCCGTGGCGCTCATCCGACAAAAATCAGGCGTCAGCATCGGCATGGGCTATTGGTTGGTGGAATCATTGATTATCCTCAGTGTCGGCGTCTTCCTGCAAGACCTCAAGCTCATTATTTGGGGCTATATAAATCTCTTTATTTCCACCAAAATCACTGACCTTGCCAGTGAGGGTCTGCCCTACATCAAAGGCGTTTATGTCATCTCGGAACACGTCATGGAAATCAGAGATGAAATCTATGACCGTCTGGAACGGGGCGTGACTTTCTTCAAAGGTATCAGCGGTTATGAACAAAAAGACATCAATGTATTATTCTGTGTTGTAAACAGACGGCAGGTGCCGGAATTTACCGATATAGTCAAAGACATTGACAAAGACGCTTTTATGATTGTCTCTGAAGTGCATGATGTGCTCGGTTATGGCTTCAGAACCAGGCAGTTAAACCTCAAAGACCACTAAGCTTTGTCCTGAATATCTCATTCATATCAGGTAAGAATCCCCGTGTTTACCCCGTATTTCTTCCGGATATCTTCCGGCTAACCCGGGAGAAAGCCGGGAGATCTCCACAGATTACACGGAGATTCGCTGCTGATTTGAACGGGATATCCCCGATATATTCAGCTTGTTGGCAGCATTTTGGAGTTCATGTTGCCTGCTGAAAGCTATTCAAACTCTGTAAATCTAAGGGCAACTTGGACTTCACCTCCGGCATTTTGGAGTTCATGTTGCCTGCTGAAAGCTATTCAAACTCTGCAAATCTAAGGGCAACTTGGACTTCATAATGCAGGTGAGTACTATACAGGACGGTTATATGAAGTCCAAAGCGCTCTCAGCCGGAAGTAAGATTTGAGCATACGTTATGCGCTTTGAACTCCAAATAACCTGCTTGATAACTCCAAATAACCTATAGATACTCACCTAAACTCTCTGAGATTAATACATTACAGAATATTGCAGTAAGCGTTTGTTTATTCATTTGACATTAATACACAGTCTATTTTTATAGAGCGAAATAGAATTCGATTTGAAGGAGTAATTATGTTAAGAGACAAAGATATCAGACCTGTGCAAGGAAAACTGGGTGTGATGATAGTCGGCTTAGGCGCTGTCACCACTACTTTAATAGCCGGAGTGGAAGCTATGAAAAAGGGTTATTCCGAAGCTATCGGTTCTGTCTCCCAAATGTCAACCATCCGTTTAGGTAAAAGAACTGAAAACAGAAATCCTTTGATTAAAGATTTCGTGCCCATTGCCAAAATTGAAGATATTGAATTTATGGCTTGGGATATTTTTGAAGAAGATGCCTATGAAGCCGCTATCCGAGCGGGTGTTTTGGAAAAAGAACTACTCAATAAACTGGAACCTGAACTGCGTAAACTCAAACCCACCAAAGCAGTTTTCAGCTCTGATTATGTAAAAAAACTGCATGGCACCCATGTGAAACAAGCTGCTAATAAATTTGAATATGCCCTGATGCTGATGGACGATATGAAACGCTTCAAAGCTGAAAAGAATTTAGACCGTCTTGTCATGGCGTGGGCTGCCTCCACAGAAATCTATATGGAACATCATCCGGTGCATGAAACGCTGGAATCTTTGGAAGAAGCGATGCGCAACAACCACCCATCTATCTCTCCATCTATGATTTATGCCTATGCAGCGCTCAGTCTTGGCATCCCCTTTATCAACGGCGCACCCAATCATACTTTGGAATTGCCTGCCCTGAGAAAGCTTTCCATTATGAATAAAGTTCCCGTGGGCGGAAAAGATTTCAAAACCGGGCAAACCCTGATGAAAACTATTATTGCGCCCGGTCTCAAAGCCAGAATGCTGGGTTTGAGCGGCTGGTTTTCCACCAATATTCTCGGTAACCGGGACGGTGAAGTTTTAGACGACCCGGAATCCTTCAAAACCAAAGAAGTGAGCAAGCTTTCCGTGCTGGAGAGCATCCTGCAACAAGACATGTATCCGCAACTGTATGGAGACATTTTCCATAAAGTCCGCATCAATTATTATCCGCCGCGTGGCGATAATAAAGAAAGCTGGGACAACATTGATATCTTTGGTTGGTTGGGCTATCCTATGCAGATTAAGATAAATTTCCTCTGCCGTGATAGCATTTTGGCAGCACCGGTTTTGCTTGACCTCATTATATTTATGGATTTAGCCAAACGCTGTGAGATGTATGGCGTGCAGGAATGGCTGTCTTTCTTCTTCAAATCTCCCATGACAGCGCCGAATTTGCAAGCTGAGAATGACCTCTTTATCCAGCAAACCAAGCTGAAAAACACTTTGCGCTATATGATGAAAGAAGACCTGATAACTCATTTGGGTTTAGAATATTACGACGAAATGTAAGCAATAAGCCTGTTTATTTGATGGCTAAAATCAAGCTGCTGTTCAAGATAGGGTACGCCTACCATAAGGCAGGTTTTGACCCTATCATTGAACTGCTGCTTGCAAACGACAAGTATGACGTCTGGTTTTCTCTTGATTTGGAGAAAGTGAAGCACTTCATCTTTGAATTTCCTTACCGTGATAATATTATCAAAACATGGGAAAAACTGGGCTACCGCTTTACTACTGAAACCCAGGGTTTTGATATTGTCATAGCGGGAGATACGCTACGCAATGCTACTGATTATGGCAAAACCCTGCTGATTTTCCTCAATCACGGCACCGGCATCAAGAATATCCTCTATCGTAATCTTGCCCGTTCCAAAGGTGTTAAATATCAAATCTTTGTGGAAGGACAGCATAGAGTGGAGTCACTGCTGAATTGTCCTGACCTTGGCATGAGTGAAGTGCATCTGATTGGTTTGCCAAAGCTGGATTATTATTTTCAGGGTCGTTTTCAACGGGAGCAGGTTCTTTCCCAATGGGGTCTGGATTCTAACAAGCCAACTGTCCTTTTTGCACCCACTTACAAGCCTACTTGCCTGTATGACATCAAAGATGACCTCTTTGAGCAAACAAAGGACTATAACCTGATTATCAAGCTGCATCCCTATAGTTGGATGGGAAAATATGCTCCGCACAAGCAGCACCGCATCTATGAAAAAAGGGTTAAGCGCTTTCCACATGCGGTTTTGCTGCCTTTTTCGGAATACAATATCGTGCCCTATTATGCTGCTGCGGATGTGATTCTGAGCGAAGCTTCCAGCACTGCCTTCGATTTTCTCGCCTTTGGTAAGTTCGGTATTATCTATGATTTACCCTGTGACCATCTGAATCATTCCGATGGTCAACCGTTGTTAGAAATCGACAATAGAGAGTTTCTCAAGGGAGCTTTTCCGCATATTCAATCTGGAAAACAGCTAAAGTCAGCTATTGAAACTGCTTTGCACCCCACTTTGGAAATGATATCAACTGCGGATAATTACCGTGATAAATACTTCTATAAGCTCGATGGCAAAGCTTCCGAACGGTTTATCGCAGTGATGGAACAGCTTTATTCTGAAAAAGGACACGAGAATTTAATATGAAAGGTGTGATAATTGCAGCCGGATATGGCAGCCGGCTTTGGAACGTAACTAATAACATTCCCAAGACTTTACTACCGTTCGGAGAGGGCACCATCCTTTCCACCATCATCAACCGTTTGCAACAAGCCGGGGTTTCTTCAATTTATCTTGTGGTTGGCTACAATCAAAAATACATTCGCGAATATCTTGCCAAAACGCAGTTCGGCATACCCATCCGGATTATCGACAATCAGCTTTGGGACAGAGGCAATGGTATCTCTGTTTATCAGGTGAGAGCGGAAATTGATAACGAGCCTTTCATCCTTTCCATGTCTGACCACATCGTCAGCGTTCCGGCGTTAGAGCTGATGGTTCAGTCTGAGGAAAGGACAAATCTGCTTTTGGTTGACCCCTTTATCAAAGACAATTTTGACCTGGATGACGCCACCAAAGTCTTGGTAAAAGATACATTTATTGCGGGGATTGGCAAGGAAATTGAAAATTACAACGCATTAGACTGTGGTATCTTTCGCCTTGAACCGGATTTCTTCCCTGCTGTTGACAAAGCTGTTGCTGAAGGCAAAGAATCCATCAGTGCTGCCATTACTGAGCTGATTTTAAACAACCGGATGAGAACCATCAAACTTGATAAACCCCATCAGTGGCTTGATATAGACACCCCTGAAGCCTATCAATTTGCTCTTCAACAGAATAATTTAATCTAAAAGCAATCTGGCAATCCCATTTTATCCAATGTTTATCCTGCTCTTTTGTCCCTTAATAGTCAAGCGTATTTCAAGCGTAATATTATTACGCTTGACTTACGCTTGAGATTGAGGGATAAGTAACGCCCTGATTACATAAGACGCTGCCTGCATACCCATGATGGCAGGCATGTAACTAATTGAGCCAACGGTATTTCTCTGCCTTCCTCTGTGCATGATAATTTCATCTGCTTCATTTTCTTCTTCAGGAATAGGTTTAATGGGCTTTTCAGAAGAATAAACCACAGGTATATCAATATCCACATTCCTGCGGTGCAAGAACTTACGGACTCTTTTTGCCAAAGGACAATTCCAGCTTTTGGACAGCAGACTTATCTGAATAAATGATGGGTCGAGTCTGTTCCCTGCTCCCATGACGGAAATAATGTTAATTCTGCTTTTAATGGCATACTCAATCAAGCCGATTTTGGGTCCCAGACTGTCAATCGCATCTATGATATAATCCAAATCCTTAACTATCTCAGCCCTGTTTTCCTGCGCCAGAAAGGTATTGATAACTTCCACTTCCACCTCGGGATTGATATCCAGAATGCGCTGTTTCATCAGTTCTGTCTTACTCTGACCGATTGTGCTGTGCAATGCTAAAAGCTGACGATTGAGATTGGAAAGATTGACTACGTCAAAATCAATCAGAAGAAAGTGTCCAATGCCTGCTCTGGCTAAAGCTTCCGCTGCATACGAACCAACTCCGCCCAGACCGATAACCGCCACCCGTTTGGTTTTAAGAGCAGCAATATTATCCTTGCCAATGAGAATTTCAGTGCGCGTGAACTGACTGTAATTCATTTACTTAGCAAATACTACTTAATGTATTGCCTGATGTTCTTCAAAAGGTCTTGGTTAAGGGATTCTATCTTGACGCCATTCATGCGGCTGACCATATTGTTTAGGACAAGTAGTTTAATCAAAGGGTTCTGTCCCGGCTCATTTACGATGGACTGTTTGCTTAGATTATAGGGTGCGTCGGTCTCAACCAGATAATTGCCGTGCTTGATGACAGCATTGACGATTTCGTGTTTCAAGCTATGAATCAGCACACTTCCCAGAGAGAAAGTCATATCAAATTTACTGAATTGCCGCACTATTTCCACCGGAGCATAAAAACCATGCCAGATGCCTTTTACCGGAAGGTCAGACAGGGCTTTGTAGAAAAGGTCGTAATGACCGATGATGTGAAACACGACCGGTAAATCATAGGCACGGGCAAGACTGAGCTGGTCTTTCAACAGTGTAAGTTGTTGAGCAGTATTACGGTTGTTCTTGTCCAAGCCGATTTCACCAATGGCAAAGATTTTCTGCTCCTTGCACAGAGTCTCAAGCTCATCAAGGGTCAAGGTAGTCCCCGCATCATAAACAGGATGGATGCCCGCGCTGAAATGCATGCCGGGGATGGAATTTTGCACATGCCAATGCACTTCCTCTTTATTCAAAGCGTTGGACAACCAGCCGGAAATGCCTTTTTTACGACTTTCGCTAAGCATCAGCTCAAGATTGTAGTCTTCTGCCACATTGAATAAATGACAATGGGCATCATGCCAATTCAGGACAGTCTTTTCAGGATTGTCACCCATGTCCTTGGTATTGTAGTCACGCATTTTTCTCATGTTTTATCCGATGCTATAAATAGCTTGGTTAGAATGAACTTATTTGACCAGTTCAACTTTGTTGACGGCATCATCTAAACGGGAGTTCCAGTCTTTTTTGACGACTTGCCAATCTCCGTAATGATAGGTTAGATATCCCTTGTAATCTTCAGGGACAGAGTATTCTTTCCCGTTAAAGTTTATCAGTGAGAGCTTTTCATAATAGTCTCTCGGACAGGATTTTAATACAGGTCTTTTATCATCAACCACCCAGAAATACTCATTATCAAACTGAGTTTTGAAAAAGATGTCCATCAGGCTGACATCCTTAAAAAAGAAGAATTTTCTGGTCTGGATACGCAGTAATCTGGGCATTCCTTTTTTGAAAGGTCCCATATCCCTTTTATACCTGCGGATTCTGGTTCTATAGCCAGCCAGCCACATCCGCCACCTGACAGAAAAAACCCGTCTGGCATGCTCTCCCGTAACTGCTGCATCCAAATCCGTGTCCCAGGGCAAAAGTCGGTTTTCTCTGATGATACCAAGCAGGGTGCCCCCATCCAGAATATAGGGAATGTTGTCTTTTTCAAGAATAAGCGTGACATCGATCAGCATCTTCAACGCTTTTGCCAGGTACTTACCTGTCAGTTTTTTCGTTCCACCCATTATCTTAAATATCCTTTTCTAAAAATACTGTGGTAGATTATCTGCCACTTTCTGAAGAGATTCAGAGGTTTATGCTTTTTGGGATAATCCTGCGGGTCAAGCTTTTCCAATGCGGTAACAATACGCTCAGCAGTTTTACCATCGAGATAAGGATTCACCTCTGCTATAGCTTTGTTTCGCCGCTGGCGTAAATATTCTGGATAGGCAATACACTCATCGATGGCAGGTCGCAACAGATTGGCATCAGTAATGTTATAGGCTTTTTCTGCTCTGGCAATTGTCTTGTATGTAATGACAGGTTTGTCAAGAGCGAGAAATTCATACACAACCGATGAAGTGTCTGAAATCAGGATATCGCTGAGATGAAGATAGGGTATAATATCCTCTCTGGTGATAATTCTAACGTGCTTCTTATCAGTGTTTTCAAACGGTTGAATCATTTCTTCCGGCATCAGCTCGTGAAATTTGAGCAGCCAGTATTCATCTGCTTTGATAATTCCGGGAATGACCGCGGTTAATTCAGAAGCAGATTCCATTTTGGAACTGAAAGTCGGAGCATAAAGGATAATCTTTTTATCCAAAGGAATGCCGAATTTAGCAGCTAAATCTGCTTTGGGATAATTGATAACCCCGTCAATCTTCAACCAGCCGGTTTCAATAACATCAAAATATTTATACTTCTTCTGCATTACCAGGAACTTATCAGTAACATACTTCCCGGAGGTTAAATAAACATCGAAGAAATGTCTGATGGCAAAATGAACCGGCTTTTCTACTCCCAGACCATGAAACACCTGTACTTTTATGCCGGGAATCCTAAAATCGACGAAATTGCCCGGTACTAATACATAGCCGGGATTAAACTTCTTTGTTCCTTCAATACTGTTAATTATTCTCGTTTTTCCCCATTCTGCAGGAAAGGCTTTTCTTACTTTCTCTGAAACATAGAATGCATAATCCCGCTTAATCTCATCAAGATACTTAACCAGTGGTGCTACAATGGAAATGGAGTATGATTTGGACAAATAAAACAGGTATTTCAACCGTCATTCCAAACTTGATTTGGAATCCAGCCCAACTTTGCCGGGATGGCTTCCTATTTGATTATCTATAATAGCCAGCAATTCTTTAAATTTAGCAAATACCTGCTCGGGAGAAATCCCCAGAGTTCGGTCGGAAGAATCTGTACATTCCCAATTTCGAAGGTAGGGATGGATCGGATTATGCCACGCCTGCCATTTTTTGGGATTAGAATGAGGTCCAAAGATGGCGATTGAGGGTGTCCCGGTGGCAACGGCAACATGATTAATCCCTCCGTCCTGCGAAATATACATCTTTGCCCTCTTTAAGAGTGCTGCGGCTTCATTAAAGGTCGTTGGAATTGCCTTTATCACATTAAACTTCACTTTATCAGCAATCTCCTGACAGTCTTGTTCTTCACCCGGTCCCCAGAGTAATACAACTTTATAAGGATAGTTTTCCTGAATCAGGTCAGCCAAAACAGCAAATGAAGCAAGTGACCATTTCTTAGCTAAAACCGGTGTACCCGGAGAGAAAACAATAAATTCTTTCTCTTTGAGACCGCTCGAAGTAAGCCATGCATCAATCTTGGTCTGGGATTGTTCTTTTACCTGATAAAAAAGCTCATGCGGTGTTTCCTTGATTCCCAGCGGTTCCAGCACGTGGAATTTCATCAGAGAATAATAACGGTCATTTGTCCTTTTCCGGCGATAATTGTAAACCCAGTTCCAGCGTTTCAATTCCCAGCCAAGCCGGTATTTTGCTCCGCTAAAGAGAGTAATCAGTGCAGACCCGCTTCCCCGTAACTGGTCGATTATCATGTCGTACCTTTGTTTTCTGATAACTCCAATCATGTGATTTCGTTCTCGATAGTAAGCCATTCCTTTCTTGTTTTGCATGATAACCAGATTATCAAGATAGGGATTGTCCTCAAGTAGAGTAACATAAGGTTTTTGGATTAGGAAATCAATCTGAGCCTGCGGAAATTTCTCTCTAAGCCAGGGAAAATAACCGGTATTAAGCAGAATATCGCCAAAAGGTTTGTATTGGATAATTAGAATTCTTTTGATTTTCAGTAGTTCGCTTTCAGGGATATTTCTCTGCATTAATTCCTCTTATGCCAGTCTAATTGTTCTTATAGTTGACATACTCTTTCTCTTCCACCAAGCTCGAGCCAAATTTAATGTTGATTTCCTTCTTGATATCAGCACGGGTATCATTTTCCACATACACACTTCTGGCAAGCTCAATGAATCTGTCTCCAAACCGTTTGTTATATTCTTCGATGCGAATGTCATCCTCAATATGCCAGAGACGCGTGTTGACTTCCTTGAGACGCATAAAAACATCAGAGTTGACAGTTATTCCCAGGCTTTCCATATCTGCTCTTAAAAGTGTGTATTCTTTCTTTACGTTAGCCAATTTTTCCGCATCCTTAAACTTCTCTGTTTTGATTTCAAGTATGGTTACTTTGTCAACGAGTTCACCAATCGATACTTCAATTTTCATATATCCCCCAATCAGATAAGATTCCAGAATCTTTGTATATCCTTCCGATAAACGATTTCAGAGAATACTTCACTGATTATCCTGCTCGTTTCCTTGAAGAATATGGAAGGTGAATTATTCACTTCATAAAAATACTTTCCTTCCTCAAAGTATATCGGATTGCCTATAGTAGTGTATTTTGTTCCTTCAATAGCTCTACCTGCATCAGCAGCTGCATCCAAAATCAGACATTGGTCTTTG
>Ga0247841_10012347_pt1 | contig 11156 bp, 6 predicted proteins | sample LaCruzMarch2015__2_FD_192410 | JGI IMG/M metagenome (GOLD analysis project Ga0247841, IMG submission 192410) | Freshwater microbial communities from meromictic Lake La Cruz, Castile-La Mancha, Spain - LaCruzMarch2015_18m | ecosystem: Environmental > Aquatic > Freshwater > Lake | place: Spain...
AGCTTTTGCCCAAACCCAGGCTTTTTCAGCCCGGGTGACACAATCGGCTGCATAAAGTGAGTCGTAATCCTGATAAATGCGGCCGGCCATTGCCATCATTGCGGAAAAGTCGAGCGCCGATGCAGTGGTTTTTCCAATTACATAACGGTCGGCTTTGTCGGCATTTGGCATTACCATTCCTGAAAAATTTAAAGTGGTCAATTTGAAAAATACGCCACCGTCATTGTCCTGCATGGTTTTTAACCAGTCGAGTTCAAATTTCACTTCATCCAAAAGGTCGTTTTTCCCATTGCCCGATTCTGGTATATGAATGGTTCCATCGGCAAAAAAGCCATTGAAATTCTCGTAAAACGAAAGCATGCTTGCTACCGAAATTCCGGCGTTAATCACATATTTACCATAATCGCCGGCATCGTACCAACCTCCGGGCGAAGAAATCTTTCCGGTTTTTCCGGTGGATGAATGCAGAATACATTGTGTATCGGGATGACCGGCAGGCCGTGCCCACAAACCGGCAAAAGGTGCAGTAAGTTCATAGGAACTCCGCTGATAATAAAACGATTTTAACGATGCGTAAGCTGCTTTCCGAAGCACAGTTTTTGAAATCTCAAAGGGATAGGATTCGCCAAATCCGGGTATTCGGATTTTAAAAGTTCCAGCTTTGGTGAGTGCCGAAAAATCGGCCCGTTTAATGCTGTCGCCGGAATCTTTCCAAAACATTTTTGCAGACAGGTTTCCAGTGAATTCAACTGAATTATCTGCTGTGTTCACAACCTCAAAAGTAGTTGCATTGGTGAAAACGATAACGGCAATTTTGGTGGCATCGGGATAATATCCCACCTGGTTGATGCGGATTGCCCCGGTTTGCGACAACGCAACAAGCGAACAACCAATTAACAGTAATGCTGATATTGTTTTTTTAAAGAGTTTCATTTATTATTTTTTTGAAGTAACGGAACAAAGTATTTTTATTAAGTGCAATGCCTTTTTTAATATCGCCAAAGGTATATAACCAGTATTAATATTAGCGTCAGTTTTTGGGGCTTATTAAACATCTTTTTCCATGAACATTTAATCGAATTGTTTCAGTTTCTGTGAAAATTTATTTTACATAAAGTAAAAACATGAAAAAGAAAAACCAAATTACTTATTCACTATTTTCCAAATTCCATTGCTGTTGTTGAAATGATAAAAGAACCAAACGCACCAAATGGACTAACTTCTTTTGGAGAGTTAAAATAATCCTGGGTGCTGTTTTGAATTCCGATGCTGCTGCAATCAATTAGATCGATAAATCCCTGGTCATTAGTTTTGGCTTTTTTCACCATTCCGTTATACGCCCGATTGATAACCGGATTATATTCTTCAGCAGAAAGAAATCCCTTATCAATTGATTTTTTTAGCAGGTAAATAAACATGCCGGTTCCTGATGTTTCGTTCCAATTCCCAGGTTCAGTGGGTTTATCAACCACCTGGCACCACATGCCGGTTTTAGTGTCCTGATTCTCGACCAGTCCTTTGCAAAGTTTTTGGCGAATGGCAAATATCCGGGAGTATCCAGGATGTTCTTTGGGCAAATAATCAAATACATCGGCCAAAAGCACAGCATACCAACCCAAACCTTCGCTCCAGACTTCGGGTGCCAAACCTGTTGTTTTATTAGCCCAGCCTGCTTTTTTACTTTCGTCCCAACCATGCCATAACAAGCCGTTTTCTTTCTGACATACTCCGGCAATCGTAGTTATTTGTTTTACCACTTCGTTAAAAGAATATTCGCTGTCGCCAATTGTTTTCCCGTATCGGGCAAGAAATATTTGACCCATGAACAAGCCATCGACCCATGTCTGATTTGTTGCCCACACGCCATGCCAGAATAAACCATTCGAATTACGTGGATAATTATCGAAACCGGCACGGATTTTCATGGCGGCAATTTTGTATTTCCCGAGGTGAGTTTGTTCGTACATAAAAAGAATTGCATATCCCGGAAGGAAATTATCCAATGCATCACTTTTAAAATCTGGAATATTCCCATTTTCATCAACCTGCTGATCTACATATTGTCTGATATAATTATAATACAAAGAATCACCGGTGGCTTTCCATATTTTTTCCATGGCAAACATTACATAACCCGCCTGCCAGCTAAAGTGGTTGGTATTTCCGCAACAGTACATTGTGTCGGGGTCAGGAAAACGCTCAATAAAACTTTGCGCTACTTTAACCGACCATTTCGTGGTGTTGTCCTGCGAAAATCCATTTTCCCAAATTATTAAGGAAAGTATTGTGAAGGAGATTGAAAGTATTTTTCTTTTCATTATATAGGTCTAATACTGTTAGTAATGAACAACAAACTCTAAAATTAATGCAACACTTTTCCGTTCAGCGGAATTCCTTTTGGATCCAATACCTGAATATTTGACATGGTTTTTAGTATCGTTTGATCATCATAAATCCATACCACCTGCTTGTTTCGGGATATTTCGAAAGCATGGGTTACTTTTCCCCCGGGACGATGACCTACCCAGTTCGTGAAAACCAGATTACCATTGGGCAGGATTTCCATTCCGGTCATAAATTTGAGTTCAATACCGGGTAATTCGTTTTTTGTGATTTGCCAAACTACCGAATCTGATTTGTCAACTTCAACAATGCGTGGCTCACCGTTGTGATCGGAACAGGCAATTAAAGTGTTGCCACCGGGAAGCCTGATTACTGAATGGGGTCCGCCGGTAACCGGAATTTCGCGGACGATTTTGCCATCGGAATTATACTCACCAACTTTATCCAAACCGTAATGAGCCACCAGATAATTGCCGTTTTCAAGCTTCCGGGCATTGCGCATATACGCAGAACCCCCATCAACCTCGTCGGGCAGAAGTTTTATCTTTTTAACGATTTGTCCGTTGGGCGCAACTTCAAGTAAAAAGCCTGAATTACATTCAGCAATAAAAGTATTTCCATTGGCCAACCGCTGACAGGCATATATTTCACTTTTCGATTCGTAATTAAAAACCACCTCTTTATCGCGGGTTACTTCTTTTACCCCATGCCCTGTATTAAATAACAAATTCCCGTTAGGCAAAACCCATAAATCGTTGCAATTCTCAGCCTGATATTGCCATAGTAGTTTTCCTTCTTCTGAAATAATGCAGACCACTCCCTGCGTATAGTCGGTACATGCAAAAATGTGTTTTACTGATTGTGCGTTAATATTTTGAAAGAAAACAGCAAAAATCAGCAGTTGAAACAGAGTTTTTTTCATTGTGAAATACATTCACTTATTATCTGAATCCTATTTCCGAACCTGTTGCAAGTATCCCAGAACATACACCGCCGGAGCGTTCCAGTTGATGCAAACTTCGTTTGATGCGTAACTGCCTTCAGCATCAACGTATGCTTTTGCCGGAAAATCTGAGGTGTAAGTTATCTTCTGTTTATCTTGTTTATCATTATTTGGCCCGCCTGCAATAAACCCGGGAACCGGGTTCTCAATACCATCGGCTCCGCTGGGACGGTGGTGGGGAAACATTACCTGTTTTGAACCAAATCCGGTGAGAAAACAATAGCCGGTAGCATTCTTCCCAAAGATATAATCTGTAATTTGTTCGGCTCCAATCAAATATTTTTCTTCGCCGGTAATTCGGTGCGCAATGCATAAAATCATGGCCTGATTCAGAATGTCATTGTTTGAACCCCACTCATACCTTTCAAGGGCTATCCGGTATGGATTTTCATCTATACTTTTCAACAGTTCGTTTGCCAGATCCAGATGTCCTTTCGAAAGTGAACCTGCAAGCTGCTCATCCAACAACTCTTTATTTTCCAACAGCGAATGAAATCCGATGTTTCGTATAAAGAATTTCCAGCTATTGGTAAGTTCAAGCTGGTATTTCTGCGGATTTTCGTTCAGGTATTTCAAATACACCTCCTCTTTTGTGGTGATGTACAATTCGGCTGCAGCCCAATACATTTCATCTTTTAACTCAACATCGTCATAAGCACCTGTACTCACATCATTCGGGTTCGAATATGGAATATTATTATTGACAAAAGCCCATGACCATGCCTTTTTGGCTGCATCAAGCGCAGTTGCTGACCATGCCGGGTCAATGTTCTTATATAATCGTGAAGCCTGCGCCATTACCGCAGCAAAATCGGCGGTGGAAGCTGTTCCTTTTCCAATAACATAACGATCGATGGTGTCGGCCTCGGGCATAACAAATCCGCAGAATGCTTTTGTGGTAAGTTTGTGATAAACTCCGCCATCAGTATCCTGCATGGTCAGCATCCAATCCAATTCGTATTTTAATTCATCCCAAAGATCACCAATACCATTTCCGCTTTCCGGAATGTTCAGAGTTCCGTCCTTAATTACTTCGGGATATTGTTCAATCAGGTTAAGCATCTGACCCACTGACAATGAGGCATTAACAATGTATTTTCCGTAGTCACCGGCATCGTACCAACCTCCCGGCGAATTTAAAGTACCCGTGGTTTTACCTGACGAAGGGTGATACAAACATTTGTCGTCGGGGTGACCAGCGGCACGTTTATAAATGCCGCTGTAAGTTTCCTCAATTGGTATCGAGGACCTTTGAAGATAATAACTTTTTATAGCTGCATTTAAAGCTTCTTCGTACACAGCGGGTTTAATTTCAAACTGATATGAGGCGGTTCCTTCATTTAAAAGAACCCGGTAAGTACCCGGGGTTTTAAGTGCGCTGAAATCTCCCATCAATACCTTTTCACCCGAAGTCTCCCATGTACCGTTATCTTTCAATTCCCCCGAAAAAACAATTTTGTTTGTACTGTCAATGACATCGTATTTCGATGCTTCCATATCAACAACCGTAAATTGTTTAACCGAACCGGGATAATAACCGATTTGGTTTACACGAATGGCTTCTGAATCTTTAGTTTTGGCGGTTTTTGATGATTGACATGCAAATAATGAAAAGAAAACGATGATGTAAAGAAGAATTGATTTTTTCATAGCAATTGATTTTTTATTGTCGGTAACTAAATTATTTCACAATTATTTTTGAACTCTTAATTTCGCCTCTTGATTTAATTTTTAACAGATATAAGCCGGAGGACAGATTCAGATTTACCTTTGCAGAGTTCTGAGGCGACCTGAAATCTTTGAACAGGATTCGCTTTCCGCTAATATCGTACATTTCGATCGCATCAATATTAGGTTTCGAACTTTCAATTGTAATGTAATCAGCAGCGGGATTTGGATAAACAGTGAAATCACCTGCCTGAACCAAAGGTATATTGCCGGTGGTTTTAAGCGTTATCTGAACTGTTGTATCCTTTTCGATTCGGAGAGAATCTGAATATCTCTGAAAATTATCGCTTACAATTTGGTAAGTGAAGAGTTGTTTTACCGGAATATCAAAAAATTCACCATGACCTGTTGTATTCAACCAGACAGTATCGTTGTTGAGGATAATATATGTATTCATGATATCGCCGGAAGCTGCGGCAATTATAAATTCAACATTTGCCACCGATTTCGACATTTGCAGGTTAAGTACAGTATCTTTTGTAAGGTTCAGGCTACCCTGCTCAAAAAAGAAGTTCTCCTTTTTTATCAAAAACTGATATGTGCCGTTAACCGGAACAGATTTAAACGTGCAGGTTCCAACCGCATTGGTCAGTAAAGAATCGTTACCCAGAATGACCTTTGCATTATCTACTAATTCCAGCCCGTTTTTAAGTCTGAATTTAACATTTACATGAGATCGTTCAAGACTTACTTGAAAAACTGTATCCGATTGAATTTTAAATTCCGATTCAAAGCTGTGGAAGTTAATCTTATCGAAATAAGCCAAATGTGAGCCTGCTGACAACGAAAAATAAGTTTCTCCTTCAATGCCCGTAGTGCTCAATTGGTTACGAACGGTAATATCCACACTTGATAATTTCGACCCGCTGTTAAAGTCCTCCAATTGAAATATCACTTTATATAAGGTAGAATCGAGGAAAACTGTGACAATTGTATCAGAAGAAACCATTAAGCTTCGGTTTTTTACCGTTACCAGATGTTTCTTTTCGGCACCCAAATTATACTGGCCGTTAAATGCGCGGAAAGTTACTTCTCCACCGGTATTTGTACTTTTCATTTCATTGTTGAAATTGACCGTGCAATTTTCAATCAGCATTCCTGATTTCTTGCTTTTTATTTTAACGGTAATGTAATTTTCGAAACCCGGCAAACGTATTTCCACCAGCTTTTTGGTAAATGGTTTAAGCATGGAGCTATCCGGCGAAATAATTCCGCTGCCTGACCAGGAAAGGGAGATTACGTCATTAATAAGTACATCGCGGTTAAGATTTATATACAATATACTTGAATCTGCAGGATTGATTTCAATACTTGCGATGCCAATGGAGTCGATGTTATTTGTAATAACTTTAAAAGCGGAATGATTTTTCTGAATAATGAGTTTATCCGTAAATTTCACAGCAATCAACCTTGCATTTTTGTCCATCAGCGAAGATAAGTACGTTAAGTGAGGATCGATAGGTGAGATTTCGCCGTGAGTGAGTGTTTCAAAAAATATGTTCAAAACAGACCCTCCTTTGAGTCTGACCTTTTCTTTTAACAGCCTCTCTGTATTTGGTAAACTTAGTTCTTTGCGGTTGTGATAATGATTGTACCCCACTTCCCACGTATCAAAAATCTCACCGGTTGTCGCATTATCAGAGCATGTTCCCTGCATTTTACCGGTCAGGAATTGAGTTGCCATAAGTTCCATAACCGCAACATAACGCTGGGTGTTTTCGGTATAAACATCTACCCCCTGATTCCATGCCACTTCGGCTGCATGAAGTGCTGATGCCATGGCAAACTGGGTATGGTGATTATTATCTCTGCAACTCTCCTGAGTCAAGCCATCAACAATCAATGTTGGTTCGAACCAGGAGCCGGTAAAACTGCTTCCTCCATAGTTTCTTGAGCTGGCAGGATCCGAAACAAGATAAAAGTAAGCAGGATTTCTCTTTTTTAACCGTTGAATCCCCAAATTGAATTCAGTTTCATCCTCATTGAAAACGGAGATATTCATAAGGGCGTCAATCTGTGTCAAATCAACATTTCCGTTCCATGTGCTAACAGTTTTTAATTGAGGATAAAAGGCACGCCTGAACATGTCCTGAACTTTTTGAATGTCGGCTGGCTGCCATCCGGAATAACCTCTCATTATTTCAGCAGCCGGCCCGAAAAGCGCACCAATCCATCCAGCCTGAAGTTTGTCCTGATCTGTACCGGCATTAAAACCCTGTAAAATGCTCCATGCATTAAGCACCGCGATTGACTGTTTTGCATAAATTTCCTGTCCGGTGATGTACCACGCCAATGCATTGGCGTAAGCTTTCATTGCTTCATCTGTCGATGTGCCAGCCTCGCTGCTATTGTCAGAGTTAATGGTTTTCAGCGCGCTTGTTCCTCCACGGGCTCTTCCTTTTAACTGGTTAAATGCTCCAATCCAGGGTTGTTCTCCGGCTTTAACTTTTGCTTTAACCAGGTCGAGATCGACTTTGTTATTCATTGCACCGGGATGTACAAAAGTCATTTTTGTTTGCGCCGATACAAATCCAAAGCAAAAAACAAAAAGCAATATTATAAATGGTCTTCTGTCAGAAATTAATTTATTCATGTTCATTGATTCTCCTGTGGTTTAATTCGATGGTGATTTCATCCATCTTCTTCTGGGTTAAAGGATAAAGGGTCATAAACCCGGCTGCCAAAAATGCTATAATTGCAGGTATCCAGCTCATGAGCATAATAATACCCGGAACGGCTCCAGCAATCGATGCCACATTCTGACCGTCGTAATGGAAAGCGCTAAGCACAAATCCGATAATTGCACCGGCAATACCTCCACCAAATTTAGTGGCAAAAGAGCCCGCCGAGTAAACAAGTCCTGTTGCACGACGCCCGTTTTTAAATTCCGAAAAATCTGCCGCATCGCCAAGCATAGCAAAGAACAGCGTTGGAAAAATGGCGGAGGCACACTCACCAATAATACCTATGGCGAAAATGGTGGTTGTATCTTCGGAACCGCAAAAAACAAACAACGAGTTTACAATGCCCGAGAAAATAAGGGCACCGATAAACAGATTTCGTTTGCCGTATCGTTTGCCCAGCGGAGTTGTTATCATGGCTCCTCCAATCGAAGCAATGGCCAGTATTACCAGATAAGAAGCCGTCAGCAGCGGATTATGCAAATAGTGGGTAAAATAGATGACCACAATTCCTTGTTTTATATTGTTGAAAACATTGAAAAGCATACCAATCACCAGTAGTACAACCCATGGTTTGTTTCTGATGAGGTCTTTCAAATCTTTTAACAGGTTTGATTCCTGATCTTTCGGCGGCAGCACCCTTTCCCTGGTCGCAGCAAAAGTTAAAATCATAAAAATTGACAGGAAAACCGACATGATATAAATGGCAGAGCTGTAACCCCGTTTCTGGTCGATGATGGATATTTTTTTTGCTTCAAGATTTTCTTCACCAGCTACAATAAAATTGTACTCTTTGTTCGCTTCCATCGAAAAGCTTTTGCCTTTTGCAGGGGTATTGTCGCCATTGCTTAGTGCAGCATCGGCCCAGCTAAACTCGGCAATTCCATCTTTGGTTTTGATATTTACGTTTTTAATGTCTTCGTGGGTGGAAACGGTTACTTCATATTTCGTCGGCTCAAGCTGTTTCACATTAACCACCGGATTAATATTGCCGAAGTGGGCTACCAAAAACAACAAGGCACCCTGAACAATCATCCCTCCAATAAATGCTCCTGTCATACGGTACGAACCCAGGCTTGTGCGCTCCTTGTCGTCGCCGGTCATTACCGCCATCAATGCACCGTAAGGAATATTATTTGCTGTGTACATAAAGAAAAACAGCAGGTAGGTGGCGTATGCATAAACTATTTTCCCGTTTTCGCTCAAATTGGGAGATGTAAAAAGAAGTGATAATGAAATGCCCAGCGGAATGGCTGTCCATAAAATCCAGGGACGGAATTTCCCCCATTTCGAATTTGTACGGTCGCAAATGATGCCCATCAGCACATCGAGAATTCCATCGCCAAACCTGGCAATCAGAAAAAGCACCCCAACCACTGCGGGATTCAATCCGAATACATCGGTGTAAAAAATAAATAAGAATGTTGAAACGCCGCGCCATGCAATGTTTGCTGCACCGTCGCCAAGGGCATACCCTACTTTTTCTTTAAGTGACAGTTTTTCCATAAGTTTTTTAGTTTTATTAGTCTTTTTCGCAAATCTCCTGATTTTTTCTTTTATCCTATTTATTTGGTTGCTTTTTCGTCCAGTTTTACGCTGATGCTCTTCAGAATAATCGGCTCGGTTACAATTGAGCCATGCCTGTCAAACTTAAACCCGACAGTTTCGATGAGGTTTTTCTTCTTTTGCTTATTCACCAGAAAATCTTCGGTTGAAAGTGTAATAACCACGTCCTGACCTGCTTTTGACGCAAGTCCTGAAATGACTCTTGATACGCCGCTCCAAACGTAATACCCTTTTTCGCCGGCTTGAACAAAGGGAGTAATTTGCATTTTCCCCTCATCGAAGTATGCTTTCGGGATGTTAAATACATATTCAGCTTTAAAGGGCTCGAAATTGTGCGGTGCACCAAGCGACTGGCAAATGGTAACATCGCCGGTGTGTCCTTGCGGAACCTGTCCTTCGCCCCATTGCGGAATAAGCACCATGCCGTTGCCATCTTTGTTTAACCGGCGGGTAATATCCATGCTTTCAGCTGAAATCCTCACTTCCAGTTTGTCAATGGAAGCCTGCGTATTGTAATTGAACTGGTAAAATGATTTTGGATTGGTCACCACTGGATCAGGTGGTTCGGGAACGATTTTATCTTCGTTGAGCTTGATTTTCAGGTTGCGGATTTTGATGGGCGCCGAAATTATCGAACCCCGGCGCTCGAAAACGATATTCACCCGCTCAATTTTCCGTTGCTTGATGGAAGGTTCATTGTAATCGGCCGGTACCACCACCATTTTTTTGTATTTCCCGCCGCTGCCGGCAAAATCCGACATTTTGTAAGTGTGCCCATTAAACAGGTAATCGCCAGTAGTACCGGCCTGCAGCGAGAAAACAAACTCCATTTTGCCTTCGTCGATGTATGCCTGCGGAATGTTGATTTCGAAGGTCACTTCCGACTGGCTGCAGTCGCTCATCGGGATGTGTTGATAAGAATGAAGCCGCCCGTTTTCGATATTTCTCGTTGCAACATCGGTTGAGTTGGCGTCATCTTTCGACCATTTTGGCAGCATCACTGTTGCATTATCTTTTGCATCATACGAAATATCAATCTGTTTCGAGCCCAGGTGAACCACGTCAACCGTCCAGAGATTAGGATCCGACATATTAAGTTCGATTGTACTGTTTTGCCCGGATGCAAAGCCGAAAGTCAACAGAATGTTTGTCATAAAGAATATTGCCCGGGTTGATGACAATTTACCCGCGATTTTCTTTGTTAAATTCATTTGTTAAATCATTTTTTAGGTTTTGTGTACAAAAACATCCAGTCGTAGAAATCGGGTTCGCTTTGTGCTTTATGCCAGATTTCGTGACCGTAACCGGGGTAATTGGTATAACGCATTTGTTTTGCACCGATTTCGACCAGTCGGTTATAAACCCGTTCTGTCAATTCAGATTTATTGATATTGTCGTCGCTGCCATGAAACATCCAAAGCGGTGTTTTGGCAATGTTTTCGGCCCAGCCCGCCTGACCGCCACCACAAATAGAAATTGCCGAAGCAAATTTATTAGGCAGCTTGTGTAACAAATCGAAAACACCCTCACCACCCATCGAAATTCCGTACACATACAATCGCGTGGTATCAACCGGGTATTTATGGATTAGACTATCGAGCACGTGTATTGCCGCCTGCATTGATTCGGATAACGAAGTATCGTTCCAACCGCTCCAGTCGGCCCAGGTAGTGGGTGTTCTCGGCGTAAATACAAAGCACGGATGTTTTGCCTGCATGCTGCTGTTGTAACATTCGAGATAAGCTGGTTGATTGGCGCTCCAGCCATGCAAAAACATCACCAGCGGATACGATTTGGTTTTATCGTATTTTTCAGGAATGTAAAATCCGTATTCC
>Ga0247841_10012348_pt1 | contig 11155 bp, 9 predicted proteins | sample LaCruzMarch2015__2_FD_192410 | JGI IMG/M metagenome (GOLD analysis project Ga0247841, IMG submission 192410) | Freshwater microbial communities from meromictic Lake La Cruz, Castile-La Mancha, Spain - LaCruzMarch2015_18m | ecosystem: Environmental > Aquatic > Freshwater > Lake | place: Spain...
CATTCCCTCGAGTCCGCGAAGCGCTTTCCTGAAGCGCTTGCTTTGTTTCATCGGCGCGTTCCTTTCCCGGCACGAGCTTGCGACAGAATTCGCTCCTTCATGTACGAAGCGGGTGGCCATTCCTACCGGTTCGTAGGTTATCGCTCCCCACTCTATCTTCCTCACCCTCCGGCCCCCCTGAATTAACAGGCTTTTGGCCCATCTCCTCCTTTCGGCATACTATTTGCCCTAGTATCCATCGGGCTGGTAACTTTGACATCAAGGCTCATTTCAACTCCCTGGAACCCCCGAATCCTCCACATTGCCCTCGGGGTTCTCTTCTTTTGGAGGTCCTCCCTATCGGGCGTTCCAGGGCCCCTTTTTTCGGATCGCGACGGACATGGACTGCAGGTCCCTCTGCAGTAGGCACTCCTGAAACATCCTGATGACCTCCAAACATTACCGGAGCCCGCTTTCAGTGCTCGGGCACCTATTCCTGCGCGGGGCTTTACCTTTTCGCGGTCGAGAGATCCACACGGGTGAGATTAGCTCCGGAGAGGTTCGCGCCGGCAAGGTTGGCCTCTTTCACATCTGCCGCAGTGAGATCGGCGTCCGACAGGTCAGCGCCGCTGAGATCCGCGCCTGCAAGCGTCGCCCCGGTGAGATCAGCCCCGGAGAGGCAGGCCCTAGAAAGATTGACCACGGTTAGGATAGAGCCTACCAGATTGGCATTGGTCAGGTTGGTGCCACCCAAATCCGCCCAGAACAAATCCGCGTTTGCCATGTTCGCCAGCGTAAGGTTGCTCTTGGAGAGGTTCGTTTGAGAGAGGTCAGCGTCAACGAGACTGGCTCCCACAAGATTGGCCCAGTACAGGTCGGCGTTGAGCAGGCAGGCTCCTTGCAACTGGGCCAGACTGAGGTCCGCGGCGGTAAGGTTGGCGTCGGTAAGATCGGCCTTGTTCAGAACCGCGCCGGCGAGATTGGCTCTAGTCAAATTGGCGCCTACAAGGTCGGCCTCCGTCAGATCTGTCTTGGACAGATTCGCGGCGGAAAGATTGGCTCCCCGCAGATTCACTCCGGTCAGATCGAGTCCGGACAGATTAGCTCCGGCCAGAGCAGCCCCGGGGAGGTTGGCCCCTGTAGTCACCCGGGCGCGCACGAAAGCGCGCAGAGATTCGGCCTCCCCGCTCATCAGGACCTCTTTCGAAAATCGATTTCGTATCTCGACCTTCACAGGCGCTCCGGGGGACCAGGCAAAACAGGCGCGGGTCCCGCATGTCCAATCATGCCAATGCGGTTTCAAACATGAAAGATCGGGGGTCCCGCCGAGGCTGGATTTCAAAAAGGTCCTACCCCGATTACTTCTTTGACTGCGATATGGTATCGGTACTTGCCTGTACGGCTTCCGGCCTCCTTCGGCAGAATTGATCGTTCTCAAACCGCGGGCAACCGGCGAATCCACGGGGCAGGGTCAGCCGGACGCCGCTAAAGCACTCTACCCAAACTTGCCTTATTTACCAACCCTGTTTTTGTCAACATCGCGCACGTCCACGGCGCCGCCGGCACGCGCTTCCCTACCATTGGCCCGGTAGAGGCAAGGCTCGGCCGTTTGCGATGTAGCCCTTTATATTCGCTGGGCAGCCTATCTTTTTGGCTGAGTGCTGTCAGCCTTTGCCGGACTGAAAAGTCGTTGCCGTATTTCCAGCGGAAGCCGGAATCCTGGAAAATACTGATCCCCGCCTCCCGGTCTTTAGCGGCACAAGTTTACCCCTGCCGGAGCTGAGGCCGGAGCGACGACGCAGGCCGGGAAGGGCTCCGCCTTCGTCGTTGTGACAGTCTTTGCCTACCCGTAACTGAATCCTTACAATTGCAGTGAAGCAATCTCTTGACTTCTTGGGCTCCAGTATTGAAAATAATCACAGGGAGGTCCCGCTGTGTGTTCGGAAGCCGGCCTTTCCACACCATTCGCGGGGCAAGGTCATTCTCGGGCGGGTACTGGATTGATGGCAGCGCAAGAACTTCGGTGCAGCCGGAGCGAGCTATGAGCAACGTGAGACTCTTTTTCGATCACCTGTTCTTCTCTCTGATTTCTGTGTGGGTGGTGCTGGTGGTTGCTTATTTCGGACTTGCTGCCGCATCTGACGCGTTTTCCATCACCGAGGCCCCCTGGTTGGCTGTGGGGCTGTGGGTGGGCCCATCCCTGCTCCTCGCCGGCTACTTCACATTCAGAAGCATAAAGAACCGTCCCTCAGACACCATTGTGTATACCCGAAGAGAGTCCTGACGGCAAAAGCCGGGGGCAAACCTCACCCCTAAAGCAACTCCCCAAACAGACGAACGATTGGTTTGCGGGCGCCACTGCCGGCGTATCGGGCGGCGCGATACTATTCGGATAGAAATCTAGGCAACTGCCATAACCTCAGCTCCTGTACAGCGCGTATGGTCTGTGCTCATCAATGCCACCGGCGATCGCGGCGTACGATCCCCTTGGACCAATGCGAGTTCAAACATGTAAAAGCGGGGGTCCCCTCAAGAAACTCTATCATGCCGCCGGCTTTCCGACTTTCAGATCCAGGAAGTAGAAAACCCGGCGAAATAAGAGAAGTTTGTAGAGAGGGGTCTGGGGCATAGGAGTTAACATAAGATCTCGGATCTTCGTCCCGTGGGGACGTACGATAGTAGCCCGGTAATTCTATTGCCGGGTCAGGGAGCCCAAGAAAACATGCGCGTGCCGTAGGTACGCCCGATATTTGGTTGTTTGAATCCCGCGCTGGTGCGCGGGACTATTCTCGGACGTCCCTTCGGGACGTGAGTTCCATTCAAAGTTAACGCCTATGGGGGTCTGGGGAGAGACATTTTTCAAAAATGTCCTCCCCTGATTTCATTTTGAAAACGAATCGGTATGGACAGCCAAGTTCCGTTCCCTGTTTCATAAAGGGGGGGCCAGGTAAGAATACCGACCAATAGTTCACTCGAGTATAAGAACGCAAGAAGGCCCCTTCCTCATGGGAAGAGGCCTTCCTTGGTTTGGAGTCGCTCTATTAATATCGCGTTGACCGACCGGGATGAGCAGCCTCACATCCCAGTCTGACCAGGGGCGACCTTATTTCTTTTTCGCCTTCTTCTTCACTACCTTTGCCGCCTCCGGGGCTGCAGCAGGAGCAGGACACTTGGCGATAGTCAGCCACTGGCCGGCATAGGTTATAACCGGGGCGCACGGGCCACACAGCTTGATCTTGCCTTTAGCTGCGCCCTTGCACAGAACCTGGTCCTTGCAAACCACTTTGCAAACCGGCATCTCGTAGCATGCCCAATCATAATAGGCAACCGCCGAGCTGGCCAAGGCCAAGGAACCGAGAAGAACTACCATGAGAACCAACGACTTCTTCATCCTAAACCCTCCTTAAATGAAGCATACTCCATTACAAGAGCTGTTAACCAAAGATTGGGCACACCGTAGCACGTGTGTCCCGAGCTTGTCAAGAAAAATCCCTGCGTCGGGCCTTTGCACGCTCGAAGCCGCCCCTCCTCCTCGGCGTGCTTGCTCGCGCCCGTGCATTTCGTTCCACATGCACGTAATCTGGTTAATCCATAAGCCAATTAATTGCAAGCAAAATTTTTGGGCCCGGCCCAGAAAAATGGCCCTTTCGGAGCACAGGTGATGAGCACGTCGTTATTTGGGAACCGTTTGCGTCCGGCCTGTGGCTTGAGCATACCAACGTGCGGTCAAATAAATAAGATTGGGGGGCCTACTAAACTCCGGCAGTCCCGGGGACCCGTTAGGTCTCAACTATGATGGTTTGTACCAGGGGCTTTCGACCCAAAATCCTGTTGATTTGGCGTCGGACACTCAGTCGGATCTCTTCCCTCGAGTCTTCCCACTCGTCAAGACCCTGCGGCGACAGTTCCTCCAGCCGGGCCTGAACCCCCAGGCGGACCTGATCGAGGAGTTCCTGTTCGACCTCCTCATAGGTGACACCCAGCGAATAGAGTTCCGGGCCGGACAGCATTCGACCGGAACTTTTTTCCACAGCCACGACTACCGTGACCACCCCTGCCTCGGACAAGGCCCGCCGATCACGCAGCACGTCGTGTCCTACGTCTCCCACGCCTTTTCCATGCACGAAAATCCGGCCGGCCTCCATCTGTTCAACGATGTGGGCATGATCCATTGACATTTCGATAAGATCACCGTCTTGGGCCACGAGCACCCTCTCCCGGGGGATGCCCTCTTCAGTGGCGATCTTCGCGTGTCTGACTAGGTGGCGGTACTCTCCGTGCACGGGAATAAAGTACCTGGGACGCACGAGCCGGATAAGGTAACGCAACTCTTCTTCGCTTGCGTGCCCTGACACATGGACATCGCATACCTTGTCATACATTACTTGGGCCCCTCGGCGACAAAACTCATTGATGATCTGGTTGATCGCCTTTTCGTTGCCCGGTATAAAACGCGACGACAGCACCACCACGTCCCCCGGCTTCACTTTCAGGAATTTGTGCCGGTCAAAGGCCATCAGAGATAGGGCCGACATGGGCTCGCCCTGCGACCCCGTGGACAAGACGGTAACGCGGTCATCGGAAAGGGCCGCCATATCCCTGATGTCCACCAGGATGCCCTCCGGCACGTCGAGATAACCTCGTTCGGAGGCGATCTTGGTATTGGCGACCATCGAACGCCCACTAGGACCACCTTGCGGTTGAACTCCTGCGCGAGATTCATGACCTGCTGTATGCGGTGGATGTTGGAGGAAAAGGTGGCTATCAGGATTCGGCCCTGCACCTCGTTGAAAATGGCCTCGAAAGCCGGCCGAATCATACTCTCCGACAGCGTGGTCCCGGCGTGTTCCACGTTGGTGCTGTCGGAAAACAACACCAGGACCTTCTGGCGCGAATATCGGGAAATTTTGTTGAGGTCGCAGAGCCGGCCGTCAATCGGGGTGGGATCTAGCTTGAAATCTCCGGAATGAATGATCACCCCTGCGGGCGTGACTACCGCAAGGCCCACCCCGTCAGCCACTGAATGACAGACGGCGAAGAAGTCTATCGTAAAGGGCCCCAGTTGAAGCACACTATCAGTGTTGATTACGAACCGCACCGTAGTGTCCAATAGGCCGAACTCTTCGAGCTTGCTTTCCACCAGCCCCATAGTGAGGTAGGTAGCGTACACCGGAGCGCTGACTTTCTTGAGCACGTATGGCAGCGCGCCGATGTGGTCCTCGTGGCCGTGGGTCAACACGATCCCAAGAATATTCCACTCCTGACGGAGAACCGGCTCCAGGTCGGGTATCACCAGGTCCACTCCGGGCATGGAATCGTCCGGGAACATGAGGCCCGCATCGATGATGAACGCGTCCTTGTCCAGGGCAACCGCCATCATGTTGAGGCCGATCTCTCCCAGGCCCCCCAACGGTAGTATCCTAAGCTTTGGAACTTCTTCGTGATTCATTTTTCGACTTCGTGGATTCTGAAACTTACGCGACGGGCTTCCATGAGCCCGCACACTCTTAACCCGCCTGTCCCTACACGGTCTTTTCAAACAAGCTTATAGAGGGTCCGGGATGACCCGCCGCGTTCGGAGCGGGGTTCGCCCGTCGCCTCTACGCATGGCTGCCGCTGGGTCGTCGGGGGCTCACGCCAAAACGCCGTCTGGGACTAGTTATTTGTGTCACCCGACATATCCTGCTACCAAATCGCCTACCTCTGAAGTGGTATGCCCCATTCGGCCAGCGTCCATGCTCTGCATGTGGTCAGCGATGACTTTCACTACGGCCGTTTCCACCGCTCCGGCCGCATCGCGCTCTCCGATAGTCTCCAAGAGCAGAGACCCGGCTAGTATACAGGCCAAGGGATTGATTACGTTCTTCCCCGTATACTTAGGCGCGGAACCGCCGATGGGCTCGAACATGGAGACCCCTTGTGGATTGATGTTCCCGCCTGCGGCGATTCCCATACCCCCCTGAATCATAGCTCCCAGATCCGTAATGATGTCACCGAACATATTGTCCGTGGCGATAACATCGAACCATTCCGGGTTCTTAACCATCCACATGGTAATCGCGTCCACGTTCGCGTAATCTGTGGTAACGTCCGGATACTCCTCGGCGATCTCCAAAAAGGTCCTCATCCAAAGATCCCACGCGTACGTAAACACATTGGTTTTGCCACACAGGGTCAGCTTCTTCTGTTTCCCTCTGGAACGGGTCGCGTCAAACGCGTATCTGAGCAGTCTCTCCACCCCCTTACGCGTGGTGATGGACTCCTGAAGAGCCACTTCGTCAGGGGTGTCCTTCTTGAAAAGGCCTCCCGCCCCAATGTAGAAACCTTCCGTGTTCTCCCTGACAACCAAAAAATCTATTTGCTCGGGCAGCTTGTCCCGCAGTGGGGTGTAGACGCCCGGGTAGAGTCTTACGGGTCGCAGATTGACGTACTGATCAAGCTCGAAGCGGAGTCTCAGCAGAATGGCCTTCTCGAGTATTCCGGGAGGCACCGCCGGATGACCGATGGCCCCGAGATAGATCGCGTCCACGCGTCTGAATTCTTCGATGACGGAGTTGGGAAGCGTTTCACCGGTGGCCAGATAGCGGTCGCCCCCCAGGTCAAACTCCACGAAATTCAGAGAGAAGTCCCTGGTGGCTGCAGCAGCCTCCAAGACTTTCACCCCCTCACGCATGACTTCGGGGCCTGTTCCGTCCCCTGGAACCACAGCGATGGAATATGATCTCGACATTGGATTCTCCTGTCTCCTTCCGTGAGTAATTGCTTTCCGGCAACGCGCTGTCAGGAAAGGACTTTTTCTTACTGAAGGAATCTTTTATGTTGTCAGCGCGCTGCCCTAGGATAATACACGAAGGAAAAATAGATCTCAATGAGTGAGGGGGCCGGTTTTTCAGTAGTGGTTTTGTCCAGCTTTCAGGGCTGCTTAGGAATATATAGGGTATTCCTGCTACCCCAAAGATACCTAATCTTTCCACCTTGACAACCGGCGGCCAAAGGATATTCTGTCATCAGAACCGGTGGTATCGGAGGTCTCGGGAGTCAAGCGCGACCCCTGCAGAATTTTCTTTTGCAGGGGTTGACATTTGTGGGGACTCGGGCTATTTTTAGAGCGTAAGGCCGTCCTCCATTTGTATCATGACTCCCCCCCCTTGATACCATACCGGAGACGGTCTTCTTTTTTGTGGATCAGTTACGGGACTTTTCTCTCCGGGTCAATCTTCTGAGCCGCCGTCATCATTGGATATCCAGTTCCTGTCCGCGCGATTTCACTCCTTTCGCCGTCATGTTTCCTCAACGAAGACAAGGTTGGGAGCTTGGCCGGACCCAGCACATCGTTTCACTGATATCTTTACGCATCTCAGTGAGTGTCCCGCCAAAAAGGGACCCGTTTGTCCGGGCGCGCCCGGCCTTGACAAGGGTGAATCCCCTGTGAAACTGATTCCCGATGCCTTATGATAAATCAGAGAGACCTCATGAGCACGACGCGCATGGAGATCGTCAAAGCATGAAAAAAGAACGACTGCCGTCATGGCTTCGCATTCGCCTACCCGAGGCCGCTGAATCCGGCCTGATAGAGCGCCTGACCTACGAGAAAGGTCTCGCCACGGTCTGCAGAGAAGCACGCTGCCCAAATCAAGGGGACTGCGCGCACGACGGAACCGCCACCTTTCTGATCTTGGGCTCCCGATGCACAAGAAACTGCCGATTCTGCGCGGTGCTTCCGGGAGAGCCGGAACCCGTGATGAGCGAAGAACCGGACCTGGTGGCTCAATCCATAGCGACCTTGGGACTCAGGCACGCAGTGATAACCTCAGTTACGCGGGACGATCTTGTCGACGGCGGCGCGAGCCAGTTTGCCCGAACGATACTCGCCATCCGCAGGACGGCGCCCGGTACGACCGTGGAAGTTCTGATTCCTGATTTTCAGGGCTGTGATAAGGCCCTTCGAGAAGTTGTGGACGCCGGGCCTGACGTCTTGAATCACAACCTGGAGACCGTGCCTCGGCTCTATCCTGTGCTCAGGGTCGGGGCATCTTATGCGAGGTCTCTGGATCTCCTGCGGCGGGTCCTAGACTTATCCGAGACGATAATCACCAAATCGGGAATCATGGTAGGCGCGGGTGAGTCATTCCACGAAACTACCCAAGTGATCAAGGACCTCGCCGGAGTGGGCTGCGTTGTCTTGACCATCGGGCAATACCTCAGGCCCACCCGGTTGCATCATCCTGTGGACAGGTTCGTGCCTCCAGCCGAATTCGAGGATTTGCGAGCGATTGCCTTGGACATGGGGATCAAGAAGGTGATGGCGGGGCCGTTGGTCAGGAGTTCTTACAGGGCCGCGGAACTTCTCCAAGAGTTGAGGACGCCTGCCTGATCGGGAGATCCTCCGTAATCGCTAAGCTGGACCGGAGTTCACACCCACAAAGGACGAAGAGATGTGGAGAAGGCTTCCCCCCTTCTCTCAACAGGGGAAAAAAGGGATTCCGGGCGTGTCTCCGGAGACATTGGCAACAGCTTGCATCCGACCCCGAGTAAGTGAGCTGACACCTTTCCCGAAAGCGCTCAGTTACGCACGGAGAAGACTTTTATAGTAACCGAAGCGAAGCCATTCCCATCCCGCGTCATGGCTCCGGCGAAATGCGTGATCCAGTATGTTGCCTGGATTCCGGCTTCCGTCGGAATGACGGCAATGACCTTGAATCCGGTGAGCGCTTTCGGCAATAACGCAAAATTACTGGTTGGCTCGCACACCTGAAAGGTTACCCCTCCCGCCCTTTTGCAATTGACATCCGGAACCGATTCTACTATTAGCGGTGGCGTCTTCACAGAACTGAATTAGTTCGACATAGGAGAAGCAGAATGAGCAGCCGCGACGCGTCCGGGCCGACGAAGGCTCGTCGGCAACCCTATCGCTCCCTCCGGGATGACCCAAGATACGACGAGATCAAGAGAATCATAGAGAACTGGCCACCGGAAAAAATGGACAAGCTGAGAAACTACATTCAACGGTGGCTGCGCAACGAGTGAGGGCCGCGGCCTCGCCGGAGGGTCCAGGGGGGAACCATCTTGGTCGCGCCGGCGATGGTTCCTACGGAAATTCCTCCCAGCTACGCCCGCCTAAACGTCACTCTCGCCTCGATGGTCCGGGATCTCTTTCCAATACAATTTCATTTACAAGGATGTAATCCGGAGAGGACCTTTTTGAAAAAAAGTGTGCAGATCTTATACGCTAACTGGCCGCTACCGCGATTCACGCTGAGAAGGGCCTTCATTCCCATTCTATGGTGCTAGGAGGTTTGGAAGAGACATCGTATACCACACGATTGATGCCTCGTACCTCGTTGATTATCCTGTTTGAAATAGTCGCCAGAACGTCCTGGGGCATCCTGAACCAGTCCGCAGTCATGCCGTCAGTGGATTCCACGGCCCTGAGAGCGGCCACATGCTCGTACGTGCGCTCGTCACCCATAACACCGACAGAGCGGACGGGCAGAAGTACGACGAAGGCCTGCCAAATGTCCCGATACAGACCCGCCTCGCGGATCTCCGCTATGGCTATTGCGTCGGCTTCTTGGAGAAGAGCTACACGTTCCGGCGTAACCTCGCCTAAGATACGCACAGCCAAGCCAGGCCCGGGAAACGGATGTCTCCAGACTATGCTGTCGGGAAGTCCCAGTTCTGTTCCCAGCTCCCGTACCTCGTCTTTGAAAAGTTCCCGCAGGGGTTCGATCAATTGCAAGTGCATCCGTTCGGGCAGACCGCCGACATTGTGGTGGCTCTTGATCGTCGCGGAAGGTCCCCCCTTGAAAGAAACGCTCTCGATGACATCAGGATACAGCGTCCCCTGCGCAAGGAATTTGACATCGGAAAATCTTTCGGCCTCTTCCTCGAAAACTCGGATGAATTCTTCTCCGATAATCTTCCGCTTGCGTTCGGGATCCGTAACCTCACTGAGCCTACTTAGAAAGCGCTCGGAAGCGTCCACGTAATCCAAATCAATTTTGAGTTGGTCGCGGAAGGTTGTCAGGACTTCCGCTCCTTCGCCTTTCCGCAGCAAACCATTGTTCACAAAGATCGGATGAAGCTGATCGCCGATAGCCCTGTGAAGCAGAGCAGCCATGACCGAGGAATCCACTCCTCCCGACAGCGCGGCTACGACGTGGGAGGAACCCACCCTGTGGCGGATCTCCGTCGTGGCGGTTGAAATAAAGGAGGCCATGGACCATTCAGGCTTCAGTCCTGCCATCACGAAAAGGAAGTTGCGGATGATCAGTTGTCCTTCAAGAGTGTGTGCCACTTCGGGATGAAACTGCACGCCTGCTATTCGGTGATCATCGCTCTCCAATGCGGCCACAGCGGTGTCCCCGGTTGAGGCCACTGCCTTGAAGCTTTCCGGAAGCCGAATCACTTTGTCGCCGTGGCTCATCCATACCTGTGATCCCGGCGAGACCCCCCTCAAGAGAAGGGACTCGGGAGACACGTGCAAAAGGTTGGCTCGCCCGTATTCTCTGCGAGGCGCAGATTCCACATGCCCACCCAGCGCATGGGCAATGCCCTGGAGACCGTAACATATGCCTAGGATCGGCAGTCCAAGACCGAGAACTTCCTTGTCCAGCTTGGGGGCTCCCGGGTCGTAAATACTTGCCGGACCGCCCGAGAGTATCACGGCGGCGGGCCATTTTTGCCGAACTATGTCCATAGCCTCGCCGTACGGGTGGATTTCACTGTATACACCTGCTTCCCGCACGCGACGGGCGATGAGTTGGGTGTATTGCGAACCGTAATCCAATATCAAGACGTAGGACATGTCTGCCAAGAAGAACCTCCATGCCCGGGATAGGCGCTATACAGCCGCGTGTTGAATATGAGCCTTTGTCCCTGCTGTGATTTCCCCCTCCCCTAACCCCATTATGGAGCCGGCTTTCTAGTCCGCCCGAAGATGTCGGGCTGGAACGCCCGGCCCACAGAAAAGGGGGATCTGTACGGCGCGACCAGCGGTCGTCCTTCTGGACCTAACCTCTCCCTTGACGGGATCTAGGCTCGCCTCGGACTTGATCCGCCGGCGGGAGAAGGGGAGGGTCGGATGATAGGTTCACAATTTAACCAAGGGCTGGCTAGTTCAGCGCCTGTGGCGTTGCTCGACCCTAATTAGTTCTACACGAAGTCAGGAAATAAA
>Ga0247841_10012349_pt1 | contig 11155 bp, 19 predicted proteins | sample LaCruzMarch2015__2_FD_192410 | JGI IMG/M metagenome (GOLD analysis project Ga0247841, IMG submission 192410) | Freshwater microbial communities from meromictic Lake La Cruz, Castile-La Mancha, Spain - LaCruzMarch2015_18m | ecosystem: Environmental > Aquatic > Freshwater > Lake | place: Spain...
GCTCCCCCACCGTGGTACTGTTGTCACATGTCCTCCTGTCAACACGCGCTCTCCCCCACGCTCCCCCCTCTCGGCTCCCTCGTCCGCGTCCTGTGGTACGGCGGTGCCCTTCGAGCGGCGCCCGCCATGTCAGGCATCGTAATGGCAGTCGATCCCGATTGGGGCACAGCCGAGGTGTTGGTCACCTCCACGGGGAGCGGTGAGACGTGGATCCGGAGGTGCCGCCTTCGAGAGCTCGTGGTGTTGGAGCAGTGACTCCTCTCCCCCTCCCCCCTGGCGCCCTCTTCATTGTCTCGCCTGCTCCGGGGGACGATAGGTTCCACGGCCCCGTGGAGTGGATGGCGCACAAGTGGGCTGGGTGCGTGGGTGTGGTGGTGGACGTCTATGTGTCTGCTGAATGCCACCCCGCGGGGATCCGAGTGCCACTTCTCGTGGGGGGTGCTGTCCGTCCATTCGATCGGCGGCACCTTATTCCCGTCGGGGGGAGCGATGAATAGTGTGATCGTTAGCGTCACGAATAGTGTGAGAAATAGTATGAGAAAAAATGTAAAGGACCTCGTGTAAATCCCCGCCCCTGGGGCTATGATTGGTATATCAGATGAGGCGGTGGGAGTGGTTCCCCCGCACAGATAAGAGAAACAGGAGAGACACGAATGAGCAGAAACAGAAACAGCAACAGCCCCGTCAAGGAGCTCGTCTCCCGGGAGCGCTTCCTGCGAGCTGTCGAGGACATCCACCGCGCTCGTGCGCTCAATGCTGAGCTCCATGCCGCCCTCGAGCGTGCCTACACGGACGGCGCTCGCGCGGTCCTCAACTCGGACGTCTTCACGTCGTACGTCCCCACCCGTGAGCGTCGAGGCCTTCGTGCCTGGAACTTCGGCCGCACTGCTCGACGGGCCGCTGCGCGTCGGGGCAGCACCGAGGACTGATTCGGGTCTCCCCCCCGCAGGGGGAGAAGAGTGAGTGAGTGAGTGGATCTAACTGAGGAGGCTAGACATGGCGAAGTGCAGCGAGTGCAAGGGCAAGGGGATCGTGGTCCGGGATCGTGTGGCCAAGGGAGGTCACATCGAGGGTAGCATCACCACCCAGTACTTCTCAGTGGAGCCGTGCGACTGTGGCTGCTCCCCTCGGCGTCGTAGGTCCGTGTCATCTGACGACACTCTCATCTCCCCTGACGGGATCGAGATCTGATGTCGCTCTCCCCCTCCCCCTGGTTTCGAGATCCCGATAGGCAAGGCTGCCTTGTGAGGTGGACCCGAAGTCAGGGGGAGGGGCGGGGGATGCTACTTGGGTTCCACACGTTGGGGCGACCCAGCCTCGTGGAGCGGAAGCAGGAGATCATACTTGATATCCTGGACGCCGAGACGGGCCGCGTTCTCACCCTTGAGACATGGCGTGTGCAGCCCATCGAGTGAATGAGTGAGGGATTGCTGGTGCATTCCAGCAGCATCCGGTGTATAGTCTTACTGTGGACAGGAGAGGGCGCTTTGGTGCGATCGGCCCCTCCGTGTCTCGAATCGATTCGGCGCGTCCCACCGCGCTCCCCCCGGAGGTGCTGGGTCTCCCGGGGTGTGGACTGATCGGATCGATCGTGCCTGGTCGGGGAAGGGCGGTGCAGCGAGAGGGTCAGAGAGTCTCCCCCTGCGGGGGACAAAAGGTGCACCCCTCACGTGCAAGATCCCGGCGCGCGTGGTATCCTAGGACCATCGAGGAAGCAATGACCGCCAACACCACCAAGACCCAAATCATCAATGACCTCTGCGAGAAGTACCCGACCGGACCCCGTGGGCGGATTCGGAAGGACCACTACGTCCAGCGAGAACAGTGGGTGTCCGAGTACGCTCGGTACAAGCAGGTCCACGTCCTCGACACGCCGCTTCCCTTCCACGGTGTCGAGCTCAACCCGTTCTTCGGTTACAACCCGGTCGATCTCTACAAGCTGGAGGTTCGATCACTCGACGCGGCGAAGTCCGCGGTCAGTGGGCGTCGCCCCGGTGAATCACAGCAGGGGTTGACCCGGCGAGCACGGCTCCTCTGGTCGCGCGTGCGCCCGGCGATCGAGCAGGTCAAGAAGACCGGCACGACCGGTGCCTGGTGCATCTCATTCAAGGCGTTCGACTGGGGTCACCCCCTTCGGTGCGGTCTCTACTTCCACGCGGACACCGCTGCAGGTGCTGAGGCGCAGGCCCGCTTCATCGCACCCATGCTGGGTGCTTCACCTGAGATGCAGATCGACATCAACTTCCACGACATCATCACCCCCGACGAGGCAAGCCGTCTCAATGGTGTGGCGGTCAACAAGACACTCAATGAAAAGCTGCGTGAGATCGCAGCACTCGAGATTCGACTTAAGAACGCTCGTGAAGCTGCTGAGACGCTCCGTGAGACTGCAGGCAAGATGATGGGGGCAGTGATGCTGCTCAACACCGAAGACGAGGAGCCCGACGCGGGCGAGAAGGAGGCTGAGTGATGAATGAGACGATCGAGGGCCTGACCCTCCACGTGGGTGCGGACCGCGGACTGTTCGAGGTGCGGGTGAGCATCATGGACGAGCCGTCCGGTCGGCCGCTCCACATCTACCCGACGCACGACGGTCTCGTGGCACTCGCTCAGACGATCGAGGCGCTCCCCCGGGTGGAGGTCATGATGGAGGCAGTCCTGGACGATCCTCGCATGACAGGCCTTCCCAGCGACTTCGACGCTGTGGGGTTCGTGCAGGCAGCGCTCACGCTGGGCAGGTGCGGATGGAAGAGCAGCGTGGGCGGCAGCTGCTAAAAAAGACGATGTCCCCGTGTAAATCTCTCCTGGGTGTACTACACTTAGGATGTCTCCGATGAGGGGACAGTTACTCTAAATTAGTTCTTTGGGTAAATTAAGGGTCGGCTCCGGCAATCCCATCGGGGATGCCTGGCTCATATATATTATGTCTGAGGTGAACGCCGGTGCGGAGCCCACCGGCAAGTAACTCACCTCCCAGAGGCACCCATGCGACGCAAGAGCTCGAAGCTGTGGGCAGTCAAGCAGCAGGTGTGGCAGTCCCAGCGTGAGGAGGGCACGACCCTTCCGGCAGTCAACACCCTCAGGGATGCGAAGCGCACTGCACGCACCCAGAAGGCTGCTCAGGGCAAGCCCATCCGAGGCAAGGACATGGACCTGATGGGCTCTTCCCGTCGGGAGCTTCGTGCGGCCCGTCCGAAGACCACGTTCGAGCTCTCCCCCGGCGCCCTCGTCCGGGTGGCACGGGAGCACACCTACGTCGTCAAGAACGTCGCTGAGGGAGGCGTCAGCCGACCTGCCTACTACAAGGCCGCTGTGGGTGCACTGGGCACTGTCGTCGGCGACCCCACGACTGGGGTGAACACCGGCTACATCAGCGTCGCGTTCGCTGACCTCGGCATCGTGGACGTGCACCCCAGGTCCCTCCGTGACGTGGGCGACACCGACGATGAAGAGTGAAAAAAAGTTCTGGGTCCCGGTGCAAAGGGCCGCGCGATGTGGTAGGTTATCTAAGTAGACAGGGACACACCAACCAACAGATACGGATAACAGGAAACAATCATGGACATCAAGACCTTCACCTCCATCGCCACCAAGCTCCCGCCCCACATCGCCGTCCTCATGCGCGGCCCCACCGGCGTCGGCAAGAGCCAGCTCGCCAAGGCCTGCGCCGAGGAGCTCGGCCTCCCCTACATCGACGTCCGCGGCTCCACCATGTCCGAGGGTGACGTGGGCGGCTACCCCGACGTCGAGGGCATGAAGAAGAACGGCATCATGACCTTCTGCATGCCGAGCTGGTTCATCCGCGCCTGCCGCGGTCCGTCGGTCGTCATGCTCGATGAGCTCAACCGCTCGCTCCCCGGCGTCCAGCAGTCGTTCTTCCAGCTGGTCCTCGACCGCGAGCTGGGCAACGACGAGGACGGCGTCCCCTACCGGCTCCACCCCGAGACCCGCGTTTTCGCGGCCGTCAACCACGGCTCGGAGTACGACGTCAACGACATGGACCCTGCACTCCTCCGCCGCTTCTGGGTGGTGGACCTCGCCCCCACGCACGAGGACTTCGTCAAGTGGGCGAATGAGTCGGGCATCGACAAGATTCTGGTCGACTTCATCCGCCAGAACCCGGCCCACCTGCGCGTCGACCCGTCCTCGGTGGAGGCTGGCACGGTGTGCCCGAACCCCGCGTCGTGGCACCGCCTCGACCAGACGCTCGCACACATGAGCATGGCCCCGGCGAAGATCGCGGGCAACAAGAGCCCCCTCCTCTACTCAGTCGCGCAGGGGTTCGTGGGCACGGAGGCGGCGATCGCCTTCTCGGAGTTCGTCTCCAAGTACGAGATGGTGCTGAGCGCTGAGGACGTCTTGGACCGGTTCGAGACCGTGCAAGACCGGGTGAAGGCCTCCACGGCGTCGGGTCTCGCCTCGGTGATCGAGAAGGTGGCTGACCACTGCAAGTCCAACACGTGGACTGTTGACCAGGTGTCCGGCCTCGCGAGCTTCACGGGCGTCATCACGGGCGAGCTGCTGGTCCAGCTGTGGAACGCGGTCTCGGCCACAGGCAACCTGCCCAACATCCAGAAGCTGCACAAGAAGATTGGCAAGCGCGTGGTCGAGGCGGTGAAGGCGGGCCGCGACGTGGCGTGACACTGACGGGGGAGGCTTCGGCCTCCCCCACCCTGGAGGAGTGGCCGAGTGGTCTATGGCAGCTGATTTGAAATCAGCCGTGCGGGGAACTGCACCAGGGGTTCGAATCCCTTCTCCTCCGTCTCCCTCGTCCTGTTGGTTGGTCTGGTTGGTCCTTGAAACGTGAAGTCCGTGGAACTTACCTCGTGTAAATCTACCCAGTGTGGGCTATACTAGGTAAGTTCCACGGCAAATTGCCCTCGTAGCTCAGATGGATAGAGCAAGGAGTTTCTACCTCCAAGGTCGGGTGTTCGAGTCACTCCGAGGGTGCTAAAAAAAGATAATCTTGGTCGTGTAAATCTGGTGGGAAGGGGTTAAACTAGAAGGGTAGAGAAGAGGATCACGGGACGTTAGCTCAGTCGGTAGAGCAGCGAGCTTTTAACTCGACGCGGACCAGTTCGATCCTGGTACGTCCCACTGGTTTGCAAACAAAGCTCATGAATATAAGTTCGATTCAATCTCAAGACATATGTAAGTACGCTGGATCAGAAGAAGAAACTTCTTGAGGCATCAGGAATGGAGTATATGTGGGTGACCAATAAAGATATCGGTCAGTCATTCTACAGGAAGTGCCTCAAGACAATTAAATACACCATGGGTCGGTAAGCTAATGGGAAACTGGTGCCTTTGCACGGCGCACTTGTGGGTTCGATTCCCACCCGATCCACTCAACATTCCGGGATAGCTCAGTTGGTAGAGCGTTCGGCTGTTAACCGAATGGTCCCTGGTTCGAGTCCAGGTCCCGGAGCTTTTACTTCAAACACAGAACGGGAGGAGAATATGCAGGACACACGGTCATGGTTTGACAATATTGTTCTCAGGAAGATTTCCTCCTGGGACGAAGCGCCTCTGCGGAAGCTCTCGGATGCGCAGCTCTCAGCTGTGATGGAGAAGCCACGTCGTCTCATCTCCAGCGACGACAACATCATGCCTTTCAGTTCACTCTTCAAGGAGGGTGGTCAGATGGAGTGGGTCGTCGAGCGGCTCGGCGGTCAAAGTCCCGAGTACTACTACGTGAACACTGAGGGCTACGATTACGCCCGATACTGCTTCAAGTTTCTACCTAGGGCGATCTGACCCTCGATCGGGGATCGTCTAACGGCAGGACGGAGGTTTTTGGTGCCTCCTATGGGGGTTCGAATCCCACTCGCACTATCAACTCTTTTAATATGGAAAACAAAAATGGCAACGGAAAAAGTAACTCTACCAAAGAATGGCGGCATTCAAACTATTTATCGTTTTGATAATGGTTATGGTGCGAGTGTGGTATGTCATTCATTTTCTTATGGAACCGAATTGGCAGTAGTCCGATTTAACGGTCCTACTCTTGATGATTTTGATTTGTACTATGATAGCGGGATTACCCAAGATGTTTTGGGTCATTTGTCTCCTGCTGATGTTGAAAACTATCTTTCAAGTATTGAGAAGCTTCTTCCTTCCAGGGTTTGATAACTTTGCCAGCGTGGCGAAAAGGCAACCGCAGCGGTTTCAAACTCCGCCGAGCAATTGACACACGGGATGAAGACATGATCACTGACTACCAACATCCCCAGCTCTTCAAAATGATTGTGGAGCGTGACATGCCAGATGACTTTCAGGCTGTGTTTCGTTTCCGCAGCGGATACGGTGCTTCCGTGATTCTGAATGACTACTCCTACGGCCATGAGTCAGGTCTCTATGAGCTCGCTGTCATTCGATACATGAGTGATGACGCAAATGATTGGCAGATCTGTTATGAGACTTCCGTGAGCAGTGATGTGCTCGTCAACCTCGATGCTGCAAACGTGAAGAGAATTCTTGACCTTATTGGTGCACTGATGCCTGATGCGCTCGCACTTCCTGGAGCGATGCTAGATTACGAGTCTTGATGCATAATTAGAATTGTCAAACGCCCCCTTAGCTCAGTTGGCCAGAGCAACGGTTTTGTAAACCGTTGGTCGTCAGTTCGAATCTGACAGGGGGCTTCACAGATTAGAGGTTGTCCATGGACGTCATGAAGTGTCTCAATTGTGGTTCATCTCCCGCGACGATCACGTACCCAGTGATGATCGGTGCTGCAGCCCGGTGCGAGTGCAGCAATCCAAGCTGCCGACTCTACAGTCCCGAGCGTTACGCTCCCATCCAGGAAGAGCAGGTCACCCGTGCAATTGAGGCGCCCAAGGACTATACTGTGAATGTGGACGAGGAAGTGGACACGGCACCCAGGCCGGTGTTCCTCTGGTGCACACACCACCACGACTTTGGAGACTGACCATGGCAAGACTCCCCAAGGGCATTATGGACGCGGCAGACTTCCTCGGAATCACGCCTCGTCGGCGCCCGAACGGGAGGAAGATGTCCAAGGCAGCCATCCAGCGTGGGTGGGATGCGGTTGTGGCATGGCTGGACGATCGGACGTACGAGGTGGACTGCTACCCCGGCGCACAGGACCAGGTGGACTTCAATGACTACTGCGTCCACATCAACAGCAGCAAGGGCGCTGAGAGCCGCCTCTACACGCTCCTCCACGAGGCGGGGCACATCATCGTCAGGGATGACTGGGCGAGCTTCTCCCAGTTCTACCCGAACTACCTCAAGTCACAGTGGGGCCTCGATGGTCGAACGACCAAGAGCAAGAGCCACCGTGTCGCAGCGATCGCTGAGGAGTACGAGGCGTGGCGTCGGGGTCTCGTCCTCGCCTGGCAGCTTGGGATTCCCGTGAACTCCAACAAGTACGATCGAGAGTCCTCAGACGCGATGCTCACCTACATCCACTGGACCGCTGTCGTCTCCCAGAAGCACCGCAACGCGGGTCAGAAGGCAGCCCAGTCCCGCCGTGCGCGGAAGGTCTAAAAAAAGTTTGTCTGTCCGTGCAATGTGGCCCCACATAGGGTACAGTGAACACATATGGCAAAGAACGCTTCCACCTCGAACGATCTCCCCCAGGCCTCCAAGGAGGTCACCAAGGCGCAGGCCGATGCATTCGACCTGGACCCCCACCTCATCAACCTCATGTGGGATGAGCCCTTCTTCTCGAAGGTGCTGCGTCCCGTCACGAAGATTCGCTCGGAGGAAATCTCCACCGCCGGCGTCCTCGCCAAGGACGGCGACATCAACATGTGGTGGAACCCCTACTTCGTGGCCGGCCTCACCTCCAAGCAGGTGAAGGGCCTCCTCAAGCACGAGTGCTTCCACCTTGTGCTCGAGCACACCACCACCCGCCGCATGGAGCCGCACACGCTCCACAACTACGCGACGGACCTCGCCATCAACTCGATGATTCCGGAGGAGGAGCTCCCCGAGGGTGGACTCATCCCGGGCAAGGCTTTCAAGCCGCTGGAGCCCGAGGTCGCGGCGAAGATTGGTGAGGCTGCTGTCGCCCGCCACGAACGAATCAGTCAGAAGATCGCGTCGCTGCCGAAGGGCCTCTCCTCCGAGCAGTACTTCGCTCTCCTCCAGGACGTGGCAGATGACATCGAGAAGGCTGCCAAGGGCAAGAGCCTCGCGCAGGCGCTGAAGGACGGCGACGTCCGCGTCGATGAGAACGGCAACCTGGTGGACGGGGAAGGCAACCCAGTCCGCATCGTCCCCGGCGGCATGGACGACCACGAGGGCTGGGACGACATGGACGACGAGGAGCGGGAGCTCATCAAGGGCAAGGTCCGTCAGGCGCTCGAGAAGGCCGTCCGCGACTGCGACTCCTCGGGCCATTGGGGCTCGGTCGCTGCTGAGACTCGGTCCAAGCTCCGTGACCTCCTCAGCCGTGAGATCGACTGGCGTTCTGTGCTCAAGCAGTTCTGCGGCATGACCCGCCGCGCGGACCGCACCACCAACGTGAAGCGGCTCAACCGGAAGTATCCCACGATCCAGCCCGGCACCCACCGCGACTACACGTCGTCGATCGCAGTCTACATCGACCAGTCGGGCTCTGTGAACGATGAGTCGCTGGAGCTCCTGTTCGGAAACCTGATGACGCTCGCGAAGCGGACCGAGTTCACCATCTTCAACTTCGACACCGAGGTGGATGAGAAGTCGGAGCGCGTCTGGAAGGGGAACAAGAACCCGGGCCTCGCTCGGACGCGGTGCGGCGGCACGGACTTCAAGGCAGCCTCGAATCACGCGAATGAGAACAAGCACCGGTTCGATGGGTACCTCATCATGACCGACGGCGAGTGCAGTGACCCGGGTCCCTCGCAGCTCAAGCGGGGTTGGGTGATCGTCCCGGACCGCAAGATGGCGTTCTCGCCCTCGAAGCGCGACTTCGTCATCAAGATGAAGCGCGGCGCGGAGGCGACCGTCACGAAGGCTGCCTGATATACAACCGGGTTACCCGGGTTAAACAGAAGACAACGACTCAAGAGGAAGGTAGGATAAAGGGATGAAGATGAAGGGTGGTCCCCTGGGACGCGGTGAGGGTGCTCCGAAGCCCCGCAAGTGGGAGCAGGCTGAGGAGGCGACGAAGTGGTGCAACGTCTGCCGCGACTACACGGAGCACGACCGCTTCGGGTGTGTGGAGTGCTACGACCCAGCACGAGACAAGATTGAGGAGCTCGACGACGTGCCCCTCGCTGAGAACTATGAAGCGGCGGAGGCCACCAAGTGAAGGTCTCACTCAACATGGAGTTCTCACTCCCGGGTGAGTCGGAGATGCTGGAGTCAACGATCAAGGGGCAGCAGCTGAAGCGCCTGCTCGATGAGGTCGATGCACATCTCAGGCTTCGCCTCAAGCACGCGGATCTGACTGATCAGACATCTGCTGAGCTCACGGAGGTGCGCAACATGCTCCTCAATGGGCTCGCTGAGATCCTGCCCGGACGGTGATTCACGCCCCTTAGGGGGCACACGGGGATGTGGCGGAACGGCAGACGCAGCGCGCTTAAAACGTGCGACCGGCAACGGTGTGTGGGTTCAAGTCCCACCTTCCCTACTAGGAGACATGTAGAATGTTCGGTTCGCTCTTCAGGACAATCAAGGAGTCGGTGGTCTCGGTTGGCAATACTGACGATCCCGATGCACCCTTCAAGTGGGCACAGCGGTGCGGGATCAGGAGGGATCCCAAGGTCTTCGCCTGGGTTGACCTACACCCACTCAGCGTGGGCGACGGCGAACCTTACGACGGGGTGAACGGTCCTTACGGATTCACGACAAGTGACGCTGAGCTGATAGACTCCTTCATCAGGGCGGCACGGGCGCAGGGTGAGGACGTCGCGGGGTGGATCGTTGAGTCCAATGACGGTGACGAGTGGCAGCGATGTGACGGTGCCTGGGACAAGAACTGGTGAGGTGAGGCAATGTTCGCGAACAGGATGATCGTAGGGGTGACGGTGAGGTGTGGGGTGTGCAGCCGGATCGGGTCGACCCAGGCCCAGCTGACCCCTCACACTATCTCAGGGGAGCTCGTCCTGCGGGGAGACAACATGCAGCCTCCCGCGGACTGGACATCCAAGCAGGTGAACTTCTCGATCGAGGAGCTCTTCTGCCCAATCTGCTCACGTGAGGTCCTGTGATCATTGGGAACTTCCTAGTTCTGCTCGTGGCAGTGGGCATCTTTATGGGCACTCTCGCGCTTGGGCGCGCAAAGGACCACATTGGGTCGACACGATCGAGGAACGGTGACAAGTGAGCCTTTGGAACGACATCACTGGAAACTACCTAGGGTCCAGGGTGGACATGTTGGAGGAGGAGAGCAAGAACCACGATGAGCTCATTGAGTGGCTGATCGAGCGCGTCGCACTGCTTGAGACACCACACCAGCAAGTCTCAGCACCCACAGGTCCCGACTACACACCACTGTCAGAAGTTCCAACTGTGCCCCGACATGCCGCAGCACTTCCAGGTCTAAGCTACGAGATCGATGCCCTCCGAAAGCGCACGGAGGCGCAGGAAACACAGATCGCTGAGGACGCGCAGTTGATCGAGCGCCTCAGGTCTGAACTGGATGCTGCACGTGAGGAGGCAATCAGCTGTGCCCTCGACCGAGATCGTGAGCGTGCCCAGGCGAACGAGTGGCTGGTGCAACTGCACGACGCAAAGAAGGAGCTCATCCGCGCGACTTCGATCCTTGAGGCCATTAGGACAGTGACCGAGGAGCTGGGCTTCGAGATGCCGGAGGACCTGTTTTAAAAAGTGGTGCGAGCCCGTGCAACACCTGGGCAGCTGTGGTATTCTAATACCATCAACGGACACCAAGGAGATGATGATGACCACTGAGTTCGCTCCCCGCCCGGTCAATGTGAATGGCATGAGTCTAACCGCTTACGTCGACGGTGTCACCATGGCATCTGTCGTCGCGCGGTTCCGGGACGGTCTGATAATCGGGTACGTCGACGATGAGAAGGGATATGACGGTCAGGAGGTCGGGTTCGTCCACCTACCCACCGGACTCGAGTTCTACGTCTACTCCCGGTGGGATGCGGTCCGTGTGGGCTGTCGACAGAATGAGAGGCCCGACGCTGTGAGCCTCTCCGAGGCGCTCTCCCGATACCTCCGTCAGGCC
>Ga0247841_10012350_pt1 | contig 11155 bp, 5 predicted proteins | sample LaCruzMarch2015__2_FD_192410 | JGI IMG/M metagenome (GOLD analysis project Ga0247841, IMG submission 192410) | Freshwater microbial communities from meromictic Lake La Cruz, Castile-La Mancha, Spain - LaCruzMarch2015_18m | ecosystem: Environmental > Aquatic > Freshwater > Lake | place: Spain...
CAAAATTACCGCTTTTCCTGTTTGCTGTAATGTGCCGGGAAATACTTATTTTTGTTATACGAGGTCAGGAGTTCTGATGTTAGTAAAATTCAACCCAGTTGCCGGACTCCAGCTATAGATAACTCCTCCGGTTCCATTTAATTGAGTGCTTCCACCCAGGCAGATAGAAACATCCGTGCCTGCATTAGCTATAATTGGCTCTGGATCTTCAATTGTTGCTGATCCTGAAACATCTGCATGACAGCTTCCAGGATCTTTTACCAAAATGGGATAAGTGCCTGAAGCCAATTCGGTAAAATTGTTAGTGCTTTGCCATGATACACCATTATCAATTGAATACAAATAACTCCCGGAACCTCCAGATGCGTTTACTGTAATTGTTCCATTATTCTGGCCGTTACATTGCACATTAGTTGCTGCTATAGAAATTATTTGAACTTGCTCGTAAATTTGCATTGTTTGCGTTACATATACAACATTATCATCACAAGGACAGCTAGTTATTACCTTAACGATAAATGTCTCTCCATTGTCGGGTAAACCGTCTGCAAGAGCTGAATAAGGAATGTCGATGTAGGCAGTATTGGCCGGAATAATTACCTGGGTTGGGAAAGGCTGATTGCCGGTGGTTTGAATATCGACACCGTTTATATACGTGCCGGATAATATTAGATCAATTGTACGTGATTCGGAGAGATCAGGATTAGTGCGTTCTACCCTGAAAAAATTATTACATCCTTCAAAAATATTGTTCTGACCTTCTATGAAGTTGCCAAAATTTGTCAATATTATATCTTCAGCATTAAAACTCCTTGCGCCAAGGAAAACTGCTGCATCCCACTTTTGGTCAGAGGCATCGCCGAGGCTCATTCGGATATGGTAGGTTGAACAAGGTGTAACGGAATAAGTTGCAATAAGAACCACAGTATATCCGTCATACTGCATGGTAACCGAATTCGCCGGATTGTTGATATAGTATTGGGCATTTTCTGCGGGAAAATTAATCTCATTGACATTGGTTCCGGCAGGGTGAATAGTATTGATTGAAACGGGAATATCAGTTGGAATCACAGCAAGATTTTGCGCATTGTTGGTGAAAGGCCCGCTGATACCGGGACCACTCAGGAAAAATCCGAAAACATCATTGAATTCAGTTTCACAATATTCGATATACTCTTCCGAAGCAAATACATATTTAAATTCTAAAGTATTTCCGGCAGGCACGAAATCAAATTCAAGCACTGCAGCATCATATATTTTCTTATCGGTAATAGTGGTAAGATCTGGGTCCGATGCATTTGCTAACATTTCATCAGTTTTACTGCCGGTATTATTTGGCCCCATTGCTGAAGATGCTTTACCGGTAGTCAGGATTATTCCTTCTTCAAGCGGGAAAGTGGAAGCGGCTTTATTAAAATAGGCCATCTGCCGGTTGCCGGCAGTAGTTGGCCAGGAATGATCAGCCCAAATATAGTTACTGCCACTTTTATAATAATATCCAAATTTTACATTACTGGCTGATAAACACCCGGTAACTAAAATATTCTGCACCAGTTGCTGCGGAGTATAAAGGTTGTAAACGGGATCTTCAGCTACTGCAATTGAACCTGCAGGACAATCTATTGGACCACCGATATCCCTGGATGTACTTTTGGGCGATTCCGGCGGATACTTTCTTCCAAACTCTGTTATTGGGATTTGTTTGACTTGTCCTAAAACGGAAAAAGCTGTTGTCATCACTACAGTGAAAAACAAACAGCGTAATAGTGTAAATTTTTTCATGTTTTTGGGTTTATTGGTTATATAAATTATTTACTGATACAGAGATATCCGCTGGGGGGAGCGGTGGAGGTTATCTCTGAAAAACTATTAACTAGGGGGGTGATAATGAATCACTATATGATGTTCTCAAATGAGCCAGGTGATGATTACAAAACCGGTAAATTATGGTCTTCAAGGTATTAACTTTAAAATATAATAAAACCTTTAGTAATGACTTTAACGGGTTAAATATATAATAAAAAATGCTGGATGTCAAGTTATTTTAATAAAAAAATTGCTTTGTAAGTTATTACAAGCTTTATAACCAATAACTTTTGTCACTAATTGGATGGTGGGAAGATAAAGTGACAAAAATATTATTAAGGACAAATGTATAAAAAATAAATATAAAACAACAATTCAGTAAAAATTTTTTTTATTCGCAAAAATTCATAAAAAATCCCCTTTCAATTAATACTGAAAGGGGATTTATAAAGATGAATAACAGGAAATTGATTATTTCGCCTGCTTTATATAAATCAGTTTAAGATTCTTTTATTCAACCAGTTTTTTTCTGGCATCATATACTTTCTTGCTGCCGTATCCGGCGCCAAGGGCAAGCAGGATTACCAGGCCGCTTCCAATGGGAGCGTATCCACCAACTGGTGCATTGGTACCTCCGCCGGATGGATCATTACCCGGCATGGGTTGACCTAAAACACTGTTCAATGCCACTGTGAAAGTGATGAAGAAAACTGTTAGAAGAACTATTTTGATCGCTTTTTTCATAGCTATAATATTTATCGTTTGCAAATTTACTAATTTTTTAAAGCTTGTTCACGTTAAAATTATTTAACGAACACTTTCTTCGTCACCGTGGTATTATCGGAAATGACTTTCACAATATAAACGGCATTTCCCTGCGGAACTGAAACCATGTTCAGGCCATTGCTGGCAACTGTACGGCTGATTTCCTGTCCAAGGATGTTGTAGATCGAGATATCACCTCTTGTTGCGCTGAAGTCAACATAAACGGCACGGTTCACAGCGTAAATGCTGTTGATTTCCGAAGCCGGGTTGTCGCCAATACCTTGCTGATCGGTAAAGTGCACCACGAAACGTTCTGAAGTGCCTTCTCCGGCAGTGAAAGTATAGCTGCTCACTTCACGCAGGTTGATATTCTGGCCTGTAACCAGGTCCTCCAGGTAAATCGGAGTAAGTGCATCGAAGCTTTCTATATTTGATGCGGTTATGGTATATTCTCCGGCTACTGGTGCATTCACGCCGAGAATCACTGATTGAGTCTCGGTGGTGTTGTTGAATGTATTAATAGCCATCCGGTCATTCGCCAGCATAGTAAAAGCCTGAGGGGCTGCCGGAGCCATAAGTTTACGGGCATCAAATGAATAATCGAGTTCAGATGTTGCTGCTTCATTGAAATAAATAACGGTTTCATCATTTACTTCTCCATTGGAAATATTAAGACTCAAACGGTAAAGCATATTTTCCTGGGTTTTCCAGAAGGGTATTGCATCGTGAGCACGAACCGCATTTGTAACGCCAAGGGAACCTGCTGCGTTGGTCTGCACGAAGAAGCCCTGGGCTGCAGGAATATATTGTGTCGCTCCGTTGGATCCGCCGGATCCGGAAGTATAGGCGCCATAAGTAGCTCCGTCCCAAACACTGTACGAATTAGTTACAAGTGAGGTCTTGGTCCAGCCTGTAGCATCCCAGTCAACTGCTGACGGATAGGGATTTCCAACGAAATTCCAGCCGCCGTTTACAGGATCAGGATTGGAAAAAGATAGCGATGTTCCTATAGCACCGGAATTTAAAGTCCCATCGTATGAAGTGGTCGTATCGCCCATTGGTTCCCATCCGTAATGCCATGGGTTTTCATTGGAAGTCCACACGGCATAACCTTGCATAAGCACTAAAGGAGTAATTTCAGGCTCGATAAATTCTCCCCACGCAGTTGATGTTTCATCGTACGTGAACATCCAGGTATGGAGAAACACATTGGCAGTAGCTGAAGTAACGGGCTGGGTAACATACCAGTAACGGTCGGCTTTCAGGAAACGTTGCACTGAGGCTGTACCGGTACCGGTAACAGATCCGTATGTGATCAGGGAGCCATCGCCAGCAAATTCATCTGATTCAATGATCAGACCGATACCTGTTCCATCAATTGACAGATCTTCGCAGTACGCATTATCGCCAAAGCTGATAACCGGAGTCGTTTCACCCGCATTGGGTATTGAAACATTATGACCTGCATCAGGGATATAGCCTTCAGCCCAATTGGCCTGAGAGTGCCATTCTGCACTAGTTCCATCCCAGGTGAGCAAGGAACGGTGGCTGACCGGGGTCATATCGATGTCTCCGGCGGGACTGATAACCCACTCTCCGGGAGTCCAGGTCGTATTCGGAGAAGTCACAGAGTAGTGCCTTACTGCGTGTTTACCTGTAAAGCCGGATCCGCTTCCACCGTAAAGATCGATAAATTTCCCCAAAAGGTAAGGACCAAATGAGGTAAGATAATAGTAGGTTGTGCCTCCGCCGGCAAGCGCATTATACTGATCTGCAACTCTTCCGGGATAGGCGGTAGTAAATGTACCTGCATTACCGCCAAGTACCCAGGTATCTCCAACACCAATAGTACCCACCAATTGTACATCGGTGTAAATGGCTCCGTCCCAAGCGGTAATATACCATGGGTAAATACTGAAATCAATTGCATTATCTCCCGCATTGTAAAGCTCCACAAAAAATGCATTGGATCCGTCCGGATCTGCTACTTCGGAGAACATCAGGTCTTCATTGGTTAAAGTTGTTGGAAAATTCAACAGACTGTTATAAGCAATAACAGGAGTATATTTAGTTGTGGTATTCGTAATTACTTTGACAAATTTTTGATTTGGTCCCATTGATACCAGATTAAATACAAGTCCTGCATTCTGGCTATTATCGAGTACCAACATCTTATACCTGATCAACTTACCCCATGATGCCGTAGGCACTAGTGAAAGGGTTGCGGGATTATAAGGAGGTGATAACTGGGTTAATGCATACCTGAATCGGTTTGATGCGGGGTTAGATGGTCCTAGAGGGAAAGTAACGCTCGGACCCACCATAGCCAGCGGGGTAATGCTCACTGGTTGTGCATTGGCGCCAAAAACAACCGTATTAAAATAAAGATCCGTCTGAAACCCTACCAAATAGGTTCCGGCAGTGCTGCTCCTGATTTCGAGATCGAAAATGAGCGTGTCATAAGGACTACCATCTACAACGGTATATTCATTGAACCTGTAGTATAGAGTATCTGACCCAAAGGATGCAAGGCTCAGATACGCCAGCATAATTATTAACAATGTTTTTATTTTTTTCATAATATTTAATTTTTTCTGTGACATCATGAATTAATAGTGCAAATATAAGAAAGGTAATACAACCTTATGCATAAATTATGGGACGATTTGCGTTTGTGCTCCAAAATTCGGAACAATGAAATCAACCATATCGGTCAGGTCAACATCGCTGTTAAGATCAGCATCCCCACCGAAGTAATCAGCCGGTTGTCCAAACTGTGGAACAAAGACATCCACTAAATCTGAAAGGTCAACATCACCATTTCCATCACCATCACCGGCAGACATGCCAAAGCCACCTGCCAAAACTTTCTGGCCATCCTGGAAATCACTGTAGGCCTGGCTTTGAGCGGTCGTAAAATCATAAGTGTAGATATCACCCACCATTGGAACGGCAGCGCTTGACATCATACCAATGTGATTACGGTGATAAATGACAACATAAACGTTATCATTGAATGACATCGGGAACAGGACTTCACTTGAACCATCGAGGCCAACAATACTACCATCGTTTAAAATAAAAGCAGCTTGCTGTGCAACAATAGTCCCTGAATTTGCTGTACTTGCAGCTCCGGGGGTTTCGCGTATTTGAAGTAATACCCAGTCGACTATGTTTGCATTTGGAATGACGGGAACAATTTCGGGTCCTAAGTAATTCCAGGGTGCCACATTGTAGGGTTGTGACAGAGGTATGAAACTGCCAAGAAAGGCATTCATATCGGTTCCGTTGAACGGGCCTTCCATGAAAGCTTTGATGGCAAACCGTGAACCAGTGATCACAGCGCCATCAAAATAGGCAACAGGTATGATAGCCAGATCGGGTTGTGCAAATTCGCAACCGGCATCAAAAGTCAGGTCAGATACTCCTCCATTGTAAATAAAGTGAAGTGTCAATAAAATATCATCATTGGAAGGATCAATATCAAGTCCGTTAAGGTCGCTCCATTGAATACCGATATGGGAATTAGCCATATTATTGATGAAATAGCCTGTTAAGGTTCCACCTGTACTGCCGGTGTAAGTTAAAACGGCATTATCATATCCTATAAACAAGGAGATAGCGCCGGCATCCACAACAAAATTCTTTGCCCTGATCGGGAAATCGATAGGTTGGCCAACTGTTCCGGTTTTAGTGGGAAGGCTGATTTCAGCTCCTCCTACTACGGGTGAAATGCTGCCATCATGATATGTAGTCGGGAAAAGGACCAGGGCATTGTTGGTAATTTCGCAACCGCCTTCAAAAGTGATAACACTGGCGCCAAAGTTATAATCAAAGTTAAGGGTAAGAAGGGTTCCATCAATGAGTGCACCGCCAGCATCGCTCCAGGTTATCCCTATAAGCCCTGAGCTTACCAGGTTTGCAGAAGCGCCGCTGATTGTGCCGCCTGTTATACCCATGAAATCAAGGTGTGCAGGGTTGAATCCAATAAATAAGGTAACTGCTCCCATCATATTTGGATCGAAACCGGCTGCTGTGATCGGTATTCCGATAACATTGCCGGGATATTCAACACCATCGGCAATAGTCAAATGATAAGCTGACGCAAGAGGCTCAACTAATCCATTGTCATACGAAACTATGGGCGTCGTAAGATCAGTGTATGCAACTTCACAAGCTCCCGTGAAAACGAGTTCTGAGGTTCCGGTCCCGTCATAATTGAAATTCAGTGTGAGGAACTGCGTGTTTATGTCCTCGCCGGCCGGGTTCGAATAAGCTACACTAATGAGGCCTGTGGTGTTGTTTACACTGACAAGGAGAGCAGTTAATGTGCTGGAATAACCCGAGAATTGTAATACCGTATTGTCAAACTTGATGTAAAGGGTTAGTGCTCCTGCATCTTGCGCGAACAAGTCACCGGTAACATTTAATGAAACAGGGCCGGCAGTTGATTGCAACTCATCGATGGTGATGGTTGCGACTCCTGCGTTTGGGCCGATGCTCCCGTTCGTATAACTGACCACGAGGGAATTCAGATCGATATCAGCGAATTCACAGCCCGGGGCAAAGGTTAGGTCACATGAGCCACCAAGACCACTGTAATGAAACTCCAGTGACAGCATTGTCCCATTAATATTCGCCCCATTAGGATCGGTCCATTGAATACCGACCTGGTTGCTTCCAACCATGTTATTGATGAAATATCCGGCGAACTCCGGATCAACAAGTGTGGACCCTGTAAAGGTCAGAACATTCGGATCGTATCCGATAAACAGTGATACTGCACCGACATTTGCCGGTAGTCCTGCAACGTCAATATCAAAAGATACGGTTGTGTCGGGATTCGCCTGGACTGATTCAATTTGAGCTGTCTGCGCTTTCAAATTAAAAGACCAAGCCAGAAGTACAGTTAGTAAAAGGTAAATTTTCCTATTCATATCATTAAATTTTAATTATTTGCGAATATCTTGAGATCATATTTTATTAATTAATTTTCAATATTTTTTTCTGTTCAACTGCTGTCTTACCACCATATATTCCAATAAGATTAAGGAAGTACATCCCTACCGGCAGTGCGGATAAATCCAGATTTAATTCTTGTTGTCCCTGCGTTTGATTTATATCGAATGACAATAACAGAATGCCACGAATATCATATATGCTGACGAGGCTGAACTTATAATCAACAGCAAAGCTAATATGTAAGTTATTATTAAAAGGAACGGGAAAAATCACAGGAGAAGGTTTTCCGTCTGAAGATTCGATATAGGTGAGCGTATCCACCAGCAATGCAGCTGCAGATGAATAAACTGTACAGTAATTGTTATCAAGGCGGCAGGCAAACTGGTAACCGTTCATGCTGTATGTGGCCGGACTGATTGTCAGCATTGCCGTATGCACATTATAATAAGGTGGTGTATCGGTGAGGTTTATCCAGGAGTTTCCCCCATTGTCACTGACCTGCCATAGGTACTCATCAGTTTCAGATGCTTCCAACATAAAATAAGCGTCCTGGAATTCAGTAACAGTATCATTTTGTGGTTGGAGCGTGATAAGCGGAACAGTATACTGATTGATTGTACCGTTGTTCAGGATGATATTGACAGGGTTGAAAAATGAGTTCAGTACCTCAGAGCCTGCTTCAAAAGCAAGCAGTTGGTTCTGCAAGTCATAATCAAACTTCAGGTCGAACAATTTATCGCTGGTGATGGATACAGGGTTGATATAATCCCAATGGATAACCACACCGGGAGGATCCAGCAGAGGTGTAACAACCGGGTTACCCGCAAGGAGGTCGGGGTGAATATTCTCAAGGCTCTGGAAATCCAGATTAGCCGTATCAAAAGATATCTTGAAAGTAAATTCTATAACATCGAGGAAATCGCCCACAAAAAGCGGTTCCAGTATTTCATTTTCCGGGCAGGAGCTGATAAAGCCCAGGGTAGCGACTGGAAATGCAAGCGCTACTTCAAGGAGTGCAACATCAGAAATTAGGGTACAATTATCTGCGGTGAGCACACACTGGTAAGTATATCCATCGAAGCTAAGCGGCACGTCATAAACATTCAGTGAGTCAGTATTCACACCTGAATAAATCGTGCTATTTTGCAGGTTTATCCAGCCGGAGCCGGTATTTTCCTGCCATTGGTAATCCGGGTTGCCCAGGGAGGTGACCCTGAAGGCCACATCGTTATCAGGGTAAGATTTTACGCTATCGGGTTGGTCAATCAGTTGTATGCTGTTTTTAATGCTGCCCGGGTAGGTTTCGAGAGGGATGATCTCAAGGTTTGAATTAGCGATTTCGGTACCTGTATTGAAGGGTAATAAGGTTGAATCGCCGAGGAAGTTGAATCTGAGATCAAAAAGTTTTTCGCCGGAGATATAAAAGGATTCGGTAAAACTATAGGCGATGCCTATCTGGCCATTGGAAGCGTTATAAGAGATCCCTCCGGGGATAGATGGGTTGATATTCTGGATGGATATGAATTCTGCCGCATTGGTATCATAGCCAATATAGATAGTCATGGCAGCCACATCATCGAAATTGATCACGTCAAGGGGAACCAGGACAACTTCCCCCTGGCAGGAGGTAAGATTTCCGATGGTTGCGATGGCGTTTTGGGATTTCATGATCATGGGTTGCAAAAATAAGATCAATATGGCTATTTTAATTCGCATTCTGCTTTTTAGATACTGTCTTTTTTTTGAATTTTTTCGAAAAAGATAAAACCGAAGAGGGGAAGCATGTTCCCCTCTTCGGAAAATTTATTGATTAATGGGAGATAACCATTCTTTGGGTTGAGATGAAGTCACGGGATTCGCCGTCGACAGTGATCTTATAGATGTACACGCCGGTTGCGAGACCAGCAGCGCTGAACTCAACGGTGTAGGATCCTGCGGTCTGCGTAGCATTTACGAGGACTGCGATTTCCTGGCCGAGCATATCGAGTACACTCAGTTTCACCTTACCTGTTTCAGGCATAGTGTATTCTATGAAGGTCGAAGTGCTGAACGGGTTAGGCCTGTTGGTGCTGAGGAAGTAATCTTCAGCAGCCGGTGCGGTAGTAATACCGAAGGTTTTCAGGGTAACCGGTTCGATAACGGAAGCGGTGCGATCTGCAAACTCAGAGCCCAGGTTGATGCTGAACAGAGACTCGGTAGCAGGAATCTCACTGATGGCTTTCACCTTCAATGTCATCACTACGTCGTTATCTGCCAGAACCATTGGGTTCGTGCTGCTCCATGCTACGCTTACGTTGCCGTTGGTAACATTGTCGAGCATACCTTCCGCTGCGATCACGTCAACAACTTCGAGTAAAGCGGAGTTGTATCCGAGATTCAGGGTGATAGCGCCGAACTCGCTGGCATTGGCAATGCGGATCGGGAGTTCGAATTCCTGTCCGGTTACCACATTCATCGTACCGTCGCTGATCAGGTCGATAGCCCTCTTTGTTGGGTTCTGGTTCGGGATATTGGACCTGTTAGCATCACCCATATTCAGGGTATAGATGTTATAATCTGTAACAGCTGTTGTGATCAAACTGGGTTCAAATGCCCAGTCGCCTGCCGGGAAGTAGTCAACCATGGCAATGGCGCGTTGTTTGATCCACAAGGCATCGGTACCGTTGATGGCCGGGCTGTTATTAACATTCATAGCTTCTTCAACCACATCGTCGAATACGAATCCCAGTGGCAGACCACCACCGATAGTTTGCAGTTCGACTGCCAGAGCATCGGTAGCATTTGCACCGTACCATGAAGCGTCATAGGAAGCCGTGACACCAAAGTTGGTATTACAGTTAAGTCCAGAGAACTCATAGTAACCGTCAATAGTATACGGTGGAATAGTGTATGGTGGGATTACTGGAACACCATCAAAGAATTTAGTGAAGGTTACTGTTGACATAACAGGGATAGCACCATTCCACAACTGGATTTCCACGCCATTGAGCGGGGTTTCGCTGTTGTTATGATAGAGAACCTGTCCAGTGAGAGGACAATCACCAAGCGTACCCGTCGGGTAGATCCTTACCGGCTTTTCGTCATAGTTACAGCATCCGGTGCAGGTGTCAAATATAGTCAGGGTAATTTCACCCCAGCCATCAGTGAGAGTTGGGTAGGCATCCCATAGTACATTGATACATATGGTACCTTGTCCGTCAGTGATATGGCCGCAAGGTTCGACGGTCCAATTGTAGAGATAACAAATATTCTCAGGACAGTCGTTGCAGTACAAATTCAATGCGGAAGGCCAACCCGGTTCAGAAACATCCGGACCTACTATATCGATACATGGTTTGTGATATACAAAGAATTTGTATTCTAAAGTTTTCTCACACTCAATTCCACATACTCCCAAACCTGAATTGATGGTAAGATAAACCCGTGCGGTATCGCAGCATTCGCCCCAGTTTATATAAACATAGGGGTAAACCCAATCTCCGTCTTCGAAATCATGATAACCATCCTGGAATTCCACGTCGGTTCCGGCAGGAGCGATTACACTCCATTCGAAGGTCCAACCAAATAATAAGGGATTATTCCAGTCGAAACCAGGTAAGCAGTTACACCATTCATTAAGACT
>Ga0247841_10012351_pt1 | contig 11155 bp, 8 predicted proteins | sample LaCruzMarch2015__2_FD_192410 | JGI IMG/M metagenome (GOLD analysis project Ga0247841, IMG submission 192410) | Freshwater microbial communities from meromictic Lake La Cruz, Castile-La Mancha, Spain - LaCruzMarch2015_18m | ecosystem: Environmental > Aquatic > Freshwater > Lake | place: Spain...
TCAGGGGGCAAAAAGCTTGAAGATGTGATGGACGACATGGAGCGCGAAATGAAGGACGCTGCAAAGAAAAAGCAGTTTGAGCGCGCGCTTGAGCTTCGCAACTCCCTCCATTCGCTTTCTTCGCTGCTTGAACGGCAAAAATTCGAGCGAGAGGGAGAGGGCAACGAGGATTTTATTGCGCTCGTGCCTCATGATGGCAAGACATACGTTCAACTTTTCAGGCAAATTGGCGGCGTGATTAGGGACAGGAAAAAATATGATTTTGAAACGCTTTCCGGCGATGCGCTTTCGGAATTCCTTCCGCGCTTTTACGAGGCAGGGGGCATTCCGCGTAGGATTTACGTGGAAAAAGAACCTGAGTCAAGAGAGGCGCTGGAGAAATATCTTGCAGGCATAAGAGGTGGGGCAGTAAGCATATTGACCCCTGAAAGAGGGGACAAGAAAGGGCTGCTGGAGCTTCTGCGCAAAAATATCCTTCTTGAGATATCTGGAACCGCCGACCCTGCGCTATTGGAATTGCAGCATGAGTTGTCATTGCCAACAATCCCGCGAACAATAGAGTGCTTTGACATTTCAAACCTGATGGGCACCAATGTGGTCGGCTCGATGGTGCAGTTTGTGAATGGCAAGCCTTCCAAATCAAACTACCGCAAATTCAAAATCCGCACAGTGGAGGGGCAGGACGACTTTGCCTCCATGCGCGAAATTGTTTACAGGCGCTATTATCGCTTGAAGCTTGAGCGCGCGCAAATGCCCGACTTGATAGTGATTGATGGAGGGCCAGGGCAGCTGTCAGCCGCGCTTTCTGCGCTGTCAGAGCTTCAGCTAGAAGTACCGACCGTGTCGCTTGCAAAGGAATTTGAGGAGATTTACTCGCCTGCGCGCACCACGCCATTGCGTCTGCCGCATGCATCTCCTGCGCTAAAAGTACTGCAGTTCGCGCGCGACGAGGCGCATAGGTTTGGAATAGGTTATCACAGGCTGCTTAGGAAAAAGAAGATGAACGGAAACTAGCGGCGGTAAACCTTGTCACGATTCTCAAAACGATGCATGTAGATTTCTTCGCCGACAACTTTATACGTAAGCCGGAAATTCAGGATTCTCAAGCGATACGAATTGACATCTCCGTGCAAAGGCTTGAACCTACGCGGGTTTTCCTTTATTTTCTCATAGAGATTTTTGAGGTGCACTTTCACGGAATGATCAAGTTTTGAGATGTCCTTCAAGAAGTCGTCGGTGAAAATGAGCCTGTATTCCATTTAGTCAAGCCCCGCCCGCTTTTCGAACTCCTTTTGAGTATAGGTTTTGATTTTGCCTTTGCGTATTCCTTCTTCTATCCTTGCTATCTCCGCAAGCACTTCCTTCTCGTCATCCTCTTCTTTGCCAAGTGATTTCTGCCCCAAATCATATTTGTCCGCAAGTTCCAGCAGCCCCGCGCGCAGTGCCTCTGTTTTTGTCTGCACTATCCCGCGGCTTATTGCCTCGTCCACAATGTCGGAAAGATACCCCTTGAAATTAACAGTCATGTGCATTTGCTCACCATATTACCTATTCTATATAGAATTTATAATCGTTTGTATATAGATTTGGTAAATGTAGCTACAGCACCTTCTTGAGATACTCCCCAGTGTAGCTGTTCTTGTTCTTCGCGATGTCCTCGGGCGTGCCTTGCGCGACGATTTCACCGCCTTCGTCTCCGCCTTCAGGTCCCAAGTCGATTACCCAATCCGCCGTCTTTATCACGTCAAGATTGTGCTCTATCACGATGATGGTGTTGCCCTTGTCAGCAAGCCGCTGCAATACTGCAAGAAGCTTGGAAACATCCGCAAAGTGCAAGCCAGTGGTCGGCTCGTCAAGGATGTAGAGCATGGAACCGTTGTCGCGCCTGCTAAGCTCTGCCGCGAGCTTTATGCGCTGCGCCTCGCCGCCGGAAAGAGTGGTGGCTGGCTGCCCGAGTGAAATATACCCCAAGCCGACATCCACCATCGTCTCAAGCTTGTTTTTGATGGCAGGAATATTTTGGAAAAACTGCAGTGCCTCCTCCACGCTCATGGAAAGAACGTCATGGATGTTCTTGCCCTTGTATTTTATCTGAAGCGTTTCCGAATCATAGCGCTTGCCATTGCATTCTTCGCATGTGACATACACATCCGCAAGGAAAGCCATCTCAATCCTTTTTACTCCGTCGCCCTCGCACGCCTGGCATCTGCCTTTCTGCACATTGAAGGAAAACTGTCCCGGCTCATAGCCGCGTGCGCGAGCTTCATGCACTCCGGCAAACAGCTCGCGGATTGGAGTGAATGCGCCGATATATGTTGTGGGATTGGAGCGCGGAGTCCTGCCGATTGGGGACTGGTCCACGCAGATTACGTCTGTAAGCGCGCCTGCGCCATCTATCTTGTCAAACTTGCCGGGCTCCTCCTTGGCATTGTGGAAGTATTTCATGAGCGCTAAATAGAGCGTTTCGTTTATGAGCGTGCTCTTGCCTGAGCCTGATACACCTGTGATGCAGACCATACAGCCAATCGGGAATTTCACGTCGATTTTTTTCAAATTGTTTTCGCGCGCGCCCTTAAGCGTGAACCAACGCTGGGGCTGGCGGCGTATTTTTGGAACGGGGATTTTGATTTCGCGGCGCAGGTAGGCGCCAGTCAAGGAGTCGCGCGTCTTTTCCACCTCTTCAGGTGTGCCGATTGCCATTATCCTGCCGCCATGCACGCCCGCGCCTGGACCTAAATCTATCATGAAGTCTGCAGAGCGCATGGTTTCCTCGTCATGCTCCACAACCACCATGGTGTTGCCCAAATCGCGCAGTGTTTTCAGCGTGGAAATGAGCTTGTCATTGTCGCGCTGGTGCAAGCCAATTGAAGGTTCGTCAAGAACGTAAAGCACTCCCATCAGGTTTGCGCCAATCTGCGTGGCAAGGCGAATCCGTTGTGCTTCCCCTCCAGACAAGGTGCCGGTCACGCGCGAAAGCGAAAGATAGCCCACGCCCACATTGAGCAAAAAGTCAAGCCGGGACTGTACTTCGCGAAGTACAGGGCGGGCGATTGTTTCCTCGGTTTTGGTGAGCTTGAGTGAGCTGAAAAAGCCGTAAGCAGACTCAACGGATAAGTCTGTAACTTCAATAATGTCTTTATCATTCATTTTCACAGCAAGCACTTCGGGCTTGAGGCGCTTGCCTTTGCACGAGGGGCAGGACAGCTCGCGCATGTACTTTTCCATCTCCATGCGCCTGCCCTCGGAATGCGTCTGCTTGTAAAGCCTGTCCAAATTGTTCAGCACGCCTTCGAACTTTGTCCAGCCCTGATAGGACGAATCGCCGCTTTTTGACTCTATTTTGTACTGCAGCTTTTCATCGCAGCCATTGAGAATGGCATCGCGCGCTTCCTTTGAAAGCACATTGAATTGCGTGTCAAGCGAGAAATCGAATTTTTTGCCAAGCGCTTCAAGCAAGTGCGAGTAATAGCCGCCCATCACGCTGTTTCTCCATGGAAGTATGGCGCCCTCGCGCAGAGTCTTTTGCTTGTCAGGCACGACCAAATCAACGTCAAACACTATCTTTACGCCCATGCCCTTGCACTCCTCGCATGCGCCATAGGGCGAGTTGAATGAGAACATACGCGGCTGCAGCTCGCCGATTGAGACGCCGCAGTCCGAGCAGGAGTTTTTCTGCGAGAAAAGGAGTTCTTTCCCTTTTTCTATGGCAACTATAACCAATCCATCGCTGCTTTCGCGTATGCCTGTCTTTAGCGCTTCCAAAAGCCGCTGCCTGTTTTGATTTGTGGCAGTGAACTTATCCACCACCACTTCGATTGTGTGGCGCTTGCTTTTGTCCAGCTTTGGAATGTAACTTTCCAGTTCCATCACACTGCCATTCACGCGCGCACGGGAATAGCCTTTTTGCCGGAATTCGTCGAAGAGTTTCTCATAAGTGCCCTTTTTTCCGCGCACAATGGGCGAGATTACCTGCACATTCTTTCCCTCTGCATTGGCAGAAGAGAGCACTGCGTTTGCTATCTGCTCTGTTGTTTGAGATGTGATGAGCTTGCCGCATTTTGGGCAGTGGGGGACGCCTATGCGCGCGTAAAGAAGCCGCAGATAGTCGAATATTTCAGTTGTTGTGCCAACAGTGGAGCGGGGGTTTCTCGTGGTTGTTTTCTGCTCAATGGAAATTGCTGGCGACAAGCCTTCAATGGAATCCACATCTGGCTTGTTCATCACGCCCAAAAACTGGCGCGCGTAGGCGGAGAGCGACTCGACATAGCGGCGCTGGCCCTCGGCATAAAGCGTATCAAACGCAAGCGTGGACTTGCCTGAGCCTGAAAGCCCGGTAATGACTGTAAGCGAGTTCCTTGGAATCTCTAGCGTGAGGTTCTTGAGGTTGTGCTCCCTGGCACCTTTAATTATTATTTTATCTTGCATTTTTTCACATCTAACCATGGATAAAATTTGCCGACAGCCTGTCCAGGCGCCGTTGTAGCCCTGGCGGGCTACTTCGCCCCCAACTCTTCGGCGAGTTGGCGGCTAGTTATGGCTAAGGAAGCTTTAAATGCCAAGCTACACTACAATCAACTTGCTTTGTGCAAGTTGATTGCAAGCAGAGCCCGCAGGACTGCTGCGAAATGCCAGTGGGTTTGGGAATTTCTGCGTAGCCTAAATAGTTCATACTAGCGAGGTTGTAATATGCCTGAGATAGAACTTGTGTTTTATGGCAATAAAAATGAGCGAGTGACTCTTGATAAACGCCTGTATGGATTCTTCGGTAAAATGTCAGCATTCAGACGAATCTGTAATTCCGTGCCAATTCTACTGCGGCTTTTGGAAAATAAATCGTTTTATGGCATTTTCCTTGTTTTCAAAGCAGGCGCAATGAGCTTGGCAGGAAAAGGCAATGAATGCCTAACCGTGTCAGAATACGTTGCTTTTTGGAGATGTTTGATTGGTTTTTCGATGTCAAAAGTAGAGTGTAAAACTGAATCACTATCAATGACCTTTGATACAAATGTTTTGACGACTGCGTTGGTTTTTAGCTTGTTATTTGAAGTGGTTCGGGCAAATGAATACAATCTTTCCCAAAAAACTGCGAAAAACAAAGTGATAATTGATGCTGGCGCCAATATGGGGGTGTTTTCCATTTATGCCGCCAAATTAGGTGCAAAAACAATATATGCCTTTGAACCAGTCACAGAAACTTTTATTCAACTGAAAAAAAATATTGCCATTAATGGGTTGGGCGGCATAATCAAGCCAATAAATAAGGCGCTGGGAGACACTAAATGCAGGACAGAGATATCATACAGTTTTTGTGGAGATTGCGGGGCCTCGTTGGAATTTTTGAAAGAAGGAACCAAGAAACAGACAGTTCAGGTCGACACGATTGACAATTTCATTGGAAACAGCGCCCGTGTTGATTTCATCAAAATGGATGTTGAAGGATTTGAAGAAAAAGTCATTATTGGGGCGGCAAAAACAATCAAGAGATGCAAACCATACATTGCAATGTCGGCCTATCATAAACCAGAAGATAAGACTGTGCTTGTACACAGAGTAAAAAACATCCGCAAGGATTATGCGTGCCACCTTGAAGAAAGATGCGAACTTGACCTCTATTGCGAGTGAATGCGTTTGCATTTTTTGTTCATTTCCGGGCAAGTCAACGAAAAAGCAAGCGACCGCAATTTCAGGAAAAATCCGAGCCCGAGACGGCGCGGATAAAAGATGGAGAGAAACTGCAGCAGGTTGACTACCAAGTCGTTGAATGACGGCTTGATGCCAAGCGTCTTCATGGCACGGAATTTTATGCGTAATGATGAGAGGAAATGCTCAAGCTTGTATCTGGAAGGCCCGCCACCTCGGTGCATTCGATATTTAATCAGCGGCTTTTGTAGATTATGGAATTTGATGAACGGCGCCATCCTTACCCAGAGGTCATAATCTTCAGACAACTCCCCAACCCTATAGCCACCTGCTTTTTTCACAAGCGCAAGAAGTGTCATCACGGTGGGCTGGAAGACGCATGGAAAATGAAGCATGTTCTCCCTTATCGCACGGTCACTTTCAAATGCCCCTAAGTAGCCGATGCGTTTTCCATTGGCATCGATTATGTCAAGCGTAGTGCCCACCAACCCAATGCCAGGATTTTTTTCAAGAAAGTAAAGTTGTGTTTTGAGCCGTTCTGGAAGAGAGATGTCATCCGCATCTGCAAAAGCAACGTATTTCCCCCTTGCATGCCTCAGGCACATATTTCTCGCATCCACAACGCCTCGTGTGCGTTCGGATGCAGGGCGATTTTTAGAGATTGCCTTTTGCTGAAAGGCAAAGCTCCTGATTTTGCTTGAGCGTTTGGCAACTTTTTCGGCAAAATCCGTCTTTCCCGAAACAGCAATCACAATTTCAAAATCCTGCAATGTCTGTGCCAAGAGACTGTTGATTGCTATTGAAAAATATTTGCGCGTGTCATCCATGCCGTCATCGTAAAAAGGCATTAAAATGGACACAAGTGGTGCATTCTTGCTCATTTTTTCACATCTTTTTTATTTGACACTTTTGCCTTCTTCGCGCGCGTTTTCTTCGGTTTCGCATCCCCTAGTTTGTTGGAAAGCTCGCCCAGCTGATCGCGCAACTCAATCGCCCTTTCGAAATCCAAGTCCTCTGCCGCGCGCTGCATTTCTGCCTCAAGGTTGATGGCAAATGCGCGAAGCTCTGCTTCAGACATGGCGCGCTTCTTGGCATCCTCATCATCCTCTGCGCCCGGCGCGAGCTGGGATGCCCACACTTGCTTGTAAATGGTTTTCGGAGTGATGTTGTGCTTCTTGTTGAATTCTTCCTGAACAGCGCGTCTGCGCGAAGTTTCAGCAACCGCGCGCTTGATGGAATCCGTCTCCTTGTCGCAGTAGAGAATTACAGCGCCGTTGACATTGCGCGCTGCGCGACCCATAGTTTGGACGAGGGAAGTTTCATTGCGCAAGAAGCCCTCCTTATCAGCGTCAAGTATTGCCACAAGCGAAACTTCAGGTATGTCCAGTCCTTCACGCAGCAGATTGATGCCAACTAAGCAATCAAATTCGCCAAGGCGCAGCTTGCGGATGATTTCGGTGCGCTGTATGGTCTCCACTTCAGAATGAAGGTAGCGCACTTTCACGCCTTTTTGCGTGAGGTAGTCTGTGAGGTCTTCTGCCATGCGCTTTGTGAGCGTGGTGACAAGCGTGCGCTCGTTCTTTGCTGCGCGCATCTGAACCTCGCGCATCAGGTCTTCGATTTGCCCTTCTGTTTTCCGGATGGAGATTACTGGGTCGAGAAGCCCAGTGGGGCGCACCAATTGCTCCACAATCTGAGCAGAGGTGTTGCGCTCATACTCTGCTGGCGTTGCAGATACAAACACGACGTTTTTCATGTGCGTTTCAAACTCCTCGAATTTGAGCGGGCGGTTGTCATAGGCGCACGGCAGGCGGAAACCATAATCAATAAGATTTTTCTTGCGCGTGTGGTCGCCATGATACATGCCATGCAGCTGGGGAAGCGTTACGTGCGACTCGTCAATCACTATGATTGCGTCTTCGGGCAAGAAGTCCATCAGCGTGTAGGGTGGTTTACCCGGTATTCTGCCGTCAAAATGACGAGAGTAGTTTTCGATCCCCTTGCAGTAGCCCAGCTCTTCGATGAGTTCCAAATCGTAATTCGTGCGCTGCTTGAGGCGATACGCCTCGATATCGGAAAGTTCTGGCAAACGCTGTTCCAGTTCTGTTCTGATATTCCGAAGCGCGCGCTCTTTTGCCCCCTGCGGAACAATGTAGTGCTTAGCAGGAAAGATGCGCACTTCTGGAAGCTCGTCGAGCTTTGCGCAGGAAATTGGCTCGCAAACTAGGATTTTTCCAATTTTGTCGCCGTCCAGTATTACGCGGATGATTTCCTGCTGGTAGCCGGGCACGATGTCGATTGTGTCGCCCTTTACTCGGAAAATGCCTGGCTTGAGGTCGATTTCATTTCGCTCGTACTGGATAGCAATGAGTGAAGAGAGAAGGGTGGAACGGTCCACGGGCGCGCCTTTTTTTATGTCAACCGACATGTCCAGCCATTCCTTTGGCGAGCCCAAGCCGTAGATGCAGGAAACTGTGGAAACGATGATTGCAGGGCCTGGCGAGAGCAAGTAAGCGGTGGACTGGAGGCGAAGGCGCTCGATTTTTTCGTTTATCTGCGCATCCTTTTCGATGTAGGTGTCGGATGCAGGGATGTAGCTTTCAGGCTGGTAGTAGTCGTAATAGGAAACAAAGTAGCCCACCTTGTTTTGAGGGAAGAACTGTCGGAACTCGGCATAAAGCTGCGCGGCGAGCGTTTTGTTGTGGGAGATTACAAGCGCGGTGCGCCCTGTGCGCGCCACAAGATTGGCAATGGCAAATGTCTTGCCGCTGCCAGTCACTCCAAGCAAAGTCTGCTTGCCGCCTTTCTTTACGCCTCGCGTAAGCGCATCCACTGCCTCAGGCTGGTCGCCGGAAAGGGAAAATGGCGAGACTAGGCGGTATTCCATCATAAGATGTTGAGCCGCCCTTGTTTTTATAATTGTATTGTAACTCTGCCGAGTTACAATGGCAGCCAAATTCTGCCGGCAGAATTTGCCTTCCTATTTGCCAATCGCTCCGCTCATGGCAAATGGCTAAAAAACACTGCATATGTTTTTTATCCTATTCTCCTAAATTTGGTACGGAGAAGATGATTTCTATGTCGGATGAAAATTTTCCACAGAAAAATTTTCAGAAATTCAGCAACGAGCTGAATTCAGATGGAAAAATGCACATGCTTACGCCTGGACCTGTGGCGCTTGTTGATTCGATTCGCCTTGCCCAGAGCAAGGAAATGATATACCACCGCGGGCCGGAAATGAAAGCGCTTGTGAGCGAAATTGTCACCGCCATGAAAAAAGACTTCAACGCTGACCACGTGTTTTTGGTGACCGGCTCAGGCACAGCAGGGCTTGAGATGGGCTGGGCGTGCCTCACGCGCCCCACAGACAAGGCGCTTGTTCTCACAAACGGAACGTTTGGCGACAAAATGATTGCGTGCGCAAAGATTTATTGCCAAAATGTTGTGACTGCTTCCGTGCCGCTTGGCAAGGGCTGGTCGCTTGAGCGCGCAAAGGATCACATTGACAACTCAGGCGCACAGATATTTTCCATGGTTTATAATGAAACAAGCACAGGCGTGCTGAATGACGCGCGCGCGATTTGCAAATATGCCAAAAGCAAGGGAATGGTAACCATACTTGACGCTGTTTCCGCGTGGGCTGCGGCGCCGCTTGACATCAAGGAGTTTGGAGTGGACTTCACTGCCACTGGCTCGCAAAAAGCGATTGGCGCTGCGCCCGGCATTGCAATCGTCGCTTTCACGGATGAGATGATGAAGCGCGCGGAAAGCATCCCTGCGCGCACGTTTTATTTGGACATGAAGAAGCACAAGAAAGACATGGACACATTCCAAACGCCCACCACGCCAGCAGTATCTATCCTTTATTCGGTGAAAGCCGCCATTGACTACATAAATGCGCAAGGCGGCTTTGACGCGCACCGTGCAAAGCACGCAAAGGCGGCAGAGAAATCGCGCGCGTTCGTGAAGGAGATAGGCTATCCAGTGTTTGCAGAGGAAGGATTTTACTCGCCGGCAATCACTGGCTTCATTATGGAGGATGCAGACGGCTTCAGAAAGCGCCTGCGAGAGAAATACAATCTCGTCACTGCGCGCGACTTTGGAGACCTGAAGGGCAAGTTCTTCAGGATCTGCCACATCGGGAATTTTGACGATGCGCATTTGGATTATGCGTTCGCTGCGATAAAAAAAGAGCTTGGCAAGTAAAAGAAAAGAAGGAACGGACAGGCAGTAGGAATGAGAGTTTGACAGATAAAATAGGGCGTGATACTATGAAGATTGTGATTGCAGACAACATGGAGCCTGAAGTGATTGCGGAAATCTCAAAGCTTGGCGAAACTGCGGTTGCGCCAGCTGATTTGAAAGCTGCGCTTGCCGATGCCGATGCACTCATTGTGCGAAGCGCGACAAAGGTGACCGAGGAACTTCTTACGCACGCGCCCAAGCTCAAATTGGTTGCGCGCGCAGGAGTGGGATTGGATAATGTCGATGCAGCCGCATGCGCAAAGCGAAACATAAAGGTGGTAAATACGCCGGGCGCTTCCACAAACTCGGTTGCGGAACTTGCGCTTGCCATGATGTTTGCCATTTGCAGAAAACTTCCAAAAGCAGATGCCAGTATGAAAGGAAAGCAATGGCTGAAAAAAGAGCTTACTGGCACTGAGCTGATGGGCAAGACGCTTGGTGTTATTGGGCTGGGACGGATTGGCGCCTCGCTTGCCATAAAAGCGTCTGCGCTTGGCATGAGGATACTTTATTTCGACCCGCACAATACAGGAGGCTCATCTCTTGGAAAAAGCGTGTCCTTGGACGAGTTGTTCGCAAGCTCGGACTATCTTTCGCTCCATGTGCCGCTCACACCCGAAACTAAGGGCATGATAGGCACAGTAAACATTGCAAAGATGAAAAAGAACGCAGTGATTGTGAATACCGCGCGCGGCGGCTTGGTGGATGAAGAGGCGCTTTACAGTGCGCTGAAAGATGGAAGGATCGGCGGCGCTGCGCTTGACGTCTACCCTGCCGAGCCATATTCGGGAAAGCTCTGCGAGCTGACAAACGTGGTGCTCACGCCGCACATCGCAGGCAGCACAAAAGAGGCGCAGGCAAGAATCGGACAGGAATTGGTCGCGAAGCTTCGCGAGGAGTTGGGTTGAATGCTGTCATTGAAACTTATCCGTGAAAATCCGTCAATATTGGAGGAGTCGCTTGCGCGCAGGAATGCGGATGTTGCGCCTGCTGCCGCGCTTATGGCGCTGGACAAGCAGTGGAGGCTGGCAAAAAACGAGGCGGATAACCTGAAGGCAGAAAGGAATGCCGCTTCCATGAAAATTTCAGAGGCAAAGAAAAAAGGGGAGAATGTCGAGGAGATACTCGCCAAGACAAAGACGCTTGCCGCAGATATTGCGGCTGTTGATGAAAAGGCAAATGCACTTGAAGCACAGATGAATGAGATACTGCTCACTGTGGCAAACATCCCAGACAAATCAGTGCCAAATGGAAATGGAGAAGAGGAAAA
>Ga0247841_10012352_pt1 | contig 11154 bp, 6 predicted proteins | sample LaCruzMarch2015__2_FD_192410 | JGI IMG/M metagenome (GOLD analysis project Ga0247841, IMG submission 192410) | Freshwater microbial communities from meromictic Lake La Cruz, Castile-La Mancha, Spain - LaCruzMarch2015_18m | ecosystem: Environmental > Aquatic > Freshwater > Lake | place: Spain...
ATTGACACAAGAGAAAAGTCCAAGCTTGTCTTAATTGTATTTGGCGTTGTCGTTGTGGTTCTAGCTGGTTCGATTACGCTACTTTCTTATAAGCACCGCAAAGCGGATGCTAATAATTCCCTGCAGACAAAAGCCCAACAGGTTGCAAACCTCGAAACACAGGCAGCAACCGCTGGAGTGAGAGCCGACGAAAATGCTCAGTTGGCAGCATATAGACAGATTGTAGCAATATATGGCGATTTGAAGGGTACGAAATACGAGAATGACGCAAAAGGCATTTATGACAAAGCCGTAAAAATGATTACGGAACTATCGAAATTAACCCCACTCAACGCTAAAACAAACATCGAGCTTCAAAATGTTGTCAGCCTCCAGAGTTGTTTAAAGCAAACCATTGCCCTACAAAAAGACGGATCGGTTCAAAAAGTTGCGGCAACTCCGATAAAGCTCGGTGTTATCCAGGATTTTAAATACTTGTTTGCGACATGCCTGGGTGACCTTGAACAGATCGTTGTTTTACAGCAAGATAAAAGCTTATCTATTTTCGACCTTTCGACAAAGACACAAACAAAACAAAGCCCAGGACTCACCTCCCTATCCCCCATAAAATCTTTTGGCGATAATCTCTACCAACTCGACAATAAACAAAATCAGATTTGGAAAATTGTTAATGATAATAGTGACTACCAGGCCCCGACAGCTTTCCTAAAAGGTTCAGTGAGCATTATTGACGCAGTCGACTTTGCAATTGACGGAAGTATTTACACAATTAACCCAGAAGGAATTGTTGCTAGATATTCAAGGGGCGAAAAAATTTCTGACTTCACAATCAAACTCCCAGGCAACGAAACTTTCTCTACCTGGACAGGGTTATTTACTTCTCAAAATTCGAATTCATTGTTTGCCGTTGTTAAGGATAATAGCCTGACGCGAGTTGTTGAAATACAAAAAACAGGCGATTTTATAGCTCAGTACACATTAAATGGTTCTGAAAATTCCAGCCTGATTACAATAGATGCAGACGCTAGAACAATTGACTTGTATCAGGGCTCAAAAATTCTCGAATACTCAATCTAGATCTCGTCGAGTTTATCAAGTGCCAACGTTTCAAAACAGATACCGAGGATAGTTTGTACCAACAAAACTAAGTACGAATTACGCGAACTTTCTTGACGATTTTTAGTCACAATTTTTTTGGTTTCATAGTAGCCGTTGAATTGCTCGCAAAGCTTGAACGTGAAGTCACAAACAATATTGGGGCTAGAAGTCCTAGCGGCTTGAATCAAAGCATCGCGCAGACCTAGAATATGGCGCGCGAGCGCAATCCCCTCTTCTGGAAGATAAGCTTCAACTGCGGCGCCCGGGAATTCGGAGTCGAGCTTACGCAAAATACTCGCGGCCCTGGCGTAAGTATATTGTAAGTAAGGGCCGCTATTTCCTTTTAGTGTTACGACTTTATCAAAACTAAAAACAATATCTGACTTTCTGTTTTGTACAAGATCGGAATACTTTATCGCGCTAACCGCAATCGACATAGCAGTCTCGTCGTGATTTTTTAAATCTGGATTTTTTTGGTTAATAATATTCAGTGCCTTCTGTTTTGCCTCATTGATGATGTCATCTAGTAAAATTACCTGGCCCTTACGCGTCGACATTTTGCCAGTTTCGAGTTTTATTAACCCGTGGCCAGCAAACGTTATCTGCGTTTTATCAAGCCAGCCGAGTTTTGTCGCCACTGCTGCCAGTTGCCTAAAGTGAAGCGACTGGTCATTACCGACATGATAAATAATTTCTGTAGGCATAAATGTATCCAAACGATACTTCAAAGCGGCAAGGTCGCGAGTTAAATAAAGAGTGGCTAAATCCTTTTTCTGAATCAGCGCCGGGGGAAGATCGTCTAGCTCAACCACGAAAGCACCTTCTGATTCTTTCAACAACCCCTTAGTCTTTATCTCTTGAATAACCGCGTCAAGCTTATCCGAATAAAAACTCTCGCCCTGGGTGTTGTCGATATTGACGCCGATGATTTTGTAAACGCGTTTAAACTCAGACATCGACCAGTCAATGCATTTTTGCCAAAGTCTTCGCGCTTCCTCGTCGCCGTCTTCCAATTTTTTAAACCATTCTCTTGCGCATTCATTTAAGCTTTCATCATCTTCTGCTTCTTTGTGAAAACGAACATAAAGCGCATTTAAACTCGCGATCGGGTCTTTGGCAATTTCATCTTCATTGCCCCACGTTTTGATGGCGTAAATTAATTTGCCAAATTGTGTGCCCCAATCTCCAATGTGATTAACCCCAACTACGTGATATCCAATAAGTTTGTGAATGTTATAGTTTGCTTGACCTATAACTGTTGAGCGAAGATGACCGACCGAAAAAGGCTTAGCAATATTAGGGCCTGAATAATCAAAGACGATTGTCTTATCCTTCGACTGATCAATCGCGAAGTAAGCCTCTGTATTCTTTTCTAGAATCAACAATTCTTCAAGGATTGTTTTTTTACTTAAATAGACATTAATGTAACCGCCTTCGAAAACGACTTTTTCTGCATTATCTTTAATCGACTCAAAAATATCCCTAGATAAATCCTCGCCTGACAGATCACGCTCTGCCATGAGCTCCTTTGTTATGCTTGGAGAAATGAAAAAATCACCAAAACGAGCTCCACTCTGTAGCGAAAACTCGTTGCCAAGCTTTTGAGAAATCGCCTTTTCGAGATCGCTTTTAATCATGAGGCAGAATTTTAACGAAGTTTAATTTGCCAACCTGAAGAACGGTTGGCTTAGAGAACTCAACCTCTGTCGATCCATCATTGACCACTTGGCCATCAATTCTGACGCCGCCTTGTTCGACTAATCTTTGAGCTTGAGATTTACTTTGAGCTAAGCCAAATTCAACTAAAGCATCAGCTATAGTTGACTTAGAATTAGAAGCTTTTATTTCCTTAATACTTTCTGGCATTTGTTTGTCGCGAAACATGCTGTCAAAATTATCCAGCGCTTGAACCGAAGATTCCAAAGAATGATATTGTTTGACAATGTTTTGCGCCAATTTGGCTTTAACGTCACGAGGGTTGCCGTCTTTCATCTGCGAAAGTAAAGAACTAATTTCGTTAACCGTAAAATCACTTGCCAGATTTAAATAGTTTTCAATCTGAGCGTCTGGAATTGACATTATTTTTCCAAACATATCTGCCGCACTGTCGCTAAGAGCAATGTAATTATCTTCTGATTTTGACATTTTCTTAGACCCGTCCGTTCCGATCAGAAGCGGCATGACAACAATGTCCTGGGGCGTTTGGCCATATTTTTTTTGTAAATCTCGCCCCATTAAAACATTCAGTCTTTGATCCTGGCCGCCGAGCTCAACGTCAGCTTTTAGTTCGACAGAGTCATAGCCCTGCATAATTGGGTAGAGAAGTTCGTGTATTCCAACATCATGGCCCTGTGATAACCTCTTCTTGAAGTCCTCTCGCTCAATAACTTGCGCCACCGTGACCTTGCCAACAATTGTTAATAGGTCGGCAAAGGTCATTTTTTCAAACCATTCGCTATTTTTTCGCACTTCACACTTTGTGAGATCAAGAATCTTTCCAACCTGATCTAAATATGTCTTAGTATTTGCAGTAATCTCCTCATCTGAAAGAACCGGGCGAGCGCTACTGCGGCCGGACGGATCACCAATTTTAGTTGTATAGTCCCCAATCAAGAAAATGACCGTGTGTCCCAAATCCTGAAATTGACGTAATTTTTTTAAAACAACAGCATGGCCAATGTGAAGATCGGGTCTAGTCGGGTCGACTCCAAGCTTAATCCTTAGGTTCTTGCCAGACTTCAATTTAGAATGCAAAGATTCTTTTGAGATCACCTCATCAACATTGTCCTCTAATATTGCGTCTATCATTATATTGTATTTATTGTTTACTCTTGTTCTTGCCCTTCTATACTAGCCAAATATATGTTATAATTCAACTTGTGAAACTAGGTGGAATACTAAAATTTAAACCAAGAAGAGTTCTTCCGCTGCGCAGAACAAAACTCGATAAAGCCAAAAAGAAAAAAATCATTCTTTACTGTATTGGCGGTTTTTTTGGTTTGATTGTTTTGATGTTTTTATGGAACCTGAAGGATCTCCCAACGCCTGCAAAACTGGCTCAGCTGCACGCTACACAGTCAACGAAAATATTAGACCGTAACGGCAGCGTTTTATACGCGACAGGTGACGAAAAAAGAACAAGCATTGAGAAAAAGGATATTCCAAAGACAATCAAAGACGCAACCATATCCGCGGAAGACGCCAATTTCTACAGGCATGGCGGGGTTGACTTTAAGGGTATTGCCCGTGCTGCCGTGAACGATATTTTGAAGCTGAAACTCTCACAGGGTGGCTCGACAATCACCCAGCAGTTTGTAAAAAACGCGATACTAACAAATCAAAAGACCTTTACGAGAAAGATCAAAGAAGTAATTCTTTCAATTGAAATTGAACAGCTTTACAACAAAGAAGATATTCTAGCTATGTATCTCAACGAGATCCCTTACGGTGGAAATATTTATGGAATCCAAGAGGCTTCGCGCCAGTTTTTCGGCAAAGACGCAAAAGATCTAACCCTTTCTGAATCAGCGACACTTGCTTCAATCCCAAGAATTCCCACCTATTATTCTCCATATGGAACCCACACCGACAAACTATTTATCCGGAAAAACTATGTTTTAGATAGGATGGCAGAACTCGGATACATCTCCAAGGCAGAAGCAGATAAAGCTAAAACTGAAGCGCCCACAAAGGAAAATCCTAATTTTACAGCCAGAAAAGACTCCATCCTTGCTCCACACTTTGTTATGTACGTAAAGGAAAAACTAGCCGATCAATATGGGGAAAAGGTTGTTGACGGAGGAGGCTTAAAAGTCACTACAACACTGGACTTAGAGAAGCAGAAAAAGGCGCAGGAGGCTGTCGATTCGGGAAGTGACAAGTATAAGAAATATGGAGCAACAAACGCTGCTTTGGTTTCGGTTGACGTTAAAACCGGAGAGGTATTGGCGATGGTGGGGGGTCAAGATTACTTCGATATAAAAAACGGTGGAAACGTAAACGTGGCAGACTCAGCGAGACAGCCTGGATCGTCGTTTAAACCGATTGTCTATGCGGCTGCATTTAAACAGCAAAGGTATTCGCCTTCATTCAATCTGTTTGATGTAAGAACTGATTTTAACGGCTATGTTCCAACCAACTATGATGGTTCAACACACGGCCCAGTCACAATGCGCACCGCGCTATCCAACTCTCTGAACATTCCAGCTGTAAAAACTCTTGGACTAGTAGGGATACCAGAAGCAATCAAAACCGCTAAGGATTTAGGAATTACAACTCTTACCCAACCAGAACGCTACGGCCTTTCGTTAGTCCTCGGCGGAGCTGAGGTCAAGCCAATCGAAATGGCCGGTGCTTTCGCGGCTTTCGGCGACAGTGGAACTTATCACCAACCAATCTCAATTTTAAAAGTAGAGGACAGCCGCGGTAAACTGCTATACGAAGCCAAGCCAAATGAAAACAAATCTCAAGCAGTCGACCCACAGGTAGCCTATGAAATTTCCAATGTTTTAGATGATGATGGCGCAAGACAAATGGTTTTTGGAAGTAACAATGCCCTCGACTTTGGCGATCAACACGTCGCAGCTAAAACCGGAACGACCTCTGACTTTCATGACGCTTGGACCGTCGGATACTCAACGAAGATCGCGACAGCTGTCTGGGTTGGAAATAACGACAATACCAAGATGAAAGGTGGCGCAGATGGATCGGTGATAGCGGCCCCAATTTTTCATAATTACATGAAAAATTTCTTGGACGACAGTGATTTTAACAGACCAGAGGGAATAAAAGAGTTAACAGTTGAGAAGTTCTCAAACAAACTACCTTCTGAATATTCTCGAGACTTGGTAAAGGATATTTTCGCTTCATGGCAAATTCCGACGGATAAAGATGACATTAACGTTGTTATGAGGGTTAACAAAACGAATAACCGCATTGCCAATGACTCTACTCCAGCAGAGTTAGTTGAGGAAAAGCTATTCGCTAATTTACACAACGAATGGGGTTCTGCCTGGAAAAAGTACATGAACTGGGAGGGACCAGTTAGGTCTTGGGCTGAAGGGAGTGGACTGCTTCTGCCTCCAACAGAAGAAGATTCAAGTTACACGAAACGCCCCGAAATAAGCTTTGCTACTCCAACTGGCGGGAGCCTAAGCGGAAAGGTCAATGTAGCGGTGAACATAAACTCCGACAAAAACATCTCATTGGTTAGTTATTATTTAGGTGATACTGAGGTAGCCTCCTCTAACAGTAACCCTTTTAACTCAAGTTTTGACAGCAGTAAATACCCGAATGGGTCTTATAAGTTGACCGCTAAACTCACAGACGAGAACGGGGTCACCAACCAAGCCTCGGTTCAAGTAACTATATCAAATAACAATGGCGCTAAAATTAGCGCAGTGTCTGTTTCCAATATAATCGCTACCTCGGCAAAGATTAGTTTTTCAACTGATAAGCCAGCCAGCACAACCGTCTTCTACGGTCTCTCGGCAGCCACCTTGAGCCAAAGCAAGACCTCCGGGTCAATGGTAATCGCCCATAGCGCTGTGCTTGACGGTCTAGTAGCCGCAACTAAATATTTTTACCGAATCACAGCCCTCACTTCAGACGGTTCGACTTCGTCACTTGACGGCAACTTCACGACTCCTTAGATCTCAAATTTTGAAGCTTTTTTGAATCGCTTCTCTTAATAATAGCTTGTGCAGCGAAGGAATATTGTAGCCAATCTTCTTAGCTGTTTTAATAATTTTTTTTGAAGACTCCGGTAAATGAATACGACCAGCTAAATCAATCTCTCCAATTAAAATATTATTGCCGGGTAGGGTTTTTTGATAGAAAGAACCGGCCAGCGCAAAGAGCACTGCGAGATCAGCGATGGGATCCTTGAGTCGATAGCCATCGGCGACATTAACAAAAACGTCATAATCATTTAGGTTTGCTTTGGTATGCCGAGATAAAACGGCAATGATCATTTGCAGCCTGTTTAAGTCAAAGCCGACCGCGTTTCTTCTTGGAAAACCATGGACTGCTTTTTGCACAAGTCCCTGGACTTCAAGAAAATAGACACGGCTACCCTCACAAACTCCAGTTCGTATGACACCGTCTGGCAAAAAGTCTTGCGGTGCCAGACGACCAAAATCGGCTGCACCAACTAAACCATCCTGGGTAAGACGGAAAACGCCCAGCTCGTCAGTTGGGCCAAAACGGTTTTTAGCTGAACGTAAGAACCTCTCGCTAGACATCCCTTGACCGTCAAGATAAAAAACCGCATCAACAAGATGCTCTAATGTTTTTGGCCCAGCAACCTCCCCTTCCTTTGTGACATGTCCAATTAAAATAGTTGGAATAGAGTATTTTTTGGCAAGACCAATAAATTCAAGAGCAGCATTTTTGACTTGCAACAAACTTCCAGGCGATCCGTTGATACGCGAATCAAAAACAGTTTGAATGGAATCAACAACGAGAAGCGAGGGTTTTTCTTTTTTTATAGAACCCTTTAGATGAGCAATATCTTGATTGTCATATATTAAGACGTTCTGATACTTATGCCCCAGTCGAGATGCCCTAAGCTTAATTTGTTCCGGCGACTCCTCAGCGGCAACATAGGCAACGGTCCCTTTAATATTACAAGCCGCCTGCCAAACTAAAGTGGATTTACCAATCCCAGGGTGACCACCAAGAAGCAGGACCGACCCTGGCACAATTCCACCGCCAAGCACCATGTCGAATTCTTCAATTCCCGTTGAGATTCTTTTCTTGTCATCAATAGAAACGTCGCTTAATTTGATTGACTTAGCTTCTTCTGAAGGCAAAACCTGCTCTTCAACAGCCATTTGCTTTAAGGTATTCCAGCTGCCACAAAGTGCGCATTTCCCAGCCCACCTCAAATGCTCCCCTCCGCAGTCCGAGCAAACAAATATTTCTTTAGCTGATTTTTTTAGCATCTTCTATAACCAAATCTAATTTTTTATTGCCCCTAAACTCATTAATCCTAACGTTGAAAGCCAAATCGACTATATCGCCTCTTTTTAAATCTATACCATTTTTGAACGCATTAAACACGATGCATGAGCCATATTTCGAATCGGCACATACTTCCATTTTGAGATGATCGGAGTTTTTACCAACTGTATTAACTGACTCAACTGTCAATTTCTCGCACGCAAAAATCGGGGTTTTATTGCCATACCCAAAAGGTTCCATCTTTTCTAGTGTTTTTGCCAGATCCATATTCAACTGCCCAAAATCAACTAGGGCATCGATCGATAATTTTTTCTGAAATAGACTGGGATCGATTTTTGATGCAATTTTCACTATCTTTTGAGTAAAGATCTCGTAGTTTTTACGCTTGAGGCTCAAGCCGGCAGCCTGATTATGCCCTCCCCAACTTTCCAAATACTTAGAAACCTTCGAAAGAAGTTGATTTATATCAACGCCAGGGACGCTGCGAGCACTTCCACGCATCAGTTCTTCGTCTTTTAGGACGATGGTTGGACGATAAAAATTCTCATCAACTCTACCCGCAATCAGACCCAAGATGCCTTCGTTCCAACTTTTATTTTTTATAATAATAATTTTGTTTTTATCTAAATGGTTTTTCATAACTTCGTCGCAAGCTTTCTTCTGCGCCGCAGTTAACTCTTCTTGCCTCACCCTGTTGTGCCCGTCTAGCTCACGTGCAAGCCTAAGCGCTTCTTTCTTGTCGCTGGTGATCAGAAGTTCAAAACTCTTTTTTGGATCGCTCATTCTTCCTGCCGCGTTAATTCTAGGTGCAATCAAAAAACCGATATCATAGGTAGTGATTTTATCCGTATTAACCTGCGCAACTTCTAGTAATAACTGCAGGCCAAGATTTCTAGTTTTACCGATGACCTTTTGGCCATACTTAACAATTATTCGATTGTCATCTTTGAGCAAAACCATGTCAGCAACTGTTGAAATTGCCGCTAAGTCCAAAAGCCACTTTTCCTGACCGCTATTTTCTAAATACGCTTTTGCAAACATGAAGGCCACTCCCCCGCCAGAGAAACTTTTGAAATCAAGCTTATTGTCCTCTTCTGATAGAGGGTGAACCAAAATTGCTTTATCGCTCACTTTGTCACCAAGCTGATGATGATCAAAAACAATCACATCGACGCCCTTACTATAAGCATAATCAATCTGGGTAATATTTTTTACTCCGCAATCCACTGTTAAAAGTAAGTCGATTTTTTGATCAATAAAATAGTCAATAGCGTTGTTTGACAAACCATACCCCTCAGAGCGCGATGGCACATACCAAGCCAGACCAGGAAATTCTTTTTGGAGAGTCCTGTAAATTATCGCGCCACCGCAAATACCATCGGCGTCATAATCCATAAAGATTCCGATTTTCTGCTTTTTATCTTTTGCCTGTTTTATCCTCTTGATAGCCTGACCCATCGAAGGAAACCTCATCGGGTCCTGCAAAAGAGAATAATCGCTTTTAAAAAAAGCCTCAGCGTCTTTAACCTCTCTGTTTTCCAGGACGGCCTTGGCAATATCGTTAGGGTAGCGCTGTTTTATATCCCAGAGTTCATATCTCATTTTATGTAAGCCGATCCCTCGACGCGTAGATCTGCGTATTCTTTGATGTCCGCCCTATTTTTTTCTAGGATTTGCTGTAGCGCGCTCATCTGTTTATCGAGCGATCCAGATGAATCCAAGATGACTAGGAACTGGTCCTTCGTTAAGAAACTTACTTTAAAAGTAGTCTGCTCAATTTTCGCCTCGGTTATCCCCAGGCCCATTAGATTCATCCTATCAACTGCGGACAAAAAGAAGTCAATAAAAGCCGGCGAGGTTACCTGACTTCCCTGCTCAACCCTTATCCCGCTACTATCGTTGACATATGCTTTGTCTATTGGGCGCACAACTTGCTGGTAAGCATAACCCTTTGAATCAACATTATAGCAAACGTCTGCGCACCAAATCATAATTTGATTTCGTTCGATAACAATGATCTTGAGAGTGCTCGGCAATCCTCTAACAATTCTTGCCTGCTCTAAAATAGGAAATCTTGAAGATAGCCTTGTCAAGTAAGAACCTGGCAGAAAAAAAATGATGTTTTTACCAAGCAGGGTTTGGTTGAGATAGTCCGTAATTTCAATCGACTTTATTCCTTCTGTTTCAACTTTCTTAATCGTAAAAACCCCACTGAAGCATGTAAAGTAAACTACTAACGCCAAAAGAGCGATATAAAACAAAGTCTTCAGGGGTTTAAAATTAAAATTGAACCTTGGACCGTCTTGCTTATTAGTTCGGGAAACTATTTCGTTTTTGCGATATAAATCGCTTGGAGGGCTATATGTCTTTGGTATCATCCCACCTTCCCAAATACTCAACCTCTTCGATAAGAGTGACAGAAAACTTTTCTTCGACAGCGCGGCGCATCTTTTCAATTAGGTTTCTAACATCAAGGGCGCTCGCCTTGCCGGAATTTAAAATCCAATTGGCGTGAATTTTTGCAACATGAGCTCCTCCGACAGAAAACTTTTTAGCGCCGACTTGATCAAGTAAATATCCGGCCGTTTTAAATGCGTCATCGCCCTTGGCGTTATCGCTAGAAACGGGATTACGGAAAATGCTACCACATGAACGCATTCCAATTGGTTGATGGTCTTGACGCCAAATTTTAGATTGATTGATTGCATCCAAAATGTCTTCCTTCTTGCGTCTCTGGAATTGGAAAATTGCGTTGATTACAACTGGCGGAGCTTCTTTATTGGTCTCCTTAAGTCGGCTAGTTCTGTATCCAAACTTAAACCAATCTGGTTTGCAATTTAAAATCTTTTCAGACGAGATCAGAACTGATGATGATTTCAAAAATTGGGAAATATCGACTCCGTGAGCGCCGGCATTAACAGCAACTGCTCCTCCGACAGTGCCCGGAATTCCATATAAAGGCTCTAAGCCACCCAGAGAGTGCGAGGCCGCCTCCAGAATGACACGCGACAAAGGAGCCCCGCTTGAGGCCACAACGCGGCCACTAGCTGCGTCAACCTTTATATCGGTGCTCTTATTAACTATCACCAGACC
>Ga0247841_10012353_pt1 | contig 11154 bp, 10 predicted proteins | sample LaCruzMarch2015__2_FD_192410 | JGI IMG/M metagenome (GOLD analysis project Ga0247841, IMG submission 192410) | Freshwater microbial communities from meromictic Lake La Cruz, Castile-La Mancha, Spain - LaCruzMarch2015_18m | ecosystem: Environmental > Aquatic > Freshwater > Lake | place: Spain...
AGTTGCTGGAAAAAATAAAACATAAAAATAAATTTGTGGTAGCAGTTACTTTGATGGAAAACCCCAAAACAGGGGAGTTGATGTCAAAATCAAAAGGCACAGGAGTGTTTTTGGATGCAAAACCAGCTGAAATGTTCGGGCAAATAATGGCGCAACCAGACGAAATGATTAAAATTTTGTTTGTTAATAATACATATTTGCCGTTGAACGAAATTGATAAAATAGTTTCTGCAAATCCGCGCGACGCAAAAGCACGACTTGGCTTTGAAATTGTTAAAATATTTTATGGGGAAGTAAAAGCAAATGAGGCGAAAGAGCAGTTTGACAAGGTTTTTAAGAATAAAGAAATGCCTGCGGATATGCCGATTTTTGAGACAGACAAAAGTAATTATCTTATTTTGGATTTATTGTGCGATTCAAAATTGGCAATTTCAAAAAATGAAGCAAGAAGATTGGTGGAAGGTGGGGGAGTGGAAATAATAGATGGCGAAGAAAAGACGAGGATTGGGGACTGGAAAACCAACATAAGCCTAAAAAATGGTCTGATAATAAAAGTGGGTAACAGAAGATTTGTGAAAATTAAAATAAAATAAATATGATAAAAAAGATTATTTTGGTGATAATTGTTTTGATTTTGGTGGGTTTTGGCGGATTTTACGCCTATGACAAGGTTTTTGCTCCAAAAACCCCCGAACAGGAGAATCAAACTCCTCAAAGCATAACTTACAAAAACGATCAGTATGGATTTGAATTAACTTTGCCACTGTCTTGGCAAGGATACGGTGTCTTAAAAACAATTTGGCGAGGATGGAAAATTGGTAATTATTCTGCGGCAGGGGATTATCAGGGTCTTCAAATTAATTTTACAAATCCGAAAGCGAAAGCAACGCCCGAACAAGCATGGCAGAACATTCCTATAATGGTATTTACACCTGAAATTTGGAAACTGGTTAGTGGGCCAAATGCAAGCGTTGCAGTGAGTGCAGCCCCAATTGGACCTGCAAAAATTGGAGAGAACAGTAAATATGTTTTTGCAACCCCGCCTAGGTGGTATGGATTTACCGATGCAAATGGCTGGGAGGAGGCGCTTGAGATTAGTAAAACTTTTAAAGCATTTTAATTTTATTAAAGGCGCTAAAAATATGAGAATTCAAAAAAAATATTTGATATTATTAGCGATTGTCGTCGTTGTTGTTTTGGCGGTGCTGATTGTGATTTTTAATTACGATAAAATTAAAAATAGTATTTTGGCAAATTTAGCAGCGGTTTCTCTGTCTACCTCTGTTAGTTTTTCTAATAGCCAAATTTATCATGATGCTGGCAGTAAAGTGCCAACTTTGCCCTGTACGAAACATAAATGCAATAGTGCTTTTGGTTATTGTAACGCTGCCTGCGACGGAGGATATTACCCGGACAATTTAACTGCCCAAAAATTATGTCAGAAAAAAGGATATGATACGCTTGTAAGTTTTACAACTAAAAATGGTTTTTATAGTTCTTGTAGTGATAATTATATGTGGAAATGGAACGGGACAAAAGCAGAATATGTCTGGGCTTGCAAAAAAAATTCAGCGATAAACACAATAAAATGTGCAAAAAAAACCTGCACCCCAAATTGGCAATGCGGAGACTGGAATACCTGCGCAAACAATCAGCAGACACGAACCTGCACCGACTTAAATAGTTGTGGAGTTACAACGGGAAAACCAGCTGTAACACAATCTTGTAAGGATCAAATTAATATCGGGTTAATAAAAACAAGGGTAATTTTAGTTGATTTTAATGATTCTAATTATAAACTTTATGAATCTGTTGGTTCGGCATCATCTATAAGTTATGCTATCAACCAGTTAAATGCTTACATTAAAGAAAATTCATTTGGGCAGGCAACGCTCTCTGTAAAAACTACAGGTCCTTATACCTTAAGTAGCGATGAAATTTGCAGTTTTGGCTATCAAAATCAAGATATTCAGTTAATAAAAGAAGCCGTTGAAAAATCTGATGCAGAGAGTCCTATTGATGATTATACAACAGTTATTGTTGTGCACCCATATCCTTCCGACAAATGTGCGCAAGGAATGAATAATTCTGCCTTTTCTTTTAGAACCATAAGCACAAAAAGAGGCCCTGTAATAGTCAGAGGTATTCATATTATGACTACGGGAGAATTCACTATATTTCATGAAATGGGACATGAACTCGGCACAAGTGTGTTTATAAGCCACATATACTCTTTGTTGTGTTATGACAAAAACAATAATTTAAAAATTGCTGGAGGTAATTGTGATTCCAGTCCGTGGGGTGATCCATATAGCCCTATGGGTGATGTTAATAATATTTCACATTATAATTCTTTGGAAAAAGAAAAAATGGGTTGGCTATCACCAGATAAAATTTTAACTACAAATAATGGAACTTATTCTTTAACACCGTTGGAAAGTAGCGGTAATGGTTATAAATCAATTATTATTCCACTTCCAAATAGCGCGTATCATCTTTATCTGGAATATCGTAATCCTCAGCTTACTTTGATAAATTCAACATATAATTATCTTAAACCTAGAACCGGAGTAATTATTCATGCTCTTAAGGATGGATATAATGGACAGCCCTATTTTATTGTTACAAATCCTACGGATAAAACCGCCCCCCTTGAAATTGGGAAAGAGTATTTTGTGTATGGAGACAGTATTTCTATAAAAGTGAACAGCATTATTAATGATGTCGCCATAGTAACAATAAAAAATTCTAACCCTTCTTCTACACAATGTAACGACGGAATGAATAACGATCCTAGTATGGGCATAGGAATTGATGGAAAGGATTTTAGCTGTCTCAACGATAAGGGCGTCTATGATTTATCGCATTTAAGTGAATTTTTTCCAATGGCACAATGCTTTGATTTTATTGACAACGATAAGGATGGAAAAATTGACATATCAGATCCGCAGTGTAGCGATACGGAAGATAATAGCGAAAGCAATTAATTTATTTTTTAAAAACTAATAAAATTATGACAAGATTTTTGGTAAAAGATACTGCAAAACATGTAGGTGAAAAGGTAAAAGTGCAGGGGTGGGTAAATGTGCGAAGGGTGCATGGAAAAATTGTGTTTATTGATTTACGCGATAAAAGCGGGGTTTTGCAGTTGGTTTTTATTCCTTCAAACAAAGAAGCCTATGAAGCGGCTGAAAAAATAAGGCCAGAATGGGTGATTGAGGCTGTGGGACAAATTGTAAAAAGACCGGCAAACATGGTTAATGACAAAATTGAAACAGGGCAAGTGGAAATGCCCGTTGAGGAGTTAAAAGTTTTATCAGAAGCCGAAACTTTGCCTTTATCTATTGAGGGCGATGGATATGATATTGGAGAAGAAGTAAGAATGAAATACAGATATTTGGACTTGAGAAGAGAAAGAATGAAAAACAACCTCATTGCAAGACACAAAGCCATAAAGTTTTTTAGAGATTTTTTAGATAAGGAAGAATTCATCGAAATTGAAACTCCAATGTTGACAAAATCTACACCCGAAGGCTCAAGAGATTTTGTCGTGCCTTCAAGATTAAATCCCGGAACATTTTATGCGCTTCCTCAAAGTCCACAACAATACAAGCAATTATTGCAGGTTGCCGGTTTCGAAAAATATTTTCAGATTGCAAGGTGTTTGAGGGACGAAGACGCCAGAGGAAACCGTCAGTTTGAGCACACTCAACTTGATATGGAAATGAGTTTTGTGAATCAGGAAGACGTTATGAGCTTAATTGAAAGAATGATGATAACTTTTGTAAAAGCACTTTACCCAGAAAAAACAATACAGGAAATTCCTTTTCCAAGAATGACGTATAAAGAGGCCATGGAAAAATATAATTCTGACAAACCCGACATAAGAAAAGACAAAAATGATAAAAATCTTTTGGCGTTTCTCTGGGTGGTTGATTTTCCGTTTTTTGAAAAAACAGACGAAGGCGGGTGGACATTTACACATAATCCTTTTTCAGCTCCTCAGCCAAAATTTATGGAAGATTTAATGGCAAAAAAGAACATAGCAGATATTTTAACAGCGCAATATGATATTGTCTTGAACGGGGTGGAGGCGGGTGGTGGGAGCATAAGAAACCATAATCCCGAAGCTTTAGAAAAAGTTTTTGAAATAATGGGATACAAAAAAGAAAGGATACAGGAAAATTTTGGCCACATGTTGCAGGCCTTCAAATTTGGCACACCTCCGCATGGTGGAATTGCTTTGGGACTGGACAGAGATTTGTCAATTTTACTGAATGAGCCTGATATCAGAGAGGTGATTGCATTTCCAAAAACTGGGGATGGTAGGGATTTTATGATGCAAGCTCCTTCTGAAATTGATAAAAAACAATTAGAAGAATTGCATATTAAAATTGATTTGCCAAAAGCGAAGAAGGCAAATAAAAAATGACGACATTAAGATTATTTAAGATAATATCTGGGGTATTTCTTTCTCTTGTTTTTTTGTCTATGTTTGGTTTTTTTGTTTTGGCAACGGGAGAAATTTTTATTGAGAACAAAGCTTCTGCTGTGGCAAGTGTTGTAGATAGCATAAAACCAGAACTGAATTTAACGGCTAGCGCCGCCATTTCAACAGAAGTTAATTTTCATGGGCCAGACAAAATTTTATTTGCAAAAGGTATTAAGAAAAAGCTACCCATTGCCAGCCTCACAAAATTAATGACGGCAGTGGTGGCTGTGGATAATTATGATTTGTCTGATGTGTCAGACCTTTTGCACATGATGATTATTGGGTCGTGTAACAAATCTGCATTGGCATTGTCTGAAAGAATAGGGGAAGAAAAATTTGTGGGCCTAATGAACCAAAAAGCAAAAGAAATAGGAATGCTAGACACCTATTTTGTGGAGCCAGCCGGGCTTTCTGAAAACAATTATTCTACAGCAGAGGATTTGGTGGTTCTTGTTAAATATATTCTGGCAGATGCAAAATATTCAGAAATTATAAATATTAGTAGGGAAGAAGAATTTTATTTGGAAAGCGTGGGAACATTCAAAAACACAAACCAGCTTTTGGCCGAATTGCCAGATATTATTGGCGGAAAAACCGGCTTTACCGAGGAAGCAAAAGGATGCTTAATTTTGATAACTTATAACGGGAAATCCAATGATTACATTATAGACATTGTTCTGGGGTCTGACGACAGGTTTTTAGAAATGAAAAAAATTATTAATTATATTAATCCGCAAAATTAAAATGATAGATCAAATAGCGTTTAATGTAATAAAAGTTTTTAGTTTAGCGGCAATTACTTCTGCAATCGCTGTTTTGTGGACTCCGCTTTTGACTCATTTTTTATACAAAAATAAATTTTGGAAAAAGTCAGCAAGACAAAAAGCAATAAGCGGAGAAGACGCGGTTGTTTTTAACGCTTTGCACAAAGAAAAAGAAGTTGGTACGCCAAGAATGGGCGGATTATTAATTTGGATTTCTGTTTTACTTGTAGTTTTTTTGTTTTTTATTTTAGATTTAATTTTCCCCAGTTCATGGATTTCTGAATTCAATTTTCTGTCGCGCGGTCAAACATGGTTACCGCTTTTTACTTTGATTGTGGCATCTTTAATAGGTCTTTTGGATGACGTTTTACAGGTTTCTGATAAGGGCGGTTATATAGGCGGGGGATTATCATTGAAAAAAAGATTGCTAGTTGTGGCGCTTTTGGGGCTTGTGGGAAGTATTTGGTTTTATCAAAAACTCGGTTGGGATGTTGTTTTTATCCCGTTTATTGGAGATATCTCAATAGGATTATGGTATATTCCTTTATTTATTACTGTAATGATTGCCAGTTGGTCTGGCGGAATAATAGACGGGTTAGACGGGCTTGCAGGAGGAACTTTTGCCTCAATTTTTGGAGCTTTTACAATAATTGCTTTTTCTCTTGGGAAAATTGATTTAGCATCCTTTTGCGCGGTTGTTACAGGTGCGTTGCTAGCGTTTTTATGGTTTAATATACCGCCCGCCAGATTTTATATGGGCGAAACCGGTATTTTGGGGTTGGCAACAACTATGTCTGTGGTGGCATTTTTAACAGATTCTGTGTTTGTTTTACCCATAATTGCCGGACTTTTGGTTATGGAGGTTTTATCTGTAATTATTCAGCTTTTGTCTAAAAAATTTAGAGGTAAAAAAATATTTTTATCTACGCCCATACATCATCATTATGAGGCGCTAGGTTGGCCGTCTTACAAAGTAACTATGAGGGCCTGGGTAATTGGCATTATTTTGGCAATGATAGGCGTAGCCGTGAGATTGCTTATATAGTTCCTATTTTCGGCCAAGGAGAGCAGATTCTAGAGTTTCTTCATCTGCATATTCCAATTCTCCGCCTACGGGGAGACCTTTTGCTAGGTGAGTTATTTTTGGAGTTTTACCAGTCTCTTTTATAGAGTTCTCAATTAAAACAGATGTTGCCCTGCCTTCTTGAGTGGAGTTTAATGCAACAATTATCTCTAAAAAGTTGCCATCCGCAACTCTTTTTTTTAGTTCTGTTATTCTTAAACCGTCAATTTCTTCTTTTTTCATTGTGCCAATAGTTCCACCCAAAATAAAATACAACCCGTTGTATTTTTTTGTTATTTCAATAGAAAGCAAATCAGCTTCTTTTTCAACAACGCAAAGTAAGTTTTTATTTCTGGCAGGATTTTGGCATATTGAGCAAATATTATTTTGCCCCTCAAACGGCTGAAAACAAAATTGGCAAAGTTTTATATTATTTTTTAGTTCTTGCAAAGCAGTTATCAGCCCGTCAATTTTTTCTTTAGGTTGTTTTATCAAATAGTAAACAAAACGCCCAGCTGTTCTGGGGCCCACCGTGGGAAACTTTGCAAAAATTTCTTTTAATCTTTCTATGCTATCCATAAAATTAATTTGTCATACTAGAGTATTCGCTTTTTTCTAAATCCCTAAAGCTTGACCTTTCTTTATCAAAATATAAATCTATTGTTCCTGTGGGGCCGTTTCTATGTTTTTCAATTAAAATTTGCGCCACGCCGGGTTGTAAACTGTTTTCATTGTTCATATCGTCTCTGTAAATAAACATAACAATATCTGCATCTTGTTCAATGGATCCGCTTTGTCTAAGGTCAGAAAGTTTTGGAATTGGAGGAATACGGCCTTCCACGGCGCGAGATAATTGAGATAAAACTAAAACCGGTACATTTAATTCTTTTGCCAAAATCTTTAGAGCCCTTGTATTTTCTGTAACTTGTTGAACTTCTGAAGCAAATTTATTCATGGGTTGCATTAATTGCAAATAGTCCACAATAATTAAACCAAGTCCTTTGTTTGCCTGCAAACGTCTGGCCATTGCTCTCATTTGCAACATATTTACAGAACCCGCGTCATCAATAAAAATTGGCGCTTCAGACAAAATTCCCATTGCGTGCTGAATGCGAGAAAAATCATCATCTTTTAATCTTCCTGTTCTCAAATTCCAAGAATCTATATTTCCCACAGAAGAAATCATTCTATCCACCAGCTGGTCTTTGCCCATTTCCAAACTAAAAATTCCCACAGGCTGATTTGTGTGAACAGCTACATTTTTTGCAATGTTTAAGGCTAAAGCTGTTTTTCCTGCTCCCGGCCTGGCAGCCAAAATTATCAAGTCAGACTTTTGTAAACCAGATAACTTGTTATCTAGATCTTTAAATCCTGTTGCAATTCCGCGCAAGCCGCCGGTGTGTTTTGAGAGCATATCCAGCCTCTCAAAGGTTTCTGGCAAAACCTCTTTTATTGGAATAAATGTTTGCGTTAAAGCGCGCTGGCCTATGTTAAAAACGGTTTTTTCTGCTTGGTCTAGCAAAACATCCACATCTTCTTTTTCGTCAAAAGCCGAAAGCCCAATTTCTTGGCTGGCTGAAATTAAGTCTCTTAAAATCTTTTTTTGTCTTACAATTTTTGCATAATTTGAAACCTGTGTGGCAGTGGGAACTTTGTTTATTAAATTTGTTAGATAAGAGTTTCCACCAACTTCTTCTAATCTGCTTCTTTCTTTTAGCCTAAAAGAAACAGATAAAATATCAATTGGGCTAGATTTTTCATAAAGGTCATACATTGCCTGAAAAATATCTTGGTGTATTCCTTTATAAAAATCTTCGGGTTTTATAAAATCAACAATTTTAGCAATTGCTTCTTTGTCTAACATTAAACATCCCAGCAAGCATTGTTCGGCTTCCGTATTTTGAGGAGGCAATTTGTCTGGTAGTTGAGATGAGGTCATATGTTTTAACTTTGTATCTCGTATTTTAGCAAAAGCAAAAGGGGGCTACAAGCCCTTGACAAGCACCTTTGATTATGCTATAATTAATATATGGGGGTAAAAGTGTAAAAGCCCCAAAAAAGTAGTTCCTACAAGAAGGGATGGATGCCATGGTTACTTCAGTCGGTCATGTTCATGTCCAAAATCACGTCCCGCTTATCTCGTTGGGCGCCCGTCGCCAATTGGTGGCAGAGGTCAATGCTCACGGCCCCGGTCCTGTGTTTGACAATCGGGCCAGCAGGGCGGAAATTTTCCGCCAAAAGGGGGACGAGGAGTCCGCCCAGGAAGCGGAAAAGGAAGCAGGTTATTTGCTGGATGTCTTCGCATAGGGGCATAGGGAAGCCATGGAAGGCTTTCAAAGTAAAAAGACCTAAGGTTTGGAACCAAAGGTCTTTTATATTGTATTTTTACTCACTACAAACTTCTTATTTCTGGTCCAGAACTTGTATCTTTAACTGTATATCCGTGTTTTTCTATTTCATCTCGCGCTTTGTCAGACTTTTCCCATTCTTGGTTTTTACGGTAGTTTTCCCTATCTTGAACCAGTTTTTTTATATTAGCTGGTACACCCCTTTTTATCTTAGGAATATCAATTATTCCAAAAATATCATTTATTTCCTCAAAAAATTCAAAAATCTGCTTTGCCTCTTTTTGTGAAATCAAATTTTGTTCTAAAAGTGTGTTTGTATTTTTAATAAAATCAAACATTACAGCAAAAGCTTTTGGCGTGTTAAAATCATCATCTAATTCCTTGTAAAAATCTGTTTTGAATTGTTTTATTAATTTTGAATTTGTAGTTTTGTTTCGGATTTCGGATTTTGTGCTTCGAATTTTACTCAAAAATTCTTCAATTTTTCCAACAGCAGATCTTATTTCAATCATGGTTGATTCTGAATAATCCATTGGTGACGACCAAAGGCTCTTCATTGCATAAAATCTTAAATGATTGGCGGGGCATCTTTTTAAAAAATCACTTAATACAATAAAATTTCCCGTAGATTTGGACATTTTTTGGCCGTTAACAGTTAAAACTCCCACATGCATCCAATATTTTACCATTGGTTTTTTGCCCGAAAGCGCCTCCATTTGAGCCACCTCTGCTTGATGATGAGGAAACAACAGCTCTAAAGCTCCGCCGTGAATATCATATTGTGCCCCAAAAAACTTTTCTGTAATAGCAGTATCTTCAATGTGCCAGCCCGGGCGTCCTTCCTTGCCCGCTAAAGCCGTTTCGACCGAGGCGGGGCCAAATGGCCAAGCGGGCTCGTTTGTTTCCTGCTTAAATTTCCACAAACAAAAGTCACCTCTATTTTTTTTATCTTTACTGTAATCAATTCTGGAAACTGCATCTTCAGCTCCCAAGGCTGTTCTGCCTGCCAATTTTCCGTAATCTGCAAATTTTGAAATATCATAATAAATTCCGTCGCCTGCAATTTCATAAGCAAAACCCTTTTCCTGAAGCCTTTTTACTTGGCTAATAATTTCTTTTATATAATCTGTGGCTCGGGCATATTTTGTAACGCTGGTAATGCCCAAAGATTTCATGTCCTTTAGATATTCTTTTTCAAAAGCCACTGCCAAATTTTTTGGATTAATTTTTTTCTCTCGGGCTCTCGCAATTATTTTGTCATCAATGTCTGTTATATTTTGCAGGTAAAAAACTTTATAGCCTCTTTTCTTAAGATATTTTGCAAAACAATCAAAAGTTATGAAAAGTTTTGCGTGGCCCAAGTGCGAATAATCATAAACCGTGGGTCCGCAAACAAACAAATTTACAACATTTGCTTTTCGCGGTTTAAAATCATCTTTTTTACCCGTTAAAGTGTTATATATTTTCATTTGAATAAAATTTTATTTTTAATATGGCCTTTATCTTTTAGTTCCAAAGTTCTTGAAAAAATGCTTAAAATTGTGAAGATAAGGGTTATCCAGAGTATATATACAAAAATTTGTGGGGGATTGTTTGGCCATACAATAAGGATAACAACAAAAACTATGGATTGCAAAACCATTTTTGTTTTGCCAAATATATTAGACTCTAAATATATTTCTTTTGATTTATAAAATAAGGCCGAAATCATATTTGCCACTTCTAAAATTAGGAGTGCAAAAAGCAAATATTTATTAATTCTAAAAAGGCTGTAAATTGCAATTGGCATAATTATAAGCCTGTCTGCTGTGGCATCAAGCATTGCGCCAAATTCTGTGACCTTGTTTAAGCACCTTGCCACAGAGCCGTCAAATAAATCTGTTAAAATTCCTATGACAAAGAGAATTACTATTAGAGTTTTATCTGTTATCCCAAAAAAGAACAAAAATGAAAACATTACCAGAGAAATGACAACTCTTAGCCAAGAAAGCATATTTGGGCTGATAAACCTTGGCCAAAAAGGCTTAATGAACAAAAAAAGCAGCTTATCCCTATAAGAATCCAGTTTTTCCAAAAAATCTTTTAAATCTTGTATAAGCATATTGTGTTTGGTTATTGTAGCAAAAAGACCAAAACTTTTCAAAGGTTTTTAATTATGATAGACTTATATAAACAAATATGGCAGATTTATTACAGGTTTTTTTGTTATCAATGACACCAATAGGCGAGTTGAGATTGGCCATTCCAATGGGTATGTTAGTTTATAACTTACCCGCAATTTCTGTTTTTTTTGTTTCAATAATTGGCAACTTGGTTCCTGCGGTTTTTCTTTTATTTTTTCTTAAAGAAATTTCCACATAGTTATCCAAAAAAAGTATTTTTTTTCAAAAAGCGTTTAGTTGGTGGCAAAATAACGCTCAAAAAAAACATTTAGAGAAAGTTCAAAAATATGGCTGGGCGGGGCTGGCTTTGTTTGTTGCCGTTCCT
>Ga0247841_10012354_pt1 | contig 11153 bp, 6 predicted proteins | sample LaCruzMarch2015__2_FD_192410 | JGI IMG/M metagenome (GOLD analysis project Ga0247841, IMG submission 192410) | Freshwater microbial communities from meromictic Lake La Cruz, Castile-La Mancha, Spain - LaCruzMarch2015_18m | ecosystem: Environmental > Aquatic > Freshwater > Lake | place: Spain...
AATAGCTGCCTCATTTAAAACTTTTGTTGTTTCCTGGAAAGAAGCTGCTGACATAAAGCTTTTTGTTTGAAGTGAAGCTTTTGTTATTCCCTGAAGAATTTGGCTTGATGTGGCTGGTACACCATCCCGAGCATCTATTAGTTTTAAATCTTTACGTTTTAGTATTGAATTTTCATCACGTAATTTTCGTGCAGTAATAATCTGTCCAGCTTTAATTTCCTGAGAATCTCCTGGATCAATAACAACTTTTTTGTCATATATCCAATCGTTTTCTTCCATAAATTCTCCTTTATCAACTATCTGCTTTTCAAGAAACTTAGTATCTCCGGGATCTTCAATTAAAACTTTTCTCATCATCTGGCGAACAATAACTTCAAAATGTTTATCATTAATCTTAACTCCCTGAAGTCGATAAACTTCCTGCACTTCATTTACAATATATTCTTGTACTTTTGTTGGTCCTTTGATTGCTAAAATATCTGAAGGCGTAGTCGCTCCGTCTGATAGAGGAGTTCCTGCCCTAACATAATCACTTTCCTGAACTAAAATTTGTTTTGATAATGAAACTAAATATTTTTTTACTTCTTCAGTTTTAGATTTTATTATAACTTCTCTGTTTCCTCTTTTAATTTTTCCGTAAAATACTTCACCATCAATTTCAGATACTACGGCAGGATTAGAAGGATTTCTTGCTTCAAATAATTCAGTAACTCGAGGAAGTCCTCCTGTAATATCACCAGATTTTCCTATAGCACGGGGAATTTTTACTAACCTTTGTCCTACGCTAACTTCATCACCTTCTTTCACATCAATATGAGAACCTACAGGCAAACTATATGATTTAACAGTTTTTTTATCCTTTGAAACAATTTTAATTTCAGGATTTTTTGTTTTATCTCTGGTTTCAATAATTACCTTTTCTATAAATCCTGTTTGTTCATCTGATTCGGTTCTGTAAGTTATACCTTCAATAACACTATCAAAATTAACTATACCGGAAATTTCTGAAATAATTACAGCATTAAAAGGATCCCAATCACAAATAATATCTCCCTTTTTAATTTCTGAATTATTTTTAATATATAATCTTGAACCATAAGGTAAAGTGTGTGTAGTAAGGATTATTCCTGTTTTCTTATCAATAATCCTCAATTCTGCAAGACGACCAATAACAACATCTATTTCTTTTTCTGTTCCGTCATCTGATTTTTCAATATGTTCAACCGTTTTTAATTCATCTATTTCTAAAATCCCATCATATTTTGCAACAACATTTGATTCAGATGTTATATTTGCGGCAACACCACCGACGTGGAATGTACGTAAAGTCAACTGAGTACCCGGCTCTCCAATTGATTGAGCTGCAATTACTCCTACAGCTTCACCTTTTTGAACCATTCTGCCTGTTGCGAGATTACGTCCATAACATTTTGCACATACTCCTTTTTTTGATTCACAGGTTAAAACAGAACGAATTTCAACTTGTTCTATTGGAGAATCCTCAATTTTTTTACATATTTCTTCTGAGAACTCTTCTCCGGATGAAATTATTAGTTCTCCTGTTAGAGGGTGGTAAATATCATGAACAGATGTTCTTCCTAAAATTCTATCATATAATGATTCAACAATTTCTTCATTATTTTTTAATGCAGTAGCTACTAATCCTCTTAGTGTTCCACAATCGTCAAGTGAAATAATAACATCTTGAGAAACATCTACCAATCTTCGTGTTAAATAACCAGCATCTGCAGTTTTTAAAGCAGTATCAGCCAAACCTTTTCTGGCACCGTGAGTTGATATAAAATACTCTAAAACAGAAAGTCCTTCTTTAAAGTTAGATAATATCGGATTTTCAATAATTTCGGAACTTGTTGCACCAGATTTTTGAGGTTTTGCCATTAATCCTCTCATACCAGACAACTGCCTGATTTGTTCTTTTGATCCCCTGGCTCCAGAATCAAGCATCATATATACAGGATTAAATCCCTGATTATCTGAGCTTAATTGAGTCATCAAGATTTGAGTAAGTTTGGCATTTGTATGTGTCCAAATATCAATAATTTGGTTATATCTCTCATTATTAGTAATATACCCCATGTTGTAATTACTCATTACTTCTTCAACTAAGGCATATCCTTCTTCAACCATAATTTGTTTTTCCTTTGGAACAATAACATCAGCAAGATTAAATGAAAGTCCTCCTCTAAATGCTATTTCAAAACCCAGATTTTTAATATCGTCAAGGAATTTAGCGGTTGCAGAAGTACCTGATTTTTTTAATACATTACCGATTATATCACGCAATGATTTTTTTGTAAGAACTTCATTTATATATCCAACTTCCTCTGGTACGTATTCATTAAACAAAACTCTTCCTACAGATGTTTCAATAAATTTAGTTACCAACTGATCATTTTCTACATCTTGAGTTTTTACTGTAATTATTGCATGCAAATCAACCTGTTTTTCATTATAAGCAATAATAACTTCTTCAGGAGAATAGAATTTATAACCTTCTCCTTTTACAGGATGTTCAGGTGTGCTTTTTCTTGATTTAGTTATGTAATATAGCCCTAAAACCATATCTTGTGAAGGAACAGTAACAGGAGCTCCATTAGCAGGGTTAAGAATATTATGAGAAGCAAGCATTAATATCTGTGCTTCTAAAATAGCAGCATTTCCTAAAGGTAAATGAACTGCCATCTGGTCTCCGTCAAAGTCAGCATTAAATGCTGTACAAACCAAAGGATGTAATTGTATCGCTTTACCTTCAATAAGCTTAGGCTGAAAAGCCTGTATCCCAAGCCTGTGCAATGTTGGCGCTCTATTTAGTAAAACCGGATGTCCCTTTAATACATTTTCAAGAATATCCCATACAACAGGATCTTTTCTATCAACAATTTTTTTAGCTGATTTAACAGTTTTAACAACACCTCTTTCTATAAGCTTTCTTATTACAAAAGGTTTGTAGAGTTCAGCAGCCATATCTTTTGGTAGTCCACACTCATGAAGTTGAAGTTCTGGTCCAACAACAATAACTGAACGTGCAGAATAATCAACCCTTTTACCTAACAAATTTTGACGAAATCTTCCTTGTTTACCTTTTAAACTATCACTTAAAGATTTAAGAGGTCTGTTTGCGTCTGTTTTAACAGCATTTGATTTTCTTGAATTATCCAGCAAAGAATCAACGGATTCCTGAAGCATTCGTTTTTCATTTCTTAGAATAACCTCAGGTGCTTTTATTTCTATTAAACGTTTTAGTCTGTTATTACGTATAATAACTCTTCTATAAAGATCGTTGAGGTCTGATGTAGCGAACCTTCCCCCATCTAATGGAACTAAAGGTCTTAATTCAGGAGGTATAACCGGAACAACTTTTATAATCATCCACTCAGGACGATTCCTTCCTTTAGATCCGCGAAATGCTTCAACAACATTTAATCTTTTTAAAGCTTCATTTCTTCTTTGTTGAGATGTTTCAGTATTTGCTTTATGTCTTAAACTATAAGATAAATCATCTAAATCCAATCTTGATAATAACTCGTAAAGTGCTTCAGCACCCATTTTAGCAATAAATTTATTAGGATCAGAATCTTCTAAATACTGGTTTTCTTTTGGTAAAGTTTCAAGAATATTTAAATATTCTTCTTCTGATAAAAAATCTAAATATTTAATATCAGGAGCTTTAATACCAGGATTAATAACTACATATCTTTCATAATAAATTATTGAATCTAATTTTTTGGTAGCTAAACCTAATAAGTAACCAATTTTGTTTGGAAGTGATTTAAAATACCAGATATGTGCTACAGGGACAACTAACGATATGTGCCCCATACGTTCACGTCTAACTTTTTTTTCTGTAACCTCAACTCCACATCTATCGCATACTATGCCTTTGTATCTTATTCTTTTGTATTTTCCACAATGACATTCAAAATCTTTTACTGGACCAAAAATTCTTTCACAAAATAGTCCGTCTCGTTCTGGTTTATAAGTTCTATAATTTATTGTTTCCGGTTTTAAAACTTCACCGCTTGATCTTTCAAGTACTTCTTCGGGTGATGATAAACCAATAGAGATTTTTGTAAAATTACTCTTTACTTTATTCTCTCTTCTAAAAGTCATATATTGAAATTTATTAATATTTTAATAAAATTAATTCGAAAGCAGATAAATAAATGCTTTTAATCTAAATTAATGCTTAATCCCAAGCCCCTTAATTCATGTAAAAGTACATTAAACGATTCGGGAATGCCAGGAATTGGCATTGGTTCTCCTTTTACTATAGCTTCATAAGCTTTGGCTCTTCCAACAACATCATCAGATTTTATTGTTAAAATTTCCTGCAAAATATTTCCTGCACCAAATGCTTCTAAAGCCCATACCTCCATTTCTCCAAACCTCTGACCTCCAAATTGTGCTTTACCGCCTAAAGGTTGTTGTGTAATTAAAGAATATGGTCCGATTGAACGAGCATGCATTTTGTCATCAACCATATGACCTAATTTTAACATATAAATCATACCTACAGTAGCTGGTTGATCAAATCTTTCGCCAGTACCACCATCTGTTAAATAAGTCCTTCCATATTTTGGTAATCCTGCTTTATCAGTATATTGATTAATCTCTTCTATAGAAGCTCCATCAAATATAGGTGTTGCAAATTTTAATCCCAATTCTTTTCCTGCCCATCCTAATACTGTTTCGTAAATTTGTCCTAAATTCATACGTGATGGAACACCAAGTGGATTTAAAACAATATCAACAGGAGTACCATCTTCTAAAAATGGTAAATCTTCAGCTCTTACAATTTTTGCAACTATACCTTTATTTCCATGTCTTCCTGCCATTTTATCACCCACTTTAACAATTCTTTTTTGGGCAACATAAACTTTTGCAAGTTTTATGATTCCTGATGGAAGATCATCTCCAATAGTTACATTGTATTTTTTCCTTTTAGCTTCTGCTTCAATTTCTTTAACTTTAATGATATAATTATTTAATAAATCCTTAATCATATCATTTTTCGCTTTATCAGTTGTCCATTTGTTAGGATTTATGTTTACATAATCAATATCCTGCAAAATCTTTTGTGTAAATTTTGTTCCTTTAGATATTATGTCAACATTAAGATAGTCTTTCACTCCCTGAGATGTTTTTCCATTTACAAGGATAAACAATTTTTCAATTAACTTTGATGTAAACTCTTTTACATGTTTATTTGTTTCATCATCTATTTTTCCTAACACTGATTTCTCAGCTGCTTTAATTTTTTTATCCTTAAGTAAACGAGAAAATAATTTTTTATTAATAACTATTCCGTTTAAAGATGGAGGTGCTTTTAAAGAAGCATCTTTTACATCACCTGCTTTATCGCCAAATATTGCTCTTAATAGTTTTTCTTCAGGTGATGGATCTGATTCTCCTTTTGGTGTAATTTTTCCAATTAGAATATCTCCAGGATGAACTTCAGCTCCAATTCTTATTAAACCATTTTCATCAAGATTTTTGGTAGCTTCTTCACTAACATTAGGTATATCTGAAGTTAATTCTTCTTGTCCACGTTTTGTATCACGAACTTCAAGTAAAAATTCGTCTATGTGAATTGATGTAAATATATCTTCTTTAACTACTCTGTCTGAAATAACTATAGCATCTTCAAAATTATAACCTTTCCATGGCATAAATGCTACCATCAGATTACGTCCTAATGCTAATTCTCCGTTTTCAGTAGCATATCCCTCAGTTAAAACTTGTCCTTTTTTTACTATTTGTCCTTTAGCTACGATTGGCCTGATATTAATACAAGTATTCTGATTTGTTTTTCTAAATTTGGATAAAGTATAACGTTTTATGTCAGTATCAAAACTTGCAAATCTTGCTTCTTCTGTACGATTATATTTTATAACAATTTCATTAGAATCAACATATTCAACTACACCTTCTCCTTCAGCTAGTATTAAAATTCGTGTATCAATAGCTACTCTTTCTTCAATACCTGTTCCAACAATTGGAGATTCCGGCTTTAATAAAGGTACAGCCTGACGCATCATATTCGATCCCATCAAAGCACGGTTTGCGTCATCATGTTCAAGAAATGGTATAAGAGATGCTGCTATTGATGCAATTTGATTTGGTGCAACGTCCATTAAATCAAGAGAATTTGGCTCTGACACTGGGAAATCACCAAGAAATCTTGCTTTGACTTTAGTTTCAATAAATGAGCCATCTTCATTAAATAAAACATTTGCTTGAGCAATAATCTTTTTTTCTTCTTCTTCTGCACTTAAATATTGAACTTCACTATTATTTAAATTAATTTTCCCTTCTTCAACTTTTCTATAAGGTGTTTCTATGAATCCGAGTTCATTAATTTTAGCAAATACACAAAGCGATGATATTAATCCAATGTTAGGACCTTCGGGTGTTTCTATTGGACATAATCTGCCATAATGTGTATAGTGAACGTCTCTTACTTCGAACCCTGCTCTTTCTCTTGACAAACCGCCTGGTCCTAAAGCTGACATCCTTCTTTTGTGAGTTAATTCAGCTAATGGATTCGTTTGATCTAAAAATTGTGAAAGAGCATTTGTTCCGAAAAATGAATTAATTACGGATGATAAACTTTTAGAATTAATTAAATCAATTGGAGTAAACACTTCGTTATCTCTAACATTCATTCTTTCACGTATAGTTCTGGCCATTCTTGCCAATCCTACACCAAATTGATTTGCTAATTGTTCTCCTACTGTTCTTACCCTTCTATTACTTAAATGGTCAATATCATCAACATCTGTTTTTGAATTTATTAATTCAATTAAATGTTTTAAAATTTGAATAATATCTTCTTTTGTAAGAACTTTCTTTTCTTTTGGAATATCTAACCCTAATTTTTTATTTATTCGATATCTTCCAACATCTCCTAAATCGTATCGTTTATCTGAAAAAAATAATTTATCTATAACATCTCTTGCTGTAGCTTCGTCAGGTGGTTCAGAATTCCTAAGTTGGTGATAAATATATATAACTGCTTCTTTTTCAGAGTTACAAGGGTCTTTTTGTAATGTATTATAGATTATTGCATAATCTGTTGAACTCTGATTTTCTTTATGAAGTAATATAGTTTTTGCTCCAGATTCTAAAATTACATCAATATGATCTTTTTCAATAATTGTTTCTCTGTCAATTATCACTTCATTTCTTTCAATTGATACAACTTCTCCGGTATCTTCATCTACAAAATCCTCAATCCAAGTTTTTAGTACTCTGGCCGCAAGTTTTCTTCCTACAAGTTTTTTTAATGCAGATCTTGATACTTTTACTTCGTCTGCTAAATCAAAAATTTCTAAGATATCTTTATCACTTTCAAAACCAATTGCACGTAAAAGGGACGTTACAGGTAATTTTTTCTTTCTATCAATATATGCATACATTACATTATTAATATCAGACGCAAATTCAACCCAAGATCCTTTAAAAGGAATTACTCTTGCCGAGTATAATTTTGAACCATTTGCATGAATACTTAATCCAAAAAATACTCCCGGAGATCTGTGCAATTGAGAAACTATAACCCTTTCAGCACCATTAATAACAAATGTGCCTTTATTTGTCATATATGGAACTGTTCCAAGATATACTTCTTGTATTACTGTATCAAAATCTTCGTGTTCTGAATCAGTACAAAAAAGTTTTAATTTTGCTTTTAAAGGAACACCATATGTTAATCCACGTTCAATACATTCTTCAATTGAATATCTTGGTGGATCAATAAAGTAATCTAAAAATTCTAAAACAAAATTATTTCTTGTATCAGTTATAGGAAAATTTTCACTAAATACTTTAAACAAACCATCGTATTTTCTTTTTTCGGGGGTTGTTTCTATTTGGAAAAAATCTTTGAAAGATTTTAATTGTACTTCTAAAAAATCTGGATAATCCAATTGATTTTTTAATGAAGCGAAACTTATTCTTTTATTAGTACTGTTTAAAGACATTTTTTATTTTAAAAAATTAATTGAACTTAAAATTAATATATATAATAAAAAAGATTCAGATCCTAAATATATTAGGACCTAAATCGAAAATCATATGTAATTGTTTTTATTTAAGTTCAACCTCAGCTCCGCCTTCTTCTAATTTTGCTTTTAAAGACTCTGCTTCTTCTTTTGATACACCTTCTTTTACAGCTTTTGGAGCACCATCAACTAAATCTTTAGCTTCTTTTAAACCTAATCCTGTTAATTCTTTTACTAATTTAACTATTTGTAATTTAGCACCACCAGGTGATTTTAAAATAACATCAAATTGTGTTTTTTCTTGAACTGCTGAAGCTTCTCCATCTGATGGAGCTGCTGCTACTGCTACTGCTGCTGCAGCAGGTTCTATTCCATATTCATTTTTTAAAATTCCTGCTAATTCATTAACTTCTTTAACTGTTAAGTTAACTAATTGTTCTGCAAACGCTTTTAAATCTGCCATTTTTCCTAACTTTTTAAATTATTTATAATTTGTTTATTACTGCTTTTCAGATAAAGTTTTAACTATACCTGCTAATTTATTTCCACCTGATTGTAACGATGAAATAACATTTTTAATTGGAGATTGTAATAAATTAATAATATCACCAACTAATTCCTCTTTGGATTTAATATTTACTAGTGCATTTAATTGTTCTTCACCAATATATATTGATTCCTCAACATAAGCTGCTTTTAATATCGGCTTATCATGCTTTTTACGAAATTCTTTTATTAATTTAGCAGGAATATTTCCGGAATTTGAAAACATAACTGATGTAGATCCATTCAGCACGTCATTTAATTCACTAAATTCCTTACCTGTTTTTTCTAAAGCTTTTTTAAATAAAGTATTTTTTACAACAACTAATTCTATATCTCTATCAAAGCATTTTCTTCTTAATACACTTGTATCAGAAGCATTCAAATTTGAAGTATCTGTTAAATAAAAATGATTTGATTTATTAATCAATTCTGTTAAGTTGTCTATTAAGATATTTTTATCTTCTTTTTTCATATTATAAGAAATTCAAAATGTTTTTACTCATCAATGGTTTTTGGATCAATTTGCAATCCATAACTCATTGTACTTGACACATATATGCTTTTAATATAGGTGCCTTTTGCTGCAGTTGGTTTTAGTTTTATTATTGTTTTTAAAAATTCTTTAGCATTATCAACTATTTTGGGGGATTCAAATGACACTTTACCAATAGATGAATGAATAATACCATATTTGTCAACCTTAAAATCAATTTTTCCCTGTTTAACTTCTTTTACAGCTTTTCCTACTTCCATAGTAACTGTACCACTTTTAGGATTTGGCATTAAACCTCTTGGACCTAATATTTTCCCTAATGCTCCAACTTTAGCCATTACTGAAGGCATAGTTATTATAACATCAACATCAGTCCACCCACCTTTAATTTTTTCAATATATTCTTCAAGCCCAGCATAATCTGCCCCTGCTTCTTTTGCTTCTTCTTCTTTATCAGGAGTACATAAAACTAATACTCTTGTTACTTTACCTGTTCCATGTGGTAATGTTACTATTCCTCTTACCATTTGATTGGCTTTTCTTGGATCAACACCTAATCTAACATCAATATCAACAGATGAGTCAAATTTAGTAGTAGTAATTTCTTTAACTAACTTAGAAGCATCTAATAAGCTATATTGTTTTCCTGTTTCAATTTTACTTAATGCTAATTTTTTATTTTTTGTAAGTTTTGCCATTTTTATTGATGTTTAAAATTATTTTTTAAAAGGGGCATCTCCTTGAACAAGAATTCCCATACTTCTGGCAGTACCAGCAACCATTTTCATTGCTGATTCCAATGTAAATGCATTTAAATCAGGCATCTTATCTTCTGCGATTGTTTTTACTTGATCCCAAGTAACTGATCCGATTTTATTTCTATTTGGCTCAGGTGAACCGGATTTTACTTTTATCGTTTCTAATAATTGAATTGCAGCTGGAGGAGTTTTGATAACAAAATCAAAAGACTTATCTGAATAAACAGTAATTACTACCGGTAATATTTTGCCTGCTTTATCCTGTGTCCTTGCATTAAATTGTTTACAAAATTCCATAATGTTAAGACCTTTTGAACCTAATGCAGGACCTACCGGTGGAGAAGGATTTGCTGCGCCACCCTTTATTTGCAATTTTACATACGTTTCAACTTGTTTTGCCATTTTCTTATTTCATTATATTATTCTTTTTCAACTTGCATAAAACTCAATTCCAATGGAGTTTTTCTACCAAATATTTTTACCATTACCTTTAATTTTTTCTTTTCATCATTAACCTCTTCTATTATTCCAGAAAAAGTATTAAATGGTCCATCTATTACTTTAACATTTTCTCCAACAAAGAATGGTGTATTTAACTCTTCATCACTTTCTGCCAACTCATCTACTTTTCCAAGTATTCTGTTTACTTCAGATATTCTTAATGGTATTGGATTTTCTTTTTTTGCTCCTAAAAAACCTATAACACCAGTTACATTATTTATAATATGTGCAATTTCTCCAACTAATGCAGCTTCTATTAATATATAACCAGGATAAAAATTTCTCTCTTTACTTATCTTTTTCCCGTTTCTAATTTGATATATTTTTTCTGTTGGGATAAGTACTTGTGATACATATTCCTGAAGATTTAAACGGGTAATTTCATTTTCAATATATTCTTTTACCTTTTTCTCTTTACCGCTTAAAGCTCTTATTACATACCAATTCTTTACACTATCTCCCATTTTTACATAATGTTAATAAAACATATCATAAATAAACTTCATTATATTTCCAAAAGAATAGTCCATAATAAAAATTATTATTCCTATTATTATTGAAGCAACCATAACAACAATTGCACTACTCTGTAGCTCTTTCCATGTTGGCCATGTAACTTTTCTAAAAAGTTCATTAAATGCTTCCTCAAAATATAGTTGGATTTTTTTCATCTTTCTAATTTTTGCACGGGTGGAGAGACTCGAACTCCCAACCAATGGTTTTGGAGACCACTACTCTACCAATTGAGCTACACCCGTAGAATTACAAAACAGATTTTTAAAACAGATTCGTTTTTAAAAACGAATCTGTTTTATTTAAAATTTATTCTAC
>Ga0247841_10012355_pt1 | contig 11152 bp, 10 predicted proteins | sample LaCruzMarch2015__2_FD_192410 | JGI IMG/M metagenome (GOLD analysis project Ga0247841, IMG submission 192410) | Freshwater microbial communities from meromictic Lake La Cruz, Castile-La Mancha, Spain - LaCruzMarch2015_18m | ecosystem: Environmental > Aquatic > Freshwater > Lake | place: Spain...
GTAGTGGCGTTTTTAAAAGACTTTAAGGAGAAGATGGACGTGGCAGCAGAAACAATCAGGGTGTGAAGATGGCAGAACTGACGCAGAACGAGAAGCGGTTGCTTACAACTCTCAAGATGGAGAAGAAGGCGGATGCCCCGCATCTCGCGAGCCTGCTGGGTGCAACTCCAGAAGCCGTGGTGCAGTGGGCTCACCTCGCACAGGACAAGGGGCTTGCCACGGTTGAGCGGATTACCTCAAAGGATTTCGTCTACACTGATGAGGGAACGTTGTATCTTAAGAACGCGCTCCCCGAAACGCAGCTCCTCCTCTTCATCCAGCCGGGGACAACGCTTGCTGATCTTCAGAAGCACGCGGCGTTCAGGATCGGGTTTGGCCAGCTGAGAAAGAAGGGGCTGGTAAAAGTTGACGGCACCTCTGTTGCAAAAACACCGAATGCCTCCACCGAAGCAGATGAAGCTGCCCTCAAAAACCCGTCTGCCGCTGACCCGAAGACAAAGGAACTCATCAGGCGCGGGATCCTGCAGGAGTCCGAGACGGTCCGGTATACAATCGCCATCACTCCCGCAGGGCTCGCGCTTGCACAGAAGGGTCTCGACCTCCGCGAGGAGACCGGCACTCTCACCCGCGAGCAGATCCTCTCCGGAGCATGGAAGACGGCAAACCTCCGCAGGTACGACGTGACCAAGCTCCCGAAGAAGGCATATCCCGGCAAGATCCACCCCTACCAGCGGATCATCGCCGATATGCGGGAGATCCTCCTCGAGATGGGGTTTGAGGAACTCTACGGCGGCATCGTCCAGCAGTCCTACTGGAACTTCGACGCCCTCTTCCAGCCGCAGGACCACCCGGCACGCGAGATGCAGGACACCTTCTACCTCAATGAGACCCTCCCGCTCCCGAAGGGCTACGAGAAAGTGAAGGCGATGCACGAGTCAGGTGGGGAGACCTCCTCGACCGGCTGGGGCGGGGTCTGGAAGGAGGAGAAGGCAGAACAGTGTGTGCTCAGGACGCACACCACGAGTGTCTCGATCCAGCACCTCGCCAGAAACCCGAACCCCCCGGTCAAGGCTTTCTGTATTGGCAGGGTCTACCGGCGCGAAACCATCGACACCACCCACCTTGCTGAGTTCGAGCAGCTCGAGGGGATTGTGATGGACGAGGGTGTCACGTTCGGCAACCTGCTCGGAATCCTCCGCGAGTTCTACAACCGCATGGGATTCGAGGGGGTACGGTTCAAACCCTCCTACTACCCGTACACCGAGCCGAGTCTCGATGCTGAAGTGTATATCGAAGGTATCGGCTGGATCGAGATGGGCGGCGCCGGCATCTTCCGCGAGGAGGTCACCGCCCCGCTTGGGATCAATTACCCGGTGCTTGCGTGGGGACTCGGCGTGAGCCGGATTGCAATGCTCCGTCTCGGCTTGAAAGATCTTCGCTACCTGCACCGGAGCGATGTCGCGTTCCTCCGTGAAACGCCCGCCCTGCGGTATTCGAAGGGAGGGTTATAAATGGCTATCATCACCCTCCCCTACAAGTATCTTGAACGGCTCACCCGAACCGATAAAAAGACGATCCTCGACAAGGTCGCCCTCATCGGCTCTGACGTGGAGCGGATCGAAGAAGACCACGCGGATGTGGAGTTTTTCCCTGCCCGCCCTGACCTCTTCTCACCGGAAGGGGTTGCCCGTGCCATGCGGGGCTACCTTGGGATCGAGACCGGGCTACCCGTGTACCCGGTGAAACTATCAGGAATCTCGTTCACGGTTGATCCGAAACTTGCAAACATCCGCCCTGTTCTCGGGGCAGCGGTCATCCGCGGGGTCACATTCGACGATGAGTCGATCCAGAGCATCATGTCCCTGCAGGAGTCACTCCACTGGGCGGTTGGCAGGGGCAGGAGCAAGGTCGCGATCGGCATCCACGACCTTGATACAGTCAAACCCCCGTTCCGCTACATCGCCTCGCCCCGGAGCAGGAAGTTTATCCCTCTCGATTATGCCGATGAGATGACGATGGACGAGATCCTCGAGAAGCACCCGAAGGGCAGGGACTACGCGAAGATAGTGAAAGACTTCCCGCTCTTCCCGCTGATCGTGGACAAGGACGACCATGTCCTCTCGTTCCCCCCAATCATCAATGGCGAACGGACGCGGGTGACCATAGACACGAAGAATATCCTTCTCGATACGACAGGTACCGACAAGCGGGCGGTTGGCGTTGCCGTCAATATTATTTGCACTGCGATGGCTGAAGCTGGTGCGAAGATCGAGAGCGTCGGGATCGGCGGGGTGCAGACCCCGACACTTGCCGCCGCAGAGCGGACTGTAAGCGTGCAGGAGTGCTCCCGGCTCCTCGGTATAGACCTGACCTCAACAACGATGGCATCGCTCCTCCAGAAGATGCGGTTCGGTGCCGAACCGGCGGGTGCCGACAAGGTGAAGGTGCAAGTGCCCTGTTACCGGGCCGACATCATGCATGACTGGGACCTCTTCGAGGATGTAGCGATCGCGTACGGGTATGACAGGATCCAGGATCTGCCTCCGAAAACATTCACTGTGGGAAAACCCCATCCGGTGCAGGTCAATGCTGCCCTTGCCCGCGAAGCCTTCTGCGGTCTCGGCTACCTCGAGGTGATGCCGTTCACGCTGACAAACGAGGACGTGCTCTACAAGAAGATGGGGCGGGAGGAGAAGAAAGGCGTCCTCCATGTCATGCACCCGATCAGCATCGAGAACACGGTGGTCAGGACTGAGCTCCTTCCCCTGCTCCTCGAATTTCTGACCCTGAACAGGCACCGAGAGCTGCCCCAGCGCCTCTTCACGGTGGGCGACGTGGTGGATTCCTGCCTCACCTACCAGCAGGCAGCGGGGGTCAGCACGCATCCTGACGCGGACTTTTCGGAAGCCTACGCATCAGCCGATGCGGTGCTCCACGAGCTCTCCATCGATTATACCGCGAAGGAATCAGCCGATCCTGCATTCATTGAGGGGCGCCGAGCCGATATCATCGTTGCCGGAAAAAAGATAGGAGTCTTTGGTGAGATCCATCCCGCCGTGTTGAACGAGTTTGAACTCGAGCACTCTGTCGCCGCGTTTGAGTTCGATCTCAGAGCCGTACCGGGATACCCCGTCCTTTGAGATATTCTTTTACGTCCCGGACCGTGAACTCGCCGTAGTGAAAGACGCTCGCGGCGAGGCATGCGTCGGCTTTTCCTTTCGTAAATCCGTCATAGAAATGGGCAAGCGTCCCCACGCCGCCGCTCGCGATCACCGGGATGTTCGCCGCTTCAGAGATTGCCGCAGTGATGGCGAGGTCAAACCCGTTCTTTGTCCCGTCCGTCTCCATGCTCGTGAGCAGGATTTCACCGGCACCGCGGTCTTCGGCTTCCTTTGCCCAGCGTATGGCGTCGATGCCGGTCGGTTTGCTCCCGCCGTAGATCACGATCTCGTACCAGCAGGTTTCGCCATTCTCGAGTAAGACCGGAACCGCAGCGAGGTTTGGGGAGGAGTTCCTGCGGACATCCATCGCGACGACGATGCATTGCGTTCCGAATGACTCTGCACCTTTCGTGATCAGTGCCGGGTCGTGTACGGCACTCGTGTTGATGCTTACCTTGTCAGCGCCGGCGCGCAGGATCTGCTGGATGTCGTCGAGTGAGCGTATGCCTCCGCCAACTGTCAGCGGGAGGAAGAGCTGATCAGCAGCTCGTTTGATCAGTTCGATGATAGTGCCACGTTTTTCCTTTGAAGCGGTGATGTCAAGGAAGACCACTTCATCTGCGCCCTGCTCGTTGTAGCGCTGGGCGAGTTCCACCGGGTCCCCGGCATCGCGGAGCGAGAGGAAATGTGTCCCTTTCACCACTCTTCCGTCCTTTAAGTCAAGGCAGGGTATAATCCGTCGCGTGAGCACCATTTTAATTCAATCTGTGTCTGGCAGAGGTATGTAGGTTTCTCTTTTTTGTGCCAAATGCTGATAATCCGGTAACGGTGCAGGAGTACGGACATGAAAATGGCACAACCAATTTCAGTGGAATGACACACAAAAGACAGGGAGTTTTTATGTAATTGGCTATCCCAAATCATAGGGTATGCTGGTTGGCGGGTGTTGTTCTTTGGAGCACCCGCACAGGAGTTTTTTATGAGTTCCGGGAAACTGAAGATCGAATGGGCGGCGCAATTTATGCCTGTGCTCGCTGCCATAAAAAAGCAGTTCGAGAAAGATAAACCGTTCAAGGGAATGAACATCGGGATGGCGCTTCACGTTGAGGCAAAGACGGCAAATCTCGTGACTGCGTTTGCCGCTGGCGGGGCGAGGGTGTATATCACCGGCTGCAACCCGCTCTCGACACAGGATGATGTGGCAGAAGCACTCAACGGTGTGAAGAATGTGCACTGCTACGCGAAGCGAGCCTGCTCGGTGGAAGAGTACTACGCGGCGATCGACCAGGTGCTCGATGCCGCCCCGGTGATCACAATCGATGACGGGATGGACCTGATCCACTACCTCCACACCAAACGCCGTGACCTCCTCCATACGATCATCGGCGGTTGTGAGGAGACCACCACCGGCATTCACCGGCTCCGTGCCATGGCAGCAGAGAAAAAACTTGAGTTTCCTGTCATTGCCGTAAACGACACGCCGATGAAGCGGTTCTTCGACAATGTTCATGGGACCGGGGAGAGTGCACTCTCTTCGATCATGATCACGACTAACACCCTCATCGCCGGTAAATACATCGTTGTTGCGGGATACGGGTTCTGCGGGCGGGGACTTGCACACAAGGCGCATGGTCTGGGTGCAAAAGTGGTGATTACAGAGATTGACCCCCGGCGTGCACTTGAAGCGCACATGGATGGGTACCATGTCATGACGATGGACGAAGCGGCAGCAATCGGGGACATCTTCATCACGACGACCGGCAATACAAGCGTCATCGGAAAACAGCACTTCCCCCGGATAAAAGAGGGCGCGATCCTCGCAAACGCCGGGCACTTCAATGTCGAGATCGACATCAACTGGCTCGCGAAACATGCGGAGAGGCTGATCCAGCGGGACGGTATCGATACGTATATCCTGAAAGGCAAACCGGTGCATGTGCTTGCCGAAGGCAGGCTCGTGAACCTTGCCACCCCCAAGGGCATGGGTCACCCAATCGAGGTTATGGACTTAAGTTTCGCGCTGCAGGCACTCTGTGCCCGGTACATCGCGGAGTACGGCGAGACCTTAAAGGGCGGGGTCTATGAAGTCCCGCAGGCGATCGATGAACAGGTGGCTCACCTGAAACTTTCGTCACTGGGCTTATCAATCGACACAGTGACTGAAGAGCAGAAAAAATACCAGTGCAGTTGGGATATCGGGACGTAAATTCAACACTCTTTTTTTACCATCACCATGACGGCAAAAATTTTCGCACCCTACAGCAGATTTTTTCCCAATCGGGTATACTCTCTGTTATAAGGTCCAGTCATCCCATGTGCTATCAGTAGTTATTTCAGCTATTATACTGCACTGTCAATAAGTGGGATTTAAACGGAAGAAAAAATCTGGCTGGAAACTCCCGGAAGAGACAGGAATCCAACGGGTATGACCAGATGTGGCGGGGCATTCTGATATAGCAGAATAAAAGGAGAGATGATGGTTTCAACTGACAAAAGCGGGGATCACGCGAGAACGTTGCAATCCGGATTAGAGGGATGGCTGATCAAGTACCGGCACGTAGAATCCGGATTGAAATACATCCTGTTATGTCTGTATATTGCTATTACCCTCATCATTCTGCCATTCCTCGGGCTAGACGTGATGGTCATTATAGTACTGTACATCATCTCCGCTGCAATCGTTATCGGTCTTACGTATTGGGTGAGGGATGCAGGAGATGTGCGGATTCTCGTCTTGCTCCTCGCTGCAGCGGCAGTCTTTGAACGACTTACACTCATATCCGGAAGAACCGAACTCAGAATTTTCGGGCTGGCTCTCACGCTCGTTCTCGTCGGAGTGCTGACCATCTTCTGCTTTTTTGAGGTGGTTCTGGCACACCATCCCATTCGTGCACATATCATCTGGGCGGCGATCTCCGTGTATCTCCTATTAGGGGTGCTGTATGCCATCGCCTTTGAGATCGTGGGGACGATCATCCGTGGATCGATTATGTATAATCCCAACCCGGCACAGGTGCTCTCGACAACGGATTACATCTATTACAGTTATTCCACGCTTTTTACCCTGTCGTATGGCGATTATATACCGGTAGGGTCGCTTGTACGGGCAATGGCACTCTTGGAAGTCCTGATCGGGGTGTTCTTTATGGGGATCATCATCTCCAAGCTGGTCGGATACACGGGACTTGCGGGATATGAAGAGGAAACCGGAGAAGACTCCCCAGGCACACCGGAGAGCGAAAAAAAACTTACAGAGATAAATGACCGGCTTCTCCGCATCGAACAGGTACTCTCCACCTTTCAATCCGACGAAAGGAAAAAATAGCCTCTCTGCGCTGTTATGTGCGATAAACGTATGGGGGGATTCCTCCCGGTCAAACCAGGCACCAGATCCAGAGGACACGAGTGGTGCGACGTGTTTGAATTACCGTGGCACTGGTGATCCCGGCGCCCGAGACAACTTTTTCAGTACCACCGTTTGTCCCTCCCGAATACGAGCAGGGCAGCCTCGTGCCGAAGATGATGGCTAAGCTGATGAAGAGGGCGGGAAATCCCGTTGAGAGCGTCAACGCAACGATACTGAAGGGGGCTTAAGCACCATGGACGATGATGGTTGCGATGCCCTGCAGGCTGATGATGAAATATATAGGAGTTACGCAAAATGCATCGGCGTATCAAGATTTGGCAACGTCAAATAACAATATCTATGAAGAGTATACCGAAATCAGTTATCGAAATGGTTGATCTGCGTAAGTCCTATAGTAACCGTGAGCGAATTGCACTGACTCCGAGATGATCGGGAGAACAACAGGAATCCGTCCATCCCGGCAGAGGATGAACGCGATAACTGTCGTTTCAATAATCAAACTCATTTAAGACTGCTTACTTACCCTTCGCGTGCCGCGTAGAGATATTCCTGCGCGTACCCGCAGTAATCCCCGAAATGCCGGCGGGCGAACCGGCGGATTGTATCATATTCCCAGCCGGTGAGGGATGAGTTGTTGCTCAAGGTTTTTATATAGTTGTCCCGTATTATCCGCCGTATCCAGACATCGACCGGGAACGCCTCAAACTTCTGGAAGGCAAAGAGAAGGACGCAGTCCGCTGCTTTTGGTCCGATGCCGGAAAGTTTCATCAGTTCGCGGCGGGCGTCTTCATAATTGAACGCGATGATCGTCTTCTCCCACTGTTTCATGTCCACGATCTCGCATGCGGTGTCAAAGACATAGGGAGAACGGTACCCGAGTTTACACTCCCCTAGAGACTGGCACCCGCCCCGGGCAGAAGAGATGGTGGCAGGGTCCGGGAACGTGTAGTACGTCTTGTCTTCAAATGTGATCTCTTTACCGAACTGCTGCGCGATCGTTGCGATCCGGCGCCGGATCATCGGGATATTGGAGTTGGTGGCGCAGATATACGAGCACAGGCACTCCCAGTGTGGCTGCCGTACGAGGCGCAGTCCCCGGCACTTGGAGATTGCCGCGTGGATAAACGGATCGCGGTCGATGGAGTATAAGATCATTTCAAGATCAAGGTCAAGCGCAAAATAGTGCTTGATAAATGCCTTGTCTGTCCCTTCCCAGTTCAGCACGTCACCGTCCTGCCGGCACTTTATTACCTGCTCACCCACGACACCATACCACCACCCGGCATCGGTGCGGTCCCAGCGGAACACCTGTCCGCACCCAAGTGTATGGTCAAGAGAAAAGGGATGATCCGGATGAAGGGTAAGTGTCGGCATGCAATCGGTCTCTCCGGAATTATCTGCTGCTCAACCCATTAAGGTATATCCGCCAGCACTGTTTATTTATAAAAACTCCCCCCATGGCAAAGACCTGTCACACGTACGGGAAGAACCTGGATAGACTTACGCAGAATGATTCCAAATATGAAGATTATAAAATTTCTGAATGCAATTCCTTCTGCCAAGCAAACTAAATCCGTTTGTCCAAATGGTTGAACTGCGGAAGTCCTACCGGATCCAGAACGAATAGCATTTTAATATATAAATCAATAATCTTTCTTATGGAACTAACAGATACCCTCAGGGCATTTATTGAAGAAGGTCAGGACTGGGAGCGAAAACCGACGACGGTTAAAGGAGTCTCGATCATAAGGCTTCCTGCAACAAAAAACCGTCCCGCATCCCTTGCCATCGATTTCAACCCTATAGGAGAAACCGGGCTCCCCATGAAAAAGAAGGGCATCATGATCATGAATAGCAATGAGCTTGCGGCATTCCGGCACATATTCACAAACGAGAAGGTGGACAGTTTATTAAAAGCGCTCGAAGAGGTTCTTCCTGATCGCAAGGTATCCTCAAAGTCTGCCAAAGCCGAAGTTGTGCAGATTTAACGTACATGATGGTATACTGACTTCCTGTCACAAGGAGGGATGTGAGTATTAAGACGTGGATATTTGGGTGCGCGTGTATCGTAGTGGTGGCAGTTCTCCTCTCCGGATGTATCGGACAGAAGACGCAAACAGTACCGGAACCAGCCCCCTCAGTCTTTGTTGAGTATCAACGGACCGGAGGCATTGTCGGTATGGAGGCTCACCTGGTAATTTTCGATAATGGCGCGGGTGTGATCTCGGGCAGGTCTGCCAGTACCGATATTAAACTGAACGAGACGGCTATTGATCGTATCGCTGCGCTCCTTAATGATGCGCAGTTTTCAATGCTCCAGACCAATTATCCGGCGCCACGGGGAGGCGCTGACCTGGTTAAGTATTCCATAAGTTATCGCGGCAAGACGGTGACCATGGAAGATACAGCAATCCCGCCTGCTATCCAACCGGTGCTTGACGAATTGAACCGGATCGCGGGCAGCGCGGGAACCCAAAAGACAGATTATCCATTTGTCAGTGTCAAACTCTGAATAGCACATCTTTTTTTTGCTGCCTGCAATTCCAAAAAAAAGAAGTCCGGGTGTATCGATCCGGGTGCCGGTGCCAGAGCAGGTACGAACACTCCAAACGTGTATAAAGTGTGCGGGGTGAGCAGCGGTCTGACACGACATGCAATATTACCGGGCTCTTTGCTCCCCACAGCGCCGCCTCTTCCCGTGTGGGCGTCCCCGGAATACGTCAAAAGAATAATTCGAAAAAACCCCGATGAACCATGCCGGATCAGCCAAGCCAGAATGAAAGTCGGCTTGCCGACTTCCTATGAAAATCCCCCCGGCATTTTCATTTTGTATGCTTGTGTCCTGATGGGAATCATGTCCGTTTTCATTCTAAAGGTTATTTGTTTTCATAAATGCACGATTGCACGTCATGCCCGAGTTTGCCGATGGCATCCGCACGGCAACGCTGGCAGTGGCGCATCTGTTTTACATATTTTGAACAATTGTCCTGCATCTTTCGCTTCATCTCCTGAGTCGGCGGGGTGATATTTGCGAACTTGTACTGGGCGATCAGCGGTATGAGATTGAATGTATAGACTCCCATCTCGCCCACCGTTTTTGCGATTTTTTCGATATGATCCTCGTTTATGCCCGGGATATAAACCGTGTTTATCTTGACGATCATGTGCCGTTCGATCGCCATCTCGATACCCTTCATCTGCTGGGAGAGGAGCAGTTTTGCACCTTCAATACCCGTGTAGCGCTTCCCCTTGTAATCAACGAACTGGTAGATCTTTGCCCCGATCTCCGGGTCAATCGCGTTCAGGGTAACGGTAATGTTTCCTACGTCATATTTCTGCAGCAGGTCGATCTTGTCGGGAAGAAGAAGCCCGTTTGTGCTGATGCATTTGATCACGTTCGGGTACTCTTCATGCAACCGGCGGAGGGTCTCGAATGTCTCCTCATTTGCAAGCGGCTCGCCCGGTCCTGCAATGCCAACCACCTTGATGTAGTTGTACTTCTCCACCACTTTTTTGACCATATCCATGGATTCTTCAGGGTTAAGCACGTGGGCAGTCACACCGGGACGGCTCTCGTTCACGCAGTCGAAATCCCGTATACAATAGTTGCACTGGATATTGCATTTCGGTGCAACAGGGACGTGACAGCGCCCGAACGTATGGCATGCCTTTTCAGAAAAACAGGGATGCTCCTGGATCTTGCGCATCTGTGCGGGGTCCCACTGGACTTTCTTTCCTGCTACATCTGCAAACTTCACTTCATCGGACATAAGCTACAGTTCTTTGTGCGTTGCTAATGTATAAATAAAGTACAATTGTGATAATCCTGACAACACCCATTTGGCGGTAAAATGGTACACTACACATTAGGTGTCCTTTCAGAAACCAGAATTGACTTCATGCCCAAGACGTCGAGTTGATCTCAAACATCCGTTGTCGTTAGAGGTCACTGACCAGAAGTTTGAATGATTTCGAGCCCCTCATCTACAAAATTCGAACCTTTCAATTTGAGCGTTTGGAACACCGATGCGAGTACAGCATACCTTTTCGTTCCCTCTGCTGATCTCGTACTTGAATGGAAACTAAAAGGGTTATCGTACTTGATACCCATTTAGCGGCAAAATTGTACACTACACACATTAGGTATCCTTTCAAATTCCAGAATTATTTTCAAATCCACGACGTGAAGTTAATCTCGCAAATCCTTTGTCGTGATTATATAGAACGGAGGCAATGTAGTGTGTATTTAGACACTATAAGTGAAAGTGGTTTCCTCTGCGATTCGCGCTCTAAATTTGAAAATAAGCAAATTTTGTGAAGATCAAAAAATATCTTCTCGCTTGTAGTGTGTACGATCTCCTCTAAATGGGTTGATAATGAGAGATCTGATTTATATGACGTTTTCTCTTAAAAATCGTAGAAGAGCAAAAAAACCTGATGAACCCTGCTGGTTCAGTCAAGCCAAGATGAAAGTCGGCTTGCCGACTTTCATGTTATAATGAATGGACCCGGCGGGAATTGAACCCGCGGCCTTTACGTTGCGAACGTAACGATCTACCCCTGATCTACGAGCCCAAAAATGATACGATATCAGAGAATAATCTCGATATCTAATTTCTCTGCC
>Ga0247841_10012356_pt1 | contig 11152 bp, 3 predicted proteins | sample LaCruzMarch2015__2_FD_192410 | JGI IMG/M metagenome (GOLD analysis project Ga0247841, IMG submission 192410) | Freshwater microbial communities from meromictic Lake La Cruz, Castile-La Mancha, Spain - LaCruzMarch2015_18m | ecosystem: Environmental > Aquatic > Freshwater > Lake | place: Spain...
GCGGGCCGAACGCGTCCGACGAGCATCAGGGGAATGAAGTAGGCGATCAAGGCGGCCAACGGGAGGCTACTCTGATCCTTGATCGCGCACCAGAGCAGCACGCTGCCTACTGCGACAACTGCCCACCAGATCTTAGCTGAGCCGTTGTGCTCGGCCCACACATGCCCCGTGTTGTCGTGAGGGTCGTAATACGTCCAGATGCTTAGGACGCACCCGACCGAGAATCCTGCCGACAAGCCGGCGAGGATCGCGATCGCGACTGGGGAGAGGAGTTGGGCAAGAGCCAAGATTGCCCAAGCCAAGGCGACGACGGATGCGATGATGATCTTGGCGGTCCTCATACTTGCTCCTCCTTGGTGAGCTCCACTCGGCGTGGCCAGGCGATGTACACAAAGGTGACGATGAACCCGCCGAGAATCTGCGGGATCAGGGTGTCATCGTAGCGCATGTGAAATGGCCACACCGAAATGTCAACAGATGACCCTATCACTACCCCCAGTACGATGGCAACGGTAAAGTTGCGGGCGGCCGGGAGGTCGAATTCGGCAACGCGGCTGTTCTCATCAACATAGGAGATTAGAGACAGCCCGCAGCCGAAAGCGAGCCCTAGGGCGGCTGAAACGAGCAGCACTACGGCTTCGAAGTCGCCCAAACAGAAGGCGACGCCGATCGCGACCTTGCGTCGTCTTAGTTGTCGACTTGTCATTGACAGTTCCTCCACTCGCGTTTTTCGAGTGTTGTAGCGATGAGGGCTATAAAGCCCGCTGCGACTGCATACATTGGTACTGCCGCCGGGACCTCCTGAGCCCTGATCGCGATCAGGGCGAGTGTGACGACTAACGAAACGACCATGGCGACCCGAGTAGGGCCGGTTGTTGTGTAATCGCCGACGACTTGGCCCACAAGCGAGCCAAGGCCAATAGCGATTAGTCGTAGGTCGCCGGTAAACCAACCGACGATCAGGCTGATCCAGCAGACGATGTTAAGGATGATCAGCGCTCTAGCAGCGAGCATTCGACGGTGTTGTGACACATGCGTCACAACCTTGGCTCCAAAGGAAGGAGCACCGGCAAGGTAGCCGGTCATGAAAACTGCTGGTGACAGGTAGAGAACCATCCATGGACAGCCGAGCGCTGATCGCAACGCAAGTACGATGAGGGCTGTCAATGCTCCGAGGATGATCGGAGGCATCAAGTAGTCATCGGCATGTCTTGTTTGCGGCATGACGGTGTTGACATGGCCGGCGAGCCAGCCAAGCAACAAGGCCACCGCTACGGCGAGACCACAACTGGGGTGTGGTAGTGCGGCCATAGCCCCAAAGAAGGCGTAGGCCAGAGCCGCGACGAACGGCCAGACGATGAATCTCGACAGTCGGCTGTCTTGAACTTCCATGCCTAACCCTCCCGGGGTCTTGGGTCTGTATTCTGATTGTCAAACAGCACAATCGGTCGATAGTAGCAAAATCCGATCCATTTGTAAATCAAACCATGATGTTCGCATGGGCGTTATTGGTTATAAAAATGTATTCATAGTATTAGAGATGATGCTTGAGGGTAAAAGGGACTTTTATCTAGAGAGCGGTTGGCGCTAAGTAGAGGGTGCATCTAGTTTCTGCTAAAATTATAGTACGCAAATGGAGTTAGTGAATGTTGTATAAGTGGGGAAGCGACCCAAAGGGCAAAAACTTCTCAGCCTATTTATATATTGGCGTGATTTTTTGTTTAGTAATAACTAATGTATTTTACCCGCTTTCTAAATCAAATCATGCCCAAGCTGCCTCAGCTGCTTGGAACTTAAATACATCAAGCGAATATACTTATGATGCCGCTACCCTTGAATTTTCTGACGGTAACGTCCAGCTTAAGGCCCAGTATATCCCTGGTTCAAACTGGGTGGCCAATGATGCAGGCGGTAATCGCTGGAACTATAGGAAAAAAATTACCCTAGATAATAGGACCTCTTATTTGGGCGCAACTAGCCAGGGTCTCACCGACTTTCCCGTTTCTGTAAAGCTCTCAAGCGCTAATATCGACTACGCAAAGACCCAAGATTTAGGCCAGGATATACGTTTTACCGATACAGATGGATCTACAGCATTATCTTATGAAATAGAGAAATGGGATGAGGCCGCTACTAGCTATGTTTGGGTCAAAGTTCCTCAAATCGATATTAATTCCAATGCAGACTTTATTTATATTTATTACGGGAACACTAGCGTGTCCGATGGGCAGAGTCGAAATAATGTCTGGACGGCAAATTACTCAATGGTTCAACATATGGCTGAAACCTCAGGGACAAATTTGGATGATGCGACCTCTAACAACAAAGACATGACAAAACCAAACTCTGCTGAGCCAGCTGCCTTCGCTCAGGGGAAACTTAATGGGGCGCAATCATTTGATGGAACAAATGACCTAACTTCTTCAACGCTGGCAATATCATCTGCTACCAATACTATTTCCATGTGGGTTTATATTAATAGTAGCTCTTCGAGTAGTCACGGGCAGGGCATTTTCTACAGCTACCCCACATGGAATCCTCACTTGGTGTTGCTTGAAAAAAGTGGACAACTTCAAACATATAATTACAATCGTGTTAGCACCGCAGATATTGGAGGTGGAACAAACTACTCAACAATCGGATCGATTTCCACAGGACAATGGGCTTATGTGGTATTGGTTCATTCCGGCGGGCAGGAAACGGCATATGTTAATAGTACGGCAAACGCGCCAGTTGTTTATTCCACAACTGGGGGATCAGACGGACAGTTCAGAATGTCGTGGTCATATTGGGGGAATGGAGCGACTCAGAATTATTTCAACGGCAAAATCGATGAAGTACGTTATGCAACAACTGCTCGCTCGGCAGGGTGGATTGCTGCTGAATATAAGAACCAAAATGAAGACGCTTTCACAACTTTCTCAGCTGCCAACACTTATTTTCCTACCGATAATCCATCACTTACTATAAATACCGGTCAAGGGTTTAGCGGCGTATCGACTTTTGTAGAGACACTGGGTCAATCTTCTGCGGGCAATATTAAATATCAAGTGTCAGCAGATAACGGATCATCGTGGTACTGGTGGAATGGGGTTTCATGGGCGCTAACTATTGCAGGATATAGCGAATCACTAACCGGCGCTGACGTAAATACTCATTTTGCGGATGCGTCTTTTAATATTGTCGGCCAAACCCCAAAAATTTTTAAATGGAAAGCGTATTTCAATTCAGATGGAAGCCAGTTGCCAAAACTTGATAATATATCTATTTCGTATTTATGGGATACGAAAGCTCCAGACAACCCCGAATCTCTAAGCCAATCTTCATCCCAAAAAACTGGAGGATCGGCGATTGCCTCGAATTCTTATTACAACTATATTGCTCCATATTTTGTATGGAACGAGCCGACGGATTATGCCAACGAAGGAGAGCAAGTTATTGGAGTGGAGGGATATTATATTTATTTCGGTACCGACCCGACCGCCGATCCTCACTCAGCGAGGGGGTTGGCTACAGAGCTTGGAGGTACTGGCTTTCATTATCAGACTAAGCGCAATTTTGAAGTTGGTGTTGATTCGGCCGGTATGTCTTCGGGCTCAACTTATTATCTTAGGATCGAAACCAAAGATGGCGCAGGAAACATCAAAGAATTAGCACCAAGCGCTCCTTCGATTTTTACCTATAAATTTGATGCGTCTGATCCTACGAGCCCCCTCTACGTTTCGTCTTCCCCGTCTGGTTACTCAAGAGTAAATTCGTTTAGCTTTAGTTGGCCAATATCGGGACCGAGTCAAGCGCTAGATACTGGAGGAAGCGGACTAGTAGGCTATCAATATAAAATAAATTCCGGAGCGTGGTCTGGCACTACTGCTGACGATCATGTGACTATTGCTGATCAGGCAGTGACAGGTGTCAATATATTTTACCTGAGAAGCGTAGATGCAGTAGGCAATTTCGATGCTACACCGGTGCAAACCAATTTTTATTTTAATAACGCTGCTCCGACAGCTCCGACGGTATTAACGGTTGACCCAGTATCTTCGGGTAATAATGCATTTACTTTTTCGTGGGGAGAGCCTCTAACATACAATGGATCTATTTCGGGATATTATTATTCGGTGAATGTCCTTCCGACGATTACAAATGTTACTTATACCACTTCGACTTCACTCCCACTGGGAGCGTATGCAACACAGCAGGGGGACAATACTTTGTATGTAGTGGCGAAAGATGAAGCAGGCAATTTCGATTTAGCATCATGCTCGGCGATCAGTGGTAATCCGGCGACCGATTCTTGTGCGCGAGTGGTTTTTAGCGCAATTACATCTGCTCCCGGAATACCCACCGGCGTGCAGGCATTTGATATTTCTAATCGCGACGCGCAGCAATATGCAACTACTTTGAAATGGGTTGAGCCCTCCCAGAAGGGCACTGGTTTCTCTGGTTACGAAATTTATCGCTCTACCGACGGAAATACTTATAACTCAATAGGTACTACATCGGGGACTACTTATGCTGATACTGATTTAGAGTCGATTCAGTACTATTACTATATAAAATCCAAGGATAATGCCAACCAGTATTCGACCGCTTCGTCTGTCATAGAAATAATTCCAACTGGCCGCTATACCCAACCCCCGATTCTTACTGAAAATCCGACTTCGATGCCAAAAGCATTCTCTGCGAATATAATCTGGGAGACCGACCGGGAAGGCTCGAGTTTTGTCTATTTTGCTATCAGTGAGGCGGGTATTGATCAAACCACAGGAGTAGGGCAACCAGAAAAATCCAAAAAACATACTGTTAACGTGACTGGTCTTCAGCCCGAGACGACATATTACTATAAGACAATGTGGGAGGATTCGGACGGCAACCAGGGCCGTAGCCAAATCTATTCTTTCACAACTGGCCTCAGGCCTAAGATTTCAAATGTAAAGTTTGATAATATTACGCTAAGCTCGGCTACCATAACATGGTTATCGACCACTATCTCCTCATCCAATGTTTTGTTTGGTAAAACCACTAACTATGGTGGCAATATCTCGGAACAATCGGGGTCTCAAACTACCAATCACGCTGTAGCGATTAGTGATCTTGATGATTCAACGACTTATCATGTCCAGATTACAGCCCAAGATATTGATGGAAATGCCTTGTCCTCAGATGACTATACTTTTGATACTCTATCAAAACCAAAGATTTCGAATCTCAAATTTGAGCAAATTAAAGATGCTTCGACCACTACCTTAAGGTTCTCATGGAAGACCAACGTTCCCACTAGCACTTTGCTAACCTATAACCCGCAATCTGGTCAAGGTAAAACAGAAATGAAAGCAGATCTTACTACCGATCACGAAGTAATCATTGCTGACCTTGCTGACCAAACAAATTATACTATTATAGCTAAGGGAACGGACCAATTTGGCAATGCTGTTCAGTCCGATCCAAACACATTTACTACCCCGCTAGATACCCGTCCTCCCAAAATCACTGACATCATTACTGAAACATCTAACGTAGGACTAAATAATCAAGACAAAGCTCAAATAGCAGTCTCATGGAAAACGGATGAACCAGCCACCAGTTATGTCGAATACGAAGAAGGACTATCGGGTACATCCTACAAACAAAAAACATCAGAAGACGCTACTATGACCAATTCTCACTTAGTCATCATCTCCGACCTTAATCCATCAAGGCCTTATCATCTACGTGTCGGTTCGGCAGACAAGGGGAGCAATAGAGTCTTATCAGAAGATATCTCTATCATCGCTGGCGATGTACCAAAGTCAGTCTTCAATATCATTGTCAACACGTTTGACAATCTCTTTGGCTGGATAGGCAAATTGGTGATGTAGCACGAGGGGTTCTAATGGGCAGGACAACAGGGTTGTGCCTTGGCAAATTCTGGTCTATAATTATTGCTAGAAAAGGAGGGAATGAGGAGGAGGGTTGCTCCGAAAATGTTTAAGCTTGTAGCCAAGCCGTTTGTCTTGGTTTATTTGATGTTGAATGCAACATTTTTGTTTCTGGCTAGTATTTTAAATTTGAAGAATTTTTTTAGAAGTGAAAAAAAAGTAGGTCTTGTATCGGTATTGATTATATCTATCATTGTAGGCTCCTCGCTCTTTTCTTCTCCCGTTTCGGCCGATACGCACTCTTGGAGTCTGAGCAGTTCTAATGACTATTCTTTTGATTCAAATTCGGTTGAATTTTCAAACAATAAAGCTCAGCATAAATCAAACGAAACCCGTTTCGATTTTACCCTAGAAAACGGCAGGCTTCATACGTCAAATTATATTAATCAAGCCAAATATGATTCCGGGAAATATTTTCTTTCCACAAATGGTGGAATTGATGTAGTTCAAGATTCTGACAAAACAAATATAGGCTATATTACGCAGGCTAATGGCTTTGAAGCGATTACAGTGGTTGGAGGCTATCTTTACGCTATTAAAACGGGGACAGGAGTTTATCGCTGGTTAATTTCATCAATCTCAGGCTCGACTGCTGTTGGTAGCCCATTTTATACTAATGCTACTTCGCCAGCGCTGAGCGGTACTCTTTTAAACAATATTGGTGGAAATGTTGTCGGCGGCCAGACGTACCTGTGCGTTTCCGAAGTTACTAACGGCATTAGCGTCTTTAAAGATGTTAACGGTACTCCTACGGTTGTCCGAGCAAGTATGGCCTCAACCTATCTCTCTAACTATTGTGCTATTACTACTCAAGGTCATTTGTATTACGACATGGTCACGTCCTCGTGGACAGGGGAGATGCTGGTTAAATATTCGCTTCAGGGAGTGTCTGCTAACTGGCAGGGCTGGACGGCTGCCAGTGTGGATTATGGTACTTCAAATTGGGCGCCACTTCATGGCCCAGACATTCCAAGTAATATTATTCGTGAGATAAAAGTGACTGAAGGAACATCGACTGTCAAGGCGGGGAGCAACACTATCTATCTAGCGACCTCAACGGGTACAACGGTCGTTCAGGAAAATATTGGAGCGGAAGCGAGCGGGACAGTTGCAACCTATTTTGATGCTGCAGACGGCACAAACCTAGCCGCGGGAGCAGCAGCACAGCTGAGGGATAACTCAACAGCCACTAACGTTACGGATGGTAATACGGGCACGTATATTAATGGTTTACCGCAAAACGATTGGATTGAAATGGACCTGGGCTCTGACAAGACCTTCAATAAGTCGTTTGTTCGTCATTGGTCCGCAAGTGGTTACACTTCGCCACAGTATAAAATCCAGACCAGTACCCAGTACACAAGCGCTAATCAGTCAATCGGTGCTTCGGTTCAGGCTTCGACTGTTTATGATGGAAGTGGAACATACGCCGCTACAAAGGCAAATGACGGGAATGCCTCAAGTGGATGGTTGTCTAAAGGCCCAACAGAGCCAGCATGGCTAGAAATGAATCTAGGGAGTGTCAAAACTACTGTCGGCTCTGACGCTACTTATTGGGATGCAACCATGAAGGATTATACTATTGAAGGATCGAGTGTGCCGACTTCAGCAAATTTATCATTATCTAAAACGGCCACGGCGTCCTCGGAGAACACGGCTACCTATAATGCGGCAAAGTCAAATGATGATAGTATCACTACATATTGGAACAGCAACCAAGCGACTAGTGCCGCATCTCAGTGGCTGAAAATGGATCTAGGCTCGGAACAAACAGTTAGGGGAGCGAGACTAAATCTCGGTGGATTTAAGAATTATCGTGTTCAAACTAGTAGCAATGATGTCGACTGGACTGACCAAACGACTATTTCCTCTAGCCCAAGTTCTACAACAGTTGTACATGTTTTTGATGCGGATGTTACTGCTAGGTACGTCAGGATTTACTGTACGGACAGCTGGGCAATTACTTCGGCGACGGCTCTCTCGGTGTATGAATTTAGAATATATTCGACTCTTTTTGAGCAAAATGCGACAACACTGGCCAGCCGATCCGGTAACACAAGCGCCGAAAATTATGATATTTGGGCTCCATACACAGGTCAATATCTTCGTTATAAATTTACTTCTTTTTCTAACTACGGAAGCCTGAAAGAATGGAAAACTTATACGAGCATGTTTGATGCTGGTACGGTATCGACTATCGCTAATGTTAGCAAGACTGTAGGCACAAATGACTTGCAGTCGATTGATGTTTATTCTCCTGCGATTACTGCTAGATATATTCGTTATCAAAATATATTAAATAACACTAGCGGTTGCCTAGTTTCGGAATTTCGGTTGTTTAATATGAACATGACTGATTACGTTGATTATGAGACTTCTTCTATTGATGTGGTAAGCGATGGGACGGCGGTGATTGGTATAAATCGCTCAGATAAAGCCAATAGTGGCAAGATGGTTAAGTTAGCCTCACTTGGATCAGCGTCGCCTTCGTCTAGCGGATATTACAACACCACTTCATCACCGCTAGCGATAATTGGAAATAATGTCACAGACGTTGTCTTTGGCGATGTAACTACCAAAAGAATGATGACAACGACTCTTGGGGCAACCTTAATTACTCCTGCTTACTCATCTGATCCTCAAATTATTACCGCTACTCAAAGCACGACAAATGTCGGTATCTATCATTGGAGTTCTTTTAGTTCAACATATACTGAAAACGGTGGAAGTATTAAGTTTCAACTATCAACTGACGATAAGGTAACCTGGAAGTATTGGGATGGATCGGCTTGGGCAACGGCCGCTTCTACCGCTAATGCAAACACCGCTTCGGATATAAACGCTCATATATCCACGCTTTCTGCAACGTCTAGACAGATCACTTGGCGAGCAATTATCCAGAGCAACACCAGCCAACAAGTTCAGCTCGAAAATGTAACTATCGGATATGATCTTGATACTGATAAGCCAATAAATGCTTCAACTTACAGCGCATCTGCAGGTGGGTCTTCAATAAAATCACCCGACGGGCAAGCTGATGATCATGGGGTGGGCAGATGGTTTAACTCAACCACGGCTAGTTTTACTTGGGATGGAGCAAGTGATCCAACAACCGCAGTCGCAGGTTACTGGGTTTATTTCAATACTACTGCCGATGCTAATCCAGCCGTATTTGGTACATATCAAACCGAGAATTCATTTACTTCTCCCACACTTACTACTTCAGGCACTTATTATCTAAGAATCAGAACTCAAGACGTTGCAGGTAACTTATCTGACGCAACTTGGCAACCATTTCAGTATAACTTCGACAATGTAGCCCCAACCGATAATCCAGCATATATTTATGTATCTCCCTCGGGCTTTACGGATACGAATAATTTTACATTTTCTTGGCCTTCGGCTGCAGGGCAAAATGTTAATGACCCCGGTTATCCGAATACCGGTTCAGGAATCAAGGGATACGAGTACAAAGCGGGCAATTGTCTTGAGGCATCGGGGTACACAGCGCTTGCAACTAACCAAGTGTCATTGCAGGATATCGCTTATCAAGACGGCGCCAATACTTTTTGCTTGAAAGTAGTTGATAATGCGCTCAATAAGACCAGCTCGATGTCAACAACATTTTATTATGCCGGCAGTCCTCCTAACGCTCCTCAGAGTCTGACTGCCTCTCCTGTCACAAGCGAAAATAATCCAGCTACGGAGAATAACTTTAGCTTTTCTTGGCAACCGCCAAGCGAAGGATATGGCAGTAATTTTACTTATTACTACGCTGTAAATCCTGTCGCCGAGCAGATAAGTACTTGCGCGAGCTTATCAAGCACTACACAAACTTCGCTTGCTGAAGGCCATTACGCCACAAAGCAGGGCAAAAATACAATCTATGTCTTTGTTAAGGGAGATGGAGCGGAAAGCCCCGACTGTAATGTCTATGCTACTAAGGACTTTTACGCTGAAACCTCAGCTCCAGCAATACCGCAAAATATTACGATTACAGACAGCTCCAATAGAGTTGTATCTGATTTTCGCTTGACTGTCACATGGACGGCGCCATCCGAGGGTAGTGTCTCTGGCTACAACCTATACCGTTCAACCGACGGATCTGCTTATCAGTCAATAGGAGCAATACAATCAACTGGCTATATAGACTCCTCTTTAGACTCAGATACGACTTATTATTATAAAGTCTATGCTGAAGATGATGCTGGATCACTTTCGGGTGAGCCGGAAGTAGTGAGTAAAATGCCGACTGGTAAGTACACTTCGCCTCCAACAATTGATTCAAATAGTATTAAAGTCGAATCTAGGGCGACAGGTGCCACTGTAACGTGGACGTCGTCACGCAACTGCGAGGCTTATGTTGATTATGGTCCCACCCTTTTATATGGGGCTAGGGCAAGCGAGATATCGTTGGAGGATACCTCAACTCACGAAGTAATTCTGACAGGGCTAACACCTGGAACAAAGTATTACTATAAAGTTCAAAGCATTGATTATGGTGAAATGCGCGATTATGGTCGCGACAGTGGCTACGTTGTAGTAAATGAGCCGTTCGAAACTACTGCGGCTCCTGCGCTGTCGAATGTTGACTTCACCGATCTGACAACAACTTCGGCAATTCTCAGCTTTGACACAAACAAAGCGTCAAGCTCGATCGTTGAATATGGGACTACAATTGGTTACGGCAAGACGATTAATGATGATTCTGGCTCTTCAACAACCAGACATACGATCAGGCTCAAAGATCTCGAAAACGGTACTGCCTACCAAGTTAAAATTACCGTTTCCGATACCGATGGCAATACCCTAGCATCAACTGGGCATTACTTTACCACCCTTGCTATGCCCAAAATAGAAAGTTTCAAATATGAATTCCAGCCCAATGAAGCAACCACAACCGTCAAGGTAACATGGCGAACCAATGTACCAACCTCCTCCTCTCTCAATTATTCAACAACTACAGGTAGATCAAGCGAGGTTGCCTCATCTAAATTCGAGACTGATCATGAGGTGGTGATTCGAGATTTGGCAGATGAAAGTACCTACACTCTTCAGGCCATCGGAAGGGATCAATTCGGCAACGAGGCTAAAAGCGATTCTAGCACTATCTCCACTCCTTTCGATACCCGTCCTCCCAAAATCACTGACATCATTACTGAAACATCTAACGTAGGACTAAATAATCAAGACAAAGCTCAAATAGCAGTCTCATGGAAAACGGATGAACCAGC
>Ga0247841_10012357_pt1 | contig 11151 bp, 6 predicted proteins | sample LaCruzMarch2015__2_FD_192410 | JGI IMG/M metagenome (GOLD analysis project Ga0247841, IMG submission 192410) | Freshwater microbial communities from meromictic Lake La Cruz, Castile-La Mancha, Spain - LaCruzMarch2015_18m | ecosystem: Environmental > Aquatic > Freshwater > Lake | place: Spain...
GCAGAGCGCGGCGTACACGGGATCGGCGGCGGTTTCCGGGTATACGGCGAGAGATGCGATGACGCCGCCGGTGGTCGAGAGATCGGCGCTCCACATGCGAAGCATGGCCGTTCCGATCGATCCGAAGGACGTGCAAGGCGAGAATGCAAGGACTCGCCCAGCCGAGGTTCCAACGTAGACGCCCGACGGCCCCAGGGCGAGCGCCGTGGCCTCGCCGCCAAACCCGCCGACCGAGCAGACCACGGTCTGGGTCGCCGTGGACACGGCGTAGAGGGCGGCGGGGGTGAGGACGTAGATGAGGCTTCCCGACGTGTCCACGGCGAGATCGACCACGCGTGCTCCAAGCAGGATGGTTGTCGAGGTCCCACCCATGCGCTTGACCACCGCGACTCCGCCGTCCGTTCCGATGTACGCGGTGCCCGCGGAGTCGAGGGCAAGGGATGTTGCCGTGCTCCCGACGTGGACTGCCGTCCCGATGCGTCCCCCCGAGGACAGTGCGAACCGGTGGAGTGTTCCTGAGGCCGTCGCAACGTACGCTGTCCGGACGGCCGTGCCACGATCAAGAGCCAGCCCCGTGATCTTCGCGGCATCGTCCAGGCTGACGTCATACAACGCCGTCGGCGGGCTGCCGCGGGCAAACGCATGGAGGGCGCCGTCGTCGGAGGCCGCGAGGACGATTCCCGAAGCTGTGTCGAGCAAGACGAAGCCCACGGCGCCGCGGTAGGGTCCGCCGATCCGCGTGGCCGACGACGCGTCGCGTGCGGCCACAGTCACAGTCAAATCGGCGGCGTTGTTCGCCTCGCTTTGCTCAGCGACGCGACCCTCCACGTCGACGACGGCGGAAAGCTGGAGTGTGCCGGCTGAGTCTGTATTGAGGTCCATGTGGATGACCGTGGACCCTTGGGCCGCGAGACTCACAAGATCCTGAACGCCGATCACGGTCCCCGCCTGCCGCAGTTCGACGCGGAAGGCGCTCGCCGCCAGGGCGCCGCGATTGGCGATCGTGAGCTCGGCCGTTGCCGGGCAGCCGGCGATCAGGACCCCGTCGCGGGCCGACGGCGTGCTCAGAGCCACGACGAGGTCGGGTCCGTAGGACGACGACGCACCGCAGTCCACCCGGTACGTGACGGAGGCGAAGTTGTCCGTCTCGATCGATTCCGCAACCTTGCCGTCCGCGTCGACGACGATCTGGAACGTATGGTTGCCGCAGACCCATCCGATGGAGCCGAGAGCGATCTCCTGGCGAAGCGTGACCGACTGGGACGGGCCGAGTCCGTCGACATTCGACCTCGCCAGCGAGAGCGTCGCCCCGTCGGAGCGCACCCAGCGGACATCCACGGAGAATGACCCCGCGGGCTTGGCGCCGCGATTGGCGACGGTCGCAAGGAGCACCGCGCTCGTCGCGCCGGCCGGCGCCGTCGCGGGTTGCAGACTGAGCGCCTCGACGACGAGGTTCGGCTCATCGGTCGGGCCGCCGTTGCTCGGCCGCCCGAGAGAGAACGACAGGACCATTTCGTTGTTCGTTTCGTCTAGCTCGCGCACCTCGCCATCCACTACGCCTTGGGTCGGTGGGTCAACCCAGACGTGGAGCACGTAGCGGCCTTCAGGCCAGCCTGCCGTCCAGAACGCATACTCCACCCATCGGGACGCCCCGCGTGCCAGCCCCGTCGTCGCCTGGCAGACGCAGGCCCCTTGTTCCGCTGCCGGGGCATTCTCGGAGCAGTCAAGGCGTCCGAGAGTCCAGGGAGTCCCGTCGTCGCGGACGACGAGGAACGTCACGGAGAAGCGGCCGGCGTCGATCGTGCCGCCGTTTCGCACCGATGCCCGCGCGATGACGGAGTCGCCCGACGGAATGGGCGACGCTGGACTCAACGTGACCTCGGACACATACAGCTCGGCCAGTCGCTCGGCCGGCGGCAGGACGGTGATCGTCGCACTGATGATATTGTTCGTCTCGTCGAGCTCGGAGACTCTGTCGTCAGGATCGACGACAACGCGCAGAGAGTAGATCCCAGGCACGAGATCCTCCGTGTTGAGGACTCCCTGGGCGCGCATGCGGTCCTCCCGCTCGAGGCCCGGATCTCCCGTTGCGCTGGCGCGGTACGTGAACGTATCGAACCTTGCCTCGCCGACGTAGAAGCCGACGGTGAAGTCGTCGAGGCTCCGCTCCCCCGTATTCTCGATCGTCGCGACGATGATCACGGAGTCGCCTTGCCGGATCGAGGCGTTCGAGACTTCTAAGCCGACGGGGTGAAGCTCGGTCCCCTGGACGGAGAACCCGAGGACGATCTCGTTGTTGTGTTCGTCCTGTTCGGCGACCGAGTCCCCGTCGTCGACGACGATTCGGAGCTCGTAGCTTCCGGGGATGAGGTCAAGCGCGTCCGGACTTGCATCAATCGTCGCCTCGACGGTGTCTGTGCTCGAGTCCTCGTCGATCCCAAGGCGCTGGATCGTGCGGGTGACGAGCGGCGTCCATGACGTCGCTCCTGCGGCGCGGTAGGAAAACGCGACGGCGATTCCCGCTACACCGCTCGACGGCGCCACTCCGCCGCCGCGGTTGGCGACGAGCACCTCGATGTCGACGTCGTCGTCCCAGTTCAACGGCATGGGTCGGTTGAACGACGCGGCAATCGGCAGGAGGTCGGGGAGTTCGAGCGTCGACGGGCGCACGCTGAGCGCGATGTCGAGGACGTTGTTCGTTGGGTCGGCGTCCGCCATGCCGTAGGCATCCTCGACCCAGATACGGATGGCGTAGGTTGTGGCACAGGACACCATGCGGTCGGCATCAGCAGATGAGAGAACGGCCATGGACGACGCTCCGATCGCGCCGTCGCGCGCGCCGGAGGTTGTCAAGAGAAGACGAAGGGGCAGCCCGGTGGAAAGGGTGGCGTTGACGTCGGCGCGACGATCCCTCTCCAGGCCCGCGATCTGCGTCTCGGCGAAGAGGATCCACGCGTCGCCCGGCACCGCGTCGGCGAGGGCGGCGAGCCCGATCGCCTGTGGGCTCCGAATGCCTTCCGGGTCAGGGACGAACTGCCACGGCGTAAGCCCCTTGGCGTCGGCGGAGTCGGCCGGCGCGACCGACCACCGTTCCCCGGTGCGCTCGTCGACGCAGTAGACGGGGACGAGGGCGAACCCGACGTGGAATGGACCGGCGGCGGCCTGCCCGGTGTTCATGACGCCCGCCGTGATGGTGGCGGTCTCTCCCCACAACATGGGAGGCGTCGGCGTGACTTCTGCTCTCACTGGGTGCAGCTCCGCCATGGGTGGCAGGATCTCGAGCGACGCCGCGAGACGGTTGTTGGACTCGCTTCCTTCGGAAATGACCCCGGCCGGGTCGACGACAACGATGATCTCGTACGCGCCCGGCGCGAGATCGGCCGTCGGAATGGTCGCGACGAACTGCAGCGCAAGGGGGCCATCCCCCGCGGGGAAGACGCCGAGGGTCGTGCCGCACGGCTCCTCGCGGTCGCGACGGCGCCACGTGATCTCAACGGGAATGTCAACTTCGAGTGTCGGCCCCGATCGTTCGACGATGGCCGAGGCGGTGACCACTTCGCCGCTCACGACGGACGTTGCCGGTTCGAGGAAGATCTGGGAGACGCGGAGGTCGACGAGCGACTCTTGGCCTCCGAGCGACGGGCCCACCGCGACCCACAAGAGACCCGCACAGAAGAGAAGCATTGCGCAACGACAACGGCCCGCCAGCATCCCCGCCCCCTTGCTCCTTTGCTTCGGCTCCTCTTCGTTTCGTTCGGCCCTACGCCGGCTACTCGAACTGACTCAAATCAAACGCGTACAAGTGCCCATCCGATGATGCGACAAGCAAGGTGAACGTCTCCAGGTCGGCGATTGGTCGCAACAGGGACGTGGGCGCTGTTCCGCCTTCCTCCGGCTTGAATAGGAACGACACCGCCGTTCCCCAGACGGTCACCGTCTCGAGTTTCTCGAGGTCGCGGTCGCACGCCTGCAGAACGGGGCGGATCGTTCGTCCGTCGCGTTTCTCGCCGACGACGAACACGACCAGCGCGTCATCTCCCCCCGCGTTCGGAAGGACAGCGGGCGCGGTCGCGACGGACAAGAGTTGGAGTCCGCGAGGCGATACCTTCGTGTTGCGGAACCCTCGCCCGTGGTCGTACTCGACCCGTGCGGTCTCGCCGATGTCATCCGCGACGTAGATGGCCGCATCGTCGTCCTTGCTCACTACCGACATGCCCACGACCGATCGCAAGGGCGCCGTATCGGCAAGCTTGGTGCACGTGCTCGCCTTTGAGCCGAGGTCGAGCGCGTAGAGCAACCCGCTCTGCGTGCCGAAGAAGAGCGCCGTCTCTCCCGCGTTCTTCATGAGGTCGGTCGTCACCCGATCCTTGACGTCGTAGCTGCATTCGCCGCCGCTCGCGGGAACCCTGTACACCGTCTGGTCCACCGCAATCCACAGGTCGCCCGTGGCGTCGACGTACGCGGGCGCCGACGTCACGGCGCCGTGCTGCGACACTTTGCGCAGGGTCTGGCCGCTCGCAGCATCGAGGACGAACGCCCCGTTCTCCGAGCCGACGATGATTTTCGTGCCATCGGCGGACAGGACGAGGTGCGTGTCTCCTTTCACGATGTCGGACGCCGCGCTCTGCCACAGGTCGACGAGGAAGGAGCCTTCTTCTTTCTCGGTCCCCTCCAGCGCGTAGATTCGACCGTCGCTCGCTCCGACGAAGACTCGATAGGCCGCGGCCGTCGCGTTGTAGGTCGCGACGGGACCGCTGAGCGTCCGTCCCGACGGCGCGATCCACGTCCCCTTCTCCTCGCCGGTTCGCACCTTCAGGACGTGCAGCGTGTCGCCGCTGGCGTCCTTCGCCACGTGGAACACGAGGCCGCCGGCCACCGCCGGCTCGACCTGGACCGACGTCGTGGTTGTGCACCCTTCCGAGCAGCACGAGGACCTCGCCGGGAAGGTCCACAAGTCGACGGTTGAATAGAACTGGGAGAGATCGAACTGGGCCGGGAGGAAGATGTCTTGCGGCGTTCCGCTTCCGTCGGCCGGTTGCACCGTGATGCGGATCTGGGTCGCGTCCGCGCGCCCAAGGACATCGCCCGCGTCTGCGGCGACGCTCGAGGGGGCGAACTCCCGGCTGAAGGCGTCGTAGTTGAGCGTGATGATGATGAAGCCCGACTTGCCGGGATCGCCGAGCGAGACAATCTTGGACAATTGGACCGGGTTTCCGGCCGCGTCGGTCACGGGGGGCTTGAACTCGTTGGCCGGAGCCGTCAGCCCAAGACGGTAGTAGCCATAGACCGCGAGCTCACTGCCGGAAAGAGTCTCTGTGCCCACGTTGTAAACAATGACGGTGAGGCTCGTCTGAAGGCGACCCATGCGGCACACGGGGGATGGGTCGCGAACCGTCAGTTGCGAGATGTGGCGACCTTCGCGCAGGAGCGTCAGCGTGTACTTGTCGTAGGCCTCCGCTTCCGTCGTGGCACAGGCTCTCCGTGGCGCTGCGTTGTCGCACGGGTCCGTGTCGCCGAGCGCGTTCCGCGGATCGACCTCGGCGGAAAAGGCATAGATCCCGGGAAGGAGCGCGGCGGTGTTAAACAAGATGACCGGCCGCTTCTCCTCGCCGGGATCGAGGCTGGAAACCACCTGCGTGCCAAGTAGCCCGTGTTCACCCGAGATCGTCTCCGTGAAGAAGAAGTCGACCTCGAACTCCCCCACGGCAACGGTCGTGTCGTTCTTCACGAGGGCGCTGACGCGCGCTGTGTCTCCGACGATGCCCTTGTCCAAACCGAGGGCCGTGCGGTCGATCTGCGACGGTCCCGCGACGAGGCCAACCTGAAGGGATTCAACCGAGATGTCGGCCCCGGCCGCAGCGAGGCCGCCGATCACGAGGACAACGGCCAAGCTCGCGACAACGCCCACGGCGCGGACGCATCGCAACATCCTTCCCCAAGCAAACGACCGCAGCATGCGCCCTCCTTGCCTCCAGAACGCCGCACCGCGGCGTCCGTTTCCTCCCCCTGTTTCCCTCGCCAGAGACTCGTCGCTAGCTAGATCGCCAGCTGCAGGAAGATGCCCACCTCCGTGCCGAACACGCCGATGCCTTCCGGAATGACCGCAAGTCCCGCCCGGATGTGGTCGGCCGTGACGGCGCCTACGGCGAGAGCTCGCTCGAAATCGAGAGCCACAATCCGATAGGTGGAAGCCGGCAGAGTGAGCTCGCGGCTGAGCAGGAATTCCCGTGGGTTCCGCAGGAAAGTGGTTCGCTCCGGCGAGTCCACCGGCAGCCGATCGAGTTCCTTCATCGCGGTGCGCAGGGTCTCTAGCGCCTCGGCGGTCAGCCGAGCAATGAGCGCAAGCATGTCCTCAATCTGCTGCGTCGGCGAACCATCGCTCGTGCGCATCGTGCCGGCGACTTCGCCATCCAGCGGCTCGTGAACCTCTTGCAGGAAGATGCCCACGTTGCGGTAGAAGATGCCGAGTCCCTTGGGTTCGAAGACAAGCCCTTCGAGGGGCTCGGCGACGCCGAACCACGCGTCTTCGGCGGCCTCCGGCACGATAGAGAAGTCGATCGCAGTGATCTGGAACGCACTCGGCGCTAGATCGATCGCTGCGGTCATCGTTTGGCTTGCCAGGTAGTCTCGCGGGGCCTCCATGAGGAGAGCGTGCAGCTCCGGCGCCAGGTTGAGCGCGATGGCCAGCCGCACGAGCGCCGGCAGGTCATCCTCGGGAAGCAGTGTCACCGTGCGGAGAATGCGCTCCGCGACTCTCTCTTCTTGCCCCAGGGCCGTGAACGCCGGCGCGGCGACAACCAGCCCAACGAGAAGGACGAGCAACCCGGAATGCCACAGAGACCGGAGGCCGACTTGCGCCCGCCGATGTGTCATGCGTATTACCTCCATAGGACGACTATAGCCCCGGACGAAGCGAATGTGAAACGACCTCCGAGAAGCGGTGTTCTTCATAAGAACCTCCTTTCCTTCTGCGCCCGCACAAGGTCAGACCAGGGTGCACCGTACGTACCCGCGAGGGTCACGGTGGTTTCCCGGCGGACGCCGCCTCCGGGAGGCGGGCCGTCGCATTCATTCCTCTGCTGTATTGGTCATGCGGCGAGGCCCGGATCATGACCAACGTCCGCAGTCAAGCGGGGGAATCCTCCCGGTCTTCCGGAGACAGACGCAGGGTGCGGGGGAAGGCACGCGGCTACGCTTGCGGCAGGAAGCCGTGAAGGAGGGGCATTGATCGAGAGAGTCCTGAGCTGCAAGCTCTTCTCCGCACTGGCGGGAGGGGTGGGCGCCCTCCTCATTGCGGCGGCGCTCGGCGGCGCCGTGCAAGCTCCAGAGATCGGCGTCCGCGTCGTGGACTCGTGGTGGCCCCCGAACGCGGTGGTGCAGATGGAGTGTTACGGCGACTACGTTGTCCGAGTCTGGAAGAGCCTCGATGAGACGGCGCCGAGCTTCTATCGCGTCGTGACCATCGATCGCGGCGACGCGCGCCTGGTCTGTCTCGATTGGGCCACGGGGCTTGGAGAACTGTCTGGCCAGGACATTGACGGAAGTGGGTATCCCAACGTGGTCATCGAGAGCTACAGCGGTGGCGCCCACTGCTGCTTCGAGACCCTCGTCTACGACCTGGCCGAAACGCTCCTTCCGATCGGCCTTCCTGCGTCGCCCGGGGGCAACGCACCGGGCGAGTTCGTCGATCTCAACGGCGATTCCGTGTTCGAGTTCCGGACGTGCGACGATTCGTTTGCCTACGCGTACTGCTGCTATGCTGGCTCGCCGTGCGTTCCTGTCGTCCTCGTCTACGACTCCATGCAGGGGCGCTACATTCCGAAGAGCTACGCCTATCCCGAACTGTATCGCAATGAGATCCGCCTCGACACCGACCGTGCGAAGCTCGCCCTCACAGGCGGTGGGGACGGTGGCTGGGACGGGACGCCGAAGTGCGGCGTGCTTCCGCTCGTCCTCGATTACCTCTACTCGGGAGACCCCGAGGCGGCGTGGGGTGCACTCGAGGCCTACTACTTGTCCCCAGACAGGGATGCGTTCCGCGCCGAGATCGAGGCCGTCGTCTTTGCGAGTCCGTACTACGCCGTGCCGCTTCCGTAGCGCCGCGGCGCTGCCTCTTCAGTGCCCCTTCGGTGCAGGCGGTCCCTCTTCCGCCCACAGTCGCACGAGGTGGATGCAGGTCTCGACGGCCTTTTCCATCTCCTCGACGCTCGCCCATTCCTGGGGACCGTGCGGATTGTGCACGCCGGCGAACAGGTTTGGCGTCGGCAGCCCACGCTCGGTGAGCTGGGATCCATCCGTGCCTCCGCGGACGGGCACTTCGATCGGGACGATTCCGGCGCGCCGCACGGCCTCCATGGCGAGCTTCGCCGGCCGCATATCGTTCTCCAGCCAGTAGCGCATGTTGCGATACTGGCGGGTGATCGTGCACGTGACCTTGGCGCGTGGTTCGAGCTTGGCGATGGCGTCGGCCGTGGCGCGGAGGGCCTCGCCGTGCGCTTCCAGTCCGTCGAGTTCGAAGTCCCGTAGGATGAACGCAAGCTCGGCCTCCGCGGCCGTGCCTTGGAGATGGACGAGATGGATGAAGCCCTCGCGGCCGGCCGTCGTTTCCGGCGATCGCGTGTACTGCGGAAGCAGGCCGATCACCTTTGCGGCCAGGGTCAGCGCGTTCACCATGCGGCCCTTCGCCTTTCCAGGATGAATCGCTACGCCGTGGATTCGGATGACGGCGCGGTCGGCGGAGAACGTCTCGTAAGTGACTTCCCCGAGCGCCTCGCCGTCGAGCGTGTAGGCAACGTCGGCCGCCAGTTCCTCGAGGGTCAAGTGGCTGATACCTGTGCCCGTCTCCTCATCTGGCGTGAAGCAGAGGCGGACGCGACCGTGCGGGATCGACGAGTCTGCGAGCAGGAGTTCGGCACAGGTGACGATGGCGGCCACTCCCGCCTTGTCGTCGGCGCCAAGGAGGGTGGTTCCGTCCGCGGTGATGATCGTATCACCGCACCGCGTCGCGAGGGCGAGGTCGGAGGCCGGGTCGAGCGCGACGTCGGGGTTCTCGGGAAGGACGATGCGTTGTCCACCGTACTTGCGGTGGACAATGGGCTTCACGTCGTTCGCGGCGAAGTCGGACGCCGTGTCGACGTGGGCAAGAAGGGCAACGGTTGGCACGGCTCGCCGCACGGTAGCCGGGATGGTGGCAAGCACGAAGCCCGCGGCGTTCAGCTGGATGTCGGCTGCGCCGACCTCCTCAAGTTCGCCCTTGAGAACTCGCTGCAGGTCGAGCTGCCGCGCGGTCGTCGGCACCGTCTCCGATGTCTCGTCGCTCTGCGTGTCGATACGCGCGTAACGGATCAACCTGTCCTCCAGTCGCTTCGCCATGGCATTGTTCATTGGACCCCTCCGTGCACCTTCTCTGGATGTGTTCGACTCTAGGCTACCGTGGGGAGCCGATCGACCTTGCGCGCGAGTCTACCGCGCGCCCCGGCGGACTCCAACCCGCGCCGGGCTCCGTCGCACGACACGGGCCAGCGGTCGCGCTATACTCCACCGGAAGGCGCTCTCCGCCATGAGTGAGGTTGCGCCACAAGGAGGAAGGGTTGGCGTGATAACGCCAGAGAGGATTCTGCGAGGGCATGCGGCGCGGCTCTCCGTGTGGGACCGGCTGTTCCATGGGTTTCCGGTCAGTCTCGACGAGCTCGACCCCGGGGTTCTCTGCGGTGCCCCGTCTTCGCCCAACGAGTGCGCGTCCTACGTCACTCTCAGAGCGTGTACGGCGCTCGCCAGGTCCGAACGTCACGCCGTGCGTTGCGCGTTGCGCATTGCCATCCTTTACTGGTTCGCGAACATCGGCGAGCACCGTGGCGATGCACGCGGGCCGCTCGCACCGAAGAGGACGGCGTTTCACCTAGGAGAAGCGATCGGAACGGGGCTCACATGGGACGAGGCGGTCGCCGTGATGAAACGCAAGCCGATCGACTTCTCCGCCTACCTGTGGCTCCTCGAGGTTCTCGAAGCCGAGTACGTCAAACAGTGGAGCGCCACGTTCCCCGGCAAGGAGCCTGCGTCGATCGACGCGCTTTCCGGGAAGCTCCGGGAGCACGAGTACGCCAAACGCTGGAGTCTGGGCACGGAGCCGGTGCCGAAGCGCGGTCGTCTTGGCCCGGGAGGCGACGACAATGTCTGAGCGGTTTGAGGAGATGCTCTTCGACGCGCTCTCCGGGGAGATCGAGCCGGAGCCCAGCGGGACTCACCTCGGGGACAGGGAGTTGCGGCGGCTGATGTGCGGCCGGGCGCGTCTCAGCGAGTTCGAGCGTTCGGGCGCGCATCTGGCGAGCTGCGCCGATTGTCGCGCGAGGCTCGACGACCTGCGGCGCGCCGAGGAGGCCTCGCGTTGGCGAAATGCCTTGAATCTCACTCGATCGATGGCACAGCGCTTCCACACGCGTCCCGGGATCGGACGCATCGTCCTGCGACACGTGGGCGTCGTCGCCGTGGTCCTCTCGATTGTTGCGATCTCGATTGCCGTTGGCGATCGAGCGGGGACGGCGGATTTGGCCGCGCCGGTGAAGTCGCTCGCGCGGGGTACAGCGAGTCCTGTCGCAGGGACGACATCGATCCTGTCCGATAAGTTGGATCCACAGGGACTTGTCCGCGCTCTGCATGCATTTGACGAATACCCGCCGCACCGGGCCGCGGCCTACACGATCGGCCTGCTCCGTCAGGTTGGAGTTCCCCTTTCGTCCGCCGCGATCGCGTTTGACGCCGCGACGATCTACATCGTCGAGGTGGGCGACACGTGGGAAACGGTGGCCGTGAAGACTCTCGGGGATGGGAGGCTCTGGCCGATGGTCGTTCTCCTCAATCTCGAACTGACAAGAGACGGCGAGTTCGTTCCTCCTGGGACGTACCTCCGCGTTCCGAAGATGCTTCCGCTGGAGGGATCAGAGTGAACTGGCGAGTTCTTCTCACTCTTCTTGTGCTGTGCGCGGGTGGCATCGGGTCTCGTGCGGCATCCTACGCGCTCCTGGTCGGCGTATCCGAGTACGGCGACCCGAGCATCGCCGACCTGGAGTATGCGGCGTCGGACGCCAGAGAAATGGCTCTTGCGCTCGAAACGCAGTGCGGTTTCGCGCGGTCGGACATCCTACTGCTCACGGA
>Ga0247841_10012358_pt1 | contig 11151 bp, 10 predicted proteins | sample LaCruzMarch2015__2_FD_192410 | JGI IMG/M metagenome (GOLD analysis project Ga0247841, IMG submission 192410) | Freshwater microbial communities from meromictic Lake La Cruz, Castile-La Mancha, Spain - LaCruzMarch2015_18m | ecosystem: Environmental > Aquatic > Freshwater > Lake | place: Spain...
CACGAAAAGGTGAACATCAAAAGGGTCAGAGAGTTGCGGATAAAGATCAGGAACGAGGCTGCCGCGAACGGGAATCACTTCCGGCAATCTCAGGAGGTTGAGTATCAGAACGAGTACATATTATATGCAAAAATGTAACCGGACAATGCTGAATACCCACATACTTTAAAAAACTTTCAGCCTTGTTTTTTCTCTGAGTACGGCGTATCTCGTCTGAATGGCATGCCGGACAGATTAAGGATTCCATGGCCTTTTCATGTTGCGTCATTGCTGCCCATGTTCATTGTTTTCCATTGCAATAAAAAGTTTTTTGCAGTTTTTCTGACAGTCGGGTGGTAATTGGCGGCTGCTGAAGACAACCCTGTTGCAGCATACCCCTACCCATCCCTTACCGTATTTGATAAGCTTTGTTTCTTTACCACAGTCGGGACATTCAACTACAATCATGTCTATTCCTCCATGCTTCTTGATTGGCATGACAATGACCTATCCGTGAAAGTCCGGTATCTCAGCTTTGCATCCACGAAATCGAGGGGAAGACCATTGGGTCTCCCCTCTTTTTCACCACCCCCGCCTGAAGAGCTTTTATGAGGCAACTTCATGAGTAAGTTAACATAAAATAAACAAAAATATGTTTTTGATTTATTGTGGAAATAATATGGAATTAATTTACATATTATGCAAGAGATCGGAGATATGACTGGAGGTTGACCTTTTTGTTGTTCAGACAAAGCCTGCTCCTGATGTTGTTCCTGTAGGTATCAATAGAACTGGTAGCTACCCCTATGATCTCTGCTATCTCCTTTGTTGTCTTGCCGTCCCTTATGAGAGATGCTATCTGGGTTTCCCTGGGGGTAAGGTTGAGCTGTCTTATGGTGTGGAGGAAAGGGGATACAATTTCATTGAGGTTTGCTTCAAGGATGGTAAGGTGGGAGGTTTGCTGCGGATTGAGCCTGTCCTTTTTCATCTTTTCAATGTAGGGGGTCACAAGTCTCTTCACATTTGATATAACCCGATCTTCAAGGTTCTCTTTGTCTTCCTCCCTTTGGCGTAACAGCACCCTTAGCGCGGTGTTTAGTTCCTCAAGGGTTTTGGATTTGATTTCAAGGTCTTCTTTGCTTTTCTTTAATGCAATTTCTGCCCGCTTTCGCTCTCCGATATCCCTCCATACGCAGTACATGATCTGTCTGCCCTGTATGGGGATCACGGTGAGCGAAACATCAACCCAGACATCTTCACCGTCAAAAGTGCGGTGTACCCATTCGAAACGCTTGGACCCTTCCCTGTTTGCACAGTCAATGATATCCTGTGCCTTCTCTATAGATAATCGGCCATCATGCTGCTTTTCTGGAGAAAACATGGTCACGGATTGACCTATGATCTGTTTCCTGGCGCATCGAATAAACTGTAAGGCAATCTCGTTGCAGTCTATTACGATGCCCTCGTCCAGCAGGAGCGTGGGATCAGTCGACATTTCAAAGAGAAGTCTGAATTTCTCTTCGTTTTCCCGAAGGGCCTTCTCTGCCTGTTTGCGCTCGGAAATATCACGTATCACTCCATAAAGAAGTTTTTCTTGTCCTACCTCAATGGCATGCAAGTTTATCTCTGCATCAAAGATAGCTCCATCGCTCTTGAGATGCTGCCATTCAAAGTGTTGGGGGGTGCCTGATGCAGCAGCATTAATCTTATTCATAGCTTTTTTCCGGGAGTTGCTTCCGTCTGGTTGGAGCGGAGGGGAAAGTCTGTAGGGGGTCCGATCAACGATCTGCTCCCTGGTACACCTGAACAGCTCCAGCGTCTTCAGATTGCAGTCAATAATGATATCCCTTCTCATAAGAAATATCGAATCGTTGGAAGTGTCAAAGAGGGTCCGGTATTTATTCTCTGAGAGAATTAATTGACCAGTACGTTCTTTTACCAATTGTTCAAGGTGATCCTTGTATTTTTTTAGTTCCTCTTCTGCCTGTTTGCGCTCGGTGATGTCCTGGCTTGTGCCTTCAATGTACAAAATATTGTCCCGATCATCTCGAACAAGGCGGGAGGTAAGTGAGCCCCAGACAATACTTCCATCCTTTTTGCGGCACTGTACCTCTAATTTCTCGAAGAAACCATATTTCGTCATTAACCCGATTGCTTTGCCGCGGTCCTCAGGGTATACATAAACTTGAGACCCTATATCTGTAACAGTGCCGATTAATTCTTCCGGTGACTCATACCCGAGTAAACGGGCAGCAGTAGGGTTAGCATTTATGAAGCGTCCCTCAGGGGTTGTTTGATATATGCCTACGATAGAATTTTCGAAGATGTTGTGATATTTCTCTTCACTTTCTTTCAGCTTCTTTTCCGCCTGCTTGCGCTCTGTGATGTCTATTAAGGATGCCACACTCTTCCCGGTGCCTTGAATGATATCGATAACAAGATAGATGTCGCGTATCTCTCCGGCCCGTGAAACAAACCGGAATTCGTACCTTTGTAAGGCCTTATCATTGTTCTTCCTTCGCATGCGGTGCTGGGCAACCATGCGATCCGTGTCCTCACCGGCCACGAAATCGATCCAGCTTTTCTTGCCTTCTATTTCATTCCTTACATACCCGGAAAGATGTTCGAACTCGTTGTTACAAAGGCTGATTGTGGTGTCTGCTTCGATAATAACGGTGGCTGCACCGGTGTTTTCAAACACCGTCCTGTACCGCTGTTCACTCTCAAGCAGCGCCTTTTCTGCTTTTTTCCACTCTGTGAGGTCACGAACCGCCGATATCCTGAACTTCTTCCCTTCATGTTCAAATTCGCGGGGGTTTACTTCGATGGGAAACGTGCTACCATCCTTCCTAAAACCCAAGGTTTCGTATATATCCGTGGTCTGGTTACTTATCCTTTCGTTTGTGAAGGACCTCTTTTCAGGCACAATAAAATCTGTTGCCGGTCTCCCCCGCAGGTCTTCACCCTCGTAGCCGAAAAGACTGTTCAGGGCTTCGTTTGCATCAACAATAATACCGTTTTCGATAAACACGATAGCCTCAAGGGACGCCTCTGACAGGCTCCGGAATCGCTGTTCGTTTTTCTTCAGGCGATCCTCCAGTTGCCTGCGGGATGTGATGTCATTAATGAATCCCAGTGCGGCCGGTTTGCCGTCCCACCGTATCATCACAGAGTCGATTTCTACATCCTTCGTTACTCCCTCACGGGTAACCATTCTAAACTCATATCTGGATGGAAACTTCTCTCCTCTCATCCGCCTTATATGATTTTCTAATACCATGTCGCGGTCTTCGGGATGGATAAAATCAATGAATGGTTTTGCTGTAAGCTCAAGCTCTGAATAGCCGATAATTTTTACAAACGCAGGATTCACAAATCTGAGCATGCTGTCCTGAGCGACAAAGATGCCCTCATTGGCACTTTCTATTAATGATTTATATCTTTGTCTGCTATCCCGCAGTTCATCCTCTATCCGTTTGCGGTCTGATTCCGATTGTTCCAGTTCTTTGATTCTCTTTTTTAGGAAGGATATCTCTTTAATTAGTTCTGGATGAGTTCTGGATGGATTTTTCATATGGTCTCCGTTTGGTGATAAATAGCACAGAAACATACTAAGAATAGTAGACATACTACGGTAAATATACGGAGGAATGCAATAAATATTCATGTAAAGCATAAGTTGCCTTTGCCAATTATATGCAGAGGCCACTCCAAGAGGCGGTTGCAGTATGTGTTCTTAATTGTCTCATCGCACAATACTCACATAAGTTTAGAAATATTCCCCATTTCATATCATCCGTTACTGCTTGCTACACGTAAAATATTGACCCTGATGTTGCCATTGATGGACAGGATACTATAACCAATAAGGATTAACTGGTTCAAGGGACTGTAAAATTTCATAGTTATCTGTAATCATTGGTTTTGGTATTACTTCTCCCATGCAAAGATTTTCTTCCAGTCCTTCTTCATGTCTACAATTGTCCATCCTTTCACCCGTCCTTCGTCAAGCGCCTTGTCTAATTGACCAATGGAAGACTTGCGATCGTAAGCCCATTCGCGCTCGGCATCGGTGTGGTGCACGAGAAGACCCAAACGGGTGCCTCTTCCTGTGGTCGTCCACTGGAGCATCTGCAGGTCACCGTCAGAATTGCCGAATGCTGCGATGGGTCGGCGGCCGACGTGCTGCTGGATGCCGACGGGTTTGCCCACATTGTCATCAATGAAGTTGACCTCGGGCAAACGTACCAGCACGGGTTTGCCATCGCGCAACTCAAACTTCGTTTTGATGCTGCTGCCAATGACCTGCTCGGGTGGGATGCCATAAACCTTCTCCGTCCATGGGCGCATGAACTCGATGCCTCCACCTGAGACGATGAAGGTTTTGAAATCATTCACCCGCAGGTAGGCCAGTAGTTCAAGCATGGGCTGATAGACCATCTCACTGTAGAGTCGGTCTGTCTCAGGGTGCCTGGCACTGACAATCCAGTCACGGACGATCTTGTCAAAGTCCTCGGTAGTCATGCCAGCGTGCGTGGCCATAATGATTTCGAGCCCCGCCTGTTCGCCGCTGGCGAGTGCGCCTTTAAGGTCACCCTTGAGCAAAGAGGCGAAGGGTTCTTTGGTCTTCCATTCGGGATGCTGGGGAGTAAGTGCCTTCACACGGTCTAAGGTAAAGAAAAATTGAAAATACATGGGCTGCTCGGCCCAGAGCGTGCCGTCGTTATCAAAGGTAGCGATGCGCTCTGCAACAGGCACAAAATCAGGTGATCCGGGTCTTGTTACCTTCTCGACAAAGCTGATTATAGACTTTTTGGTTGCACCATCGTTCCATGAAGGCAAAGGATCGGCAGCAAAGGCTACATTCACGAGCAGCAGCAGGGCAAGCAAGCTCTTTACGAATAAACTTTTCATAAACGTTCTCCTTTCTCCAAAATAATTACCTGTGTATCGGTGTTCCGTAGTTCTGCATCTTCTTCTGCATTTCGGGGCTCAATTGCTTGACAAGCTCCGCATTGTACGAACCGGCCGGCATTGGCTTTATGCTCGGGTCACCGTTCGGATTAACGGTATAGATATTATTATTGATTATCTGCTGCGTCGCGACAGCATACTTGCGCGATGTCGCAGCAGGTGTTTCATCTTTGACTGCCGGATTAACATCGGTCGTAACGATTGAAATTGTATTGTCGCTGTTGAGGTAGATCTCAAAAGTGCGGAACTGCTGAGGGAAATCCCTTAATGATGAAGTTTCAACCTGCCAGAAGCCTTGTTCAGGTGTAGTACCGGGAAATGCTTTAACGGTATTTAAATGACGATGTCCGGCAATCCACATGATGAAATTCGGATGCTTCTGGAGTTCATTAATCAGATCCGGCAGGGTTACAGCATTTTGAGGATCGAGCCACCAACCCATTTCTGACTTAGTCGCTTCGACACCTATCGGTATGTGCGCAGCGATGATCATGAGCTGACCGGCAGCCTGACCATCGGCCAGTTCTTTTTTAAGCCAGTCCCAACGTACCTGGTCAAGGAAGCCATGTCCATGGATGTCGGGAGAGCCATCATCTTCTCTTTGGGTATCGTCAAGTACGATAATTTTGATCGGTATATTCAACTTCGGCACGAAGCTATAACAGGCAAAGCCATTGTTGGCGTCGACCAGGTTGAAACCATGACCGACCGGATTTGAAGATGATGTAAAAAATTCTTTCATCCACTCTGTTCTCAAAAGTGAACGGCGGTCAGGGTCGGCGACAACCTTAGGAGCACTGCTGAACTTTCCAGCAGGTCCTGCACCTGCAATATCACCGTAAGGAGTCGAACCATCAAGTACGCCCATATAGTAATCTGGTTTGTTTATGTTTCTCGGATTGACAAGGACATCTCCCGTAGCAATGACAGTGTCGCTGGTGTAGGACTGTCGAAGGAATGCGTTCACAGGAATTGAGCCAATCCAGAAATGATCGTGGTTGCCCATTGTCTGATACCAGGGGATCGTCTTATCGAGCCCTGCCGCTTTGTAAGGTTTCTGATAATCGATGGTGTCTGCTCCGGCATGAGCACCGGAACTCGGGCTGATGACCTTGCCGTCAAGGACATCAATATACCACCTTAGTTCGTTGTACTGAGTGCTGTTACAGGTGTCGCCCAGAGAGATGCCAAAATCAATCGGAGTTTTTTTATGCAGGGCGTTTATTGTCTGGACGGCTGCGTCGAGAACATGAGTTGTATAGAGCATAACCGGTGAATAAATGGAGGTAACAAATGACCATGGTGCTTTACCCGTGGACGGATAAATTAATTGTTGGAGGTAGATCAGCTGAGAAGGAGATTCTTTGTCAGTAATATGGATGTCGGATATGGTAAAGAAATTCAAAAGTTTTGCTTTATTAACAACTGATGTACCGGTATAACCAGCCGGCATGATATCGGTCCGCTTTCCGTCATCGATACCTTTGCCGTCCTTCCAGGTGCCGTAGCCGTATTGACTGTATTTTGAAACCTCATCAAGAAGAATAGTCTTCGAAGGTGTTGGATCAGGCATGACTGTCCTCTGGCGAGTCGTAAAAACATCGGAAGCAATGGGGTATCCTTCAAGCTGACTTTGGCTTCTGATAACGCTTTTTGAACATCCTGTTGAAGAAAAAATCAGCATGCTCATTAAAATAACTAAACAGAACTTTTTGTATCTGAGTGATGATTTCATGAAAATCCTCCGTTTTAGTGACTACTGATGTCATGAGCGGGCACCAAAATATTCATGCTGCTGATTGTGTTGCAGCAGCATATGACTTCGCTATCATTCATTATCGCACAATATTCTTATAAGGTGTGGAAGAATCCTTTATTCAGCCCGTTACTGCTTAAAAACTGTTATGAAAGTTAAAAGGCTGTGTGTGTGGATAATGGGAAGGCAGTTGCAGCCAGCTGGATCAGAAAAAAGCTGCCAGGGGTATGCGCCTTTCATACGGTTATTAATAAACCTTAACAAACACCTGATGTGCAGCTTTGTATTTGGCATCCGCGTTCTTCTCGTCTCTGCTCTTTGATATATTCCGGGTCGAAAGGTTGTAAACGATTTAGAATAATCGGTTGGCACGCCTTTAAAACAAACCCGTTTCAAGAACTGCCCGCTGGCTCGTAAGATATCGGTGGTTAACGGCTACCGGGACATACGGGACTTTATGAGGGCTATCTCAGTAGACCAATCCTGAGTAACTGGCCTACCCTTTTTATACCGGAAAACGCAAGTATCATCTCCTTGACCAATAGCTTTTGTCCGTTGCAATCCGGAACCTAAGGCTGCACTGTTCGGGAAATCAGTCAAGCAAAGATAAGGGGCAAGCTCCGGAACCCCCTGAGCCTTGAAATACTTGACCACACCACATTCAGTATAGTCATAGCCGTAATCAAACTCCTTGCCGTCACCTGGTTTGAAATAAGCGACCCAATTGGCGGGATATTCCCGTTTCTGAGTCCATGCAGCCCAGATTCGCATCTCATCGAGCGACTCCCGGCTGAACATTTTTGCTCCCTCCTCAAGAGCTTTCTCTTTAGGAATGTTTTGGAGGCTGATCTTTTTGAGCTCGTAAAGAAGCTTCCCCACATCTTCCGCAGTCTTGCCGTTTGCCCTCATTGGCTGGTAAAGGGCTACATACCATGCAGCGATGGGGATGAACTTAGTAACCCAATTCCTCTCGCCTCCTACATCAGGAAATTCCGGGAGAAGCCTGTCGAAAATGTCGAGGGCTTGTTGGGTTATCATCTGAGTGCGCTTTGACCCAAGCTCAGGCTCCAGGAATTGCGCTGCGCTCTTAACGACTCCACGAAAGGCATCTGTGAGATCTTGCTTATGATCCAGATAATAATTATTTACCCCTTTGGCGGAGGATGTATTCGCTGCTTGACTTGCCATGAGCCTACAGGGCACAAGGGTTAATGAACCAAGGACTGCCGAATACTTGATGAAATCCCGCCGAGTAATAAAGGTCATCTTTGTCGCCTCCAGCTATTCTATAAATCTTTATTTTATTCTTAATATAACTGACCCACCACCGGCTAAAGCCGGTGGGTTCCTACGGGCTAAACATGCCGATGTCGAATAAATTCAACATCGGCAGCCCGCTAAGACTATCATCTTTAGATGGCGGTCATTTAACCCGGTGATGTGCAAACCCGCCGATTTCAGGGGGATATCCACGGGTTATCACCCTTCGGGTTGCTAAAGCCTTCGTCTGAAAGACGAGGGATTTTCTCCCCGAAGGAGACACTAAAGTTTCGCAGTTGCTCCCTTCACCTGCATCAGTATAGCATCTTCAACGATATCAAGGAAGTGTAAAAAGCGATCCGGTTCTATTTCTCCCAAAAGTAGGTTGCTTGACATAATGAGTATATCTTTGATATAGCCCCCACATGGTCTCCATCATGATAAGCTGGAGATGGGTTTCTGCGAGTTCCCTGAATAACGGACCCAACGGTACAGTCCGGTGGTATTTACGGAGAATGAAGATGAGGAGGAGGTACCGGATCATCGCCAGACTGTAAGAGGCAACAACGGCGTCAAAGGTTTCACTCTGTTCTTTGCCCAGATAGAGCATCTGTCTTCCGTCTTTGAAAAAGAGTTCAATGGCCCACCTGCGGGCATAACAGGTGAGGATTTCTGATGGTTCTAATTCCGTATCAGTACACAAAAAGGTATTCCACTGCTTCTTTCCGTCTGATACAAATAGAATCACTATTTCTCCCGATTTCGGCATGGTTGCCTTCAAGCAGACTCCTTTATAGGGAAACCCGTGAATACCCTTTGCCTTTTTCTTTGCCACAGTCTGCCAGAGTTGTTTAAGGGTATACTGACAAATATTTCACCCTGTTCGATTTCAACCTGCAGATGACGCCGTATCCTATCTCCAGACTCTCCGCAATAATTAAATCATGGGCATACCAACTGTCAAAGAGGACAAAGGATGCAACAATCCCCTGATTCCATGCACGTTTGAGCATATCGACGGCTACGGTGGTCTTCTTCGTGAACGCTTCCTTTCTCCTTCTCCAGCCGGTACTTCGTTTATCGATGGATTTTGCTCTGGTATTCGGTCGGCTTTTGGAGACATGGAATCCTGCATCGAGAGGAAAGAACTGTTTGCCGTTGTGGTATCCCAGTTGAACGCACTGGTAGCCGAGGACGTTCTTTTGTGTGGTATGATCGAAATGATAACTGACCAGTTCCATTTCTTTCCCGGTTTTCTTCTCGATAGTATCATCAAGGATAAGGGTCTTTTCCTTCAGAGGAACATCGTCGCAGACGGCAATCATTCTAAGGACCAACCGGTAGATGAAGGTGCGCCAATGGAAATATTCATTATTGAGGAAACGATAAAAAGTATCTTTCTTTGCATCAAGGAAGGTATGTCCAGTCCAGAGGAAGGTGGTCCGTTTCATGATAAAAGGGAGCAGGAGAAGCCAGTATAGAAGTATGACCGTGTTGTATCCATTACGTTTCATTATATTGGATCGACAGAGCAATGATTTTATCCTCAATGCCTGCAAGGCGGTATGAATCTCTGAGTCCAGAGAGAGGTTTCTCTTCTCTATTTCCTTTTGCAATGAGAGCGAAAGCGGTTTATCATATGACATGGCAGCTCCTTATTTCTGGTATGATTTTGGTTACTTAGCAGAATCAAGTCTACCATATTCGGGGCTGCTTTTCCATTAAACAACGTGTATTTTCAAGGTATTAGGGAATATTTTGGATAAGAAATGAAGTGAGAAATTTAAGGTATCTTCCGCAGTTTGTCCTTATTCTTTATAAAATATGACAATTTTTGCCTTGGAACCTGAATAAAATCAACCTCTGTTTTTTCAAAATCAGATGTAGTGGAGACCACCCCCTTGTCAAAGGTGTGTTGCTATTGGATAATATTGGCATGTACCTTCGCCGGAACAAGAGAAAAAATGGCGGTACAGAATATGAGTATTGGTCTCTGGTCGAATCGACCCGGACTGCCAGAGGTCCACGACAAAAAATAGTTGCCACAATCGGTAAACTCCCCGGCCTCGACAAAGAAGAGCGTGTCGGTTGGGAAGAAATTAGACGAATCCTTGACGGCAAGCCGACTCCTCAACCGGATCTCTTTGAAGAATATGGAGATCCCCCATCATGGGCTACGGTCAATATCAATAAGGTCAGCGTAGAACGACTCCGTCATTTCGGTGATATCTATCTGGGTCTTCTCTTGTGGAATACGCTCGGCTTTGCCGATTTTTGCAGAGAACATATGGAAGAAGGCAGGGAAGAAATTCCCTGGTCGGTTATGACCTCGATCCTCGTACTTGCCCGGTTCTGTGCTCCTTCCTCAGAATTACAGATTGCGGAATCATGGTACGAGAGGACAGCCCTGGATGATCTTCTCGGTGTTCACAACGATAAGATAAACGACGACCGGCTCTACCGCGCCCTTGACGCCCTTCTCCCCTATAAAGATGCGTTATGCAGACATCTTCAAAAACGCTACGGCGAACTCTTTGGTACAACCTTCGACTTCCTGTTCTACGATATTACCTCTACCTACTTTGAAGGAAATGCCAACAGCAATCCGCAGGCAAAAAGGGGATACAGCAGAGACAGCCGTCCCGATTGTCCCCAGGTTTGCATCGGCCTTGTGGCAACAAAGGAGGGGCTGCCCATAGCCTTTGAAGTCTTCGACGGCAACCGAACTGACGTCACCACCACGCAGGAGATGGTCCTGATGATGGAAACCAAGTATGGCAAGGCCAACCGAGTCTGGGTTATGGATCGTGGTATGGTAAGCGAAGGCAACCTTGAGTTCATGCGGAACTCAAACGCCGGATACCTGGTCGGCACCCCAAAGTCCCTGCTCAAGAAGTTCGAAAGGCACCTTCTGGAACAAAACTGGGAAGAGGTTCAAGCGGGCGTTGAGGTAAAACTCTGCCCCTCAACGGAAGGGACAGAGGAGACCTTCGTTCTCTGTCGCTCCCTTGGCCGGAAAGAGAAAGAGAACGCAATACTCAACCGTTTTGTAACGAGGTTTGAAGATAAGCTCACGAAACTGGCCGAACGGACACATACGGGCAGGCTCAGAGATAAGCAGAAAGTAGAGCGGCAGATCGGTCGCCTTCTTGAAAGAAACAGCCGGGCTGCCTCGCTTTTTA